>Ga0315338_1000589_pt1 | contig 75232 bp, 79 predicted proteins | sample ASW8metaG_FD_204518 | JGI IMG/M metagenome (GOLD analysis project Ga0315338, IMG submission 204518) | Ammonia-oxidizing marine archaeal communities from Monterey Bay, California, United States - ASW #8 | ecosystem: Environmental > Aquatic > Marine > Coastal | place: USA: California | collected...
TCCCGGGCTTGTCCCAATTGCGGAACCAGGTGTCGATCAACACGCGTTTGCCGATCAGGTCAGCGGGTGCTCCGTCTCCAACGGCAACGGCCTCGCCGCAAACATCGGCGCCTTGAATACGGGGAAATTGCGACCCCGACCGCCCCCAGGTGCCGGCTTCTTCCTGCGCATTCCCGAATCCGTCCGCACCGCCCTCGGCGGTGGTCCCCTCGGTGACATCCTTCGAATACCAGCCAATTCGGGTATTGATATCGGTATTGTTCAAACCACAGGCGCCGACGCGGATCAGCACCTCGCCGGCGCCGGGGGCGGGCACCGGGACGTCATCGCGGTAATCCAGCATGTCGAAACCGCCGTGTCCGGTGGTCACAACGGCGCGCATGGTCTCGGGGATTGAGGAATTTGCCACGGCTTACGATACCCGGAGCCGGCTCAGGCTCAGGCTCCTTCCATCTCCGCGAAGACCTTCTTGGCGATGCGAAAACACTCGACGCCGCAGGGGATTCCCGCATAAACGGCGATCTGCGTCAGGATTGCTTTCAGCTCACTCTGCGTCAGGCCGTTTTTGATGGCGCCGCGAAAATGCAATTCAAACTCGTGCATGCGATTCAGCGACGCGATCATGGCCAGATTGATCATTGAGCGCTGTTTCTTGTCCAGGGTCTCATCGCCCCAGCACGTTCCCCAGCAATACTCGGTGACCAACTCCTGGAAATCGCGGCTGAAGTCGTCGGCATTCTCCAGGGCGTTTTCAACATACTCGGCGCCGAGCACGGATTTTCGCTTGGCCAGTCCAGCGTCAAATCGTTCCTTGTCCATATCGTTTTCCTCCTGTGGGTTGTTCGCTCAAACGGCTGCACCTTGCCTTACGAACCGCCTTGTTGAGAAATTGGCATAAAGAAAATTGGCGGAGAGAGTGTCCGCGATATCATTCACAATAACAATAGCTTATATAAATTTTCTTACTCTACCCACAAACTAACCCACATTTCTGTGCTGGTTAGAGCAATGTACCTATAGCACCGCTTCGCCAATACAATATCGCAATCCAGACCTCAATTGCACCGCACATTAATAGTATCACGTGATCCTATAATCTGCTCGGCCTGTTACAGACCCGCTGTGGCCATGTGGGCTTGCTTCCGGTGCTACGGCTCAGCTGTGCCACTCATCTGTCCGCCAAGGCACAGTAAGCCAAGCAACGGATACGGCGCCCCCTGGATCATCGAGGGGGTGAGGGTCTTCCAGAGATCGACTTCGGGGGGCGGGGGTGGGCCTCGTCTCGCCTCTCCCCTTCAGATCGCTTCAGGATAAATTGGGTAATTTCAAAAAAAATCGAATGACAAACGCTGAGAAGGGACCGTGGAAAGATTTAGAGTTAGGATTTGGCGAGGTCGGACTTCAAACAGGTGCTAGTCTATGCGCTTCTTCAGTTCAGCTTTCTTAGCTTTTCGCCAAAGCGCGAAGATGCTTTCGTCTTCTGCAGATGTGTTTTGGGTAAAAATAAATGAAAAGTTCACAAGCACGAACAGTGTGGCCGCAGCAAAGGCCCAAAAGTCGCCGTCGCCCACATCAGGCATACCTCTATGATTTAACGCAAGCATGACGAGGACAAGCAAACCGACATTGCTCAGAATAGCTAACCACCTCAGCAAAATCTTCCTCCATTACTCATGATTGACAATGTTGTTAGCCTGAAACTCGGTAATCATGGTGTGGCATTTAATTATCATCTGATGGTAGCAGAATGAGATTTTGAAATCTGCCGCCTTCATCTTTTGGGTTCCTATTAAAATAGCTATTACATTGAACCATGCGCTTCATTTGTTGCCTAGTTTTAACGCTAATCGTTGCCACTTCTGCATTTTCCGACCTGACCGGAAGCCAGTCACGTAGCTGAACTGCGAGCACGGCAGAAGCAAAAATTCCGGAAATCGTACGCCAGCGCATCATGGTCGCGCTATGGGTTGCACGGGAAGAATACGCTGAGCGCTTCAACAACCAGACTGTCGGCAGCTATGTGGCCGCGTTGTTGATTATTCGCCAACCACCACTTCCCGACCCCCTCAACCTTGCCTTGGTTGATCGCCTCCGTCATGCAGAACTCAGGATCGGTTGCACCGATGGCCTTCCCAGCGAGTGAGTCTGCCACGCCTATCAAGTAACCGAAACAGAAAGCGTTCAACTCCGGATCGCTCGATTGGCACGCATCGTTCAACGTCTCACCCGTTTCAAATGCACCAGCCAATGCCGGGGAAGCAGACATGGCCAGCATTGCCGCTAACAATATCCTAGACGACGTGAATCTATAGGATTCGATGAGCGATTTCATGTGATCTCGCAACCGGATGACATCGATCAAGCTCACTGGACACAAGCCTGAGAAGCGTTTTCAAAAGCTACGGAGATTCCTGACGTTGACCATTCGTTTTGGGGTATATCGAAATAATCGGACGCTTTGTATCCGTCCCCATCTATGAATCTTATTGTGATCTTCTTGTTCTTGGTTAAATGATCCAAAAGCTCATCATTGCCATACCCACCGAGATTGAAAAATAACAGGTGCCCAGCCATTGCCCTGTGTGTCCCATCGAGTCTTGCACCAATCTTCTCGCCATTGAATTCAATAGCAAAAACCTTGCCCTCTAGTTTTTTGAAGTTTGCAGGTTCCTCCGTATAGGTGCTGAAGGTATGGATCACGCGGTCACAATTTCCCTTCCTAAAAGTAAATCGTTGGCGTTCGCCGTGGGTGATATCCCCCGTGATTGACAGATCAACAGCGCCGTCCCGCTTGCCGATCTCCCACTCCGCAGCTATCGCCTGACCACTGAGCAACAACCCAACCAGTGCCGTTGAAAAAATATGTTTCACGGTCTGCCCTGACCATTTTTCAGGGTGTCCTCAGTAAGTCTGTTTAGAGTTGCGCACTGCGGGTCCTCGGTAAGCAGCCGTCCCGCTGCAGCTTTCTGAGACATGTTGAAGCGCTCCGCATATTTATTGCTTAAACCAAAGGCAACCAAAGCGCCGGGGAAATTGACGTCGTTCCAGTTTTTGCCAAACGATCTGACGCTATCCTCACTCATTAGCCGGACACTGTAGGAGCGAAGGTGTTGGGCTTTATCTATTTGCCCCGCCAGATGCATCAAGAAGGAGCAAACATACGCCTGTTGGGCGGCCATGAATAACCGCTCACCACTGTAACCGCTTAAATCAGATTCATTTAAAGGAAACGTTTTTTCGTAGGTGTTTCCCAAAGCTAAACCCGGGAACATGACTGCTAATAAAGCAAACACCATTAAGGTCCGTGGAGTTCGCATCACCTAATCCTCTCTCGTCACCAAAATCCTTCGTATAGGCTGAGAAGCTACGGCGGCAATTTGGCGAAGATTGAGCGGAATTAAGGTAAGTTCATGGCGGACCGGCGGGGGCCTTCGAGAGATCGACTTCGGAGCTCGGATAGGTATCAGATTTGTAGACTTTACCTATAAGGACGATAGGTCTCATGAAGACTAATCGCTGATACTATCAATGTAATTTTTTGCTGATCGAATTGATTCGTGGGCTTCGGAACCTTTTAATTTTATTCCTAGTTCCAATATCTCGTACGATGAACCTGAAATTTTGATTATTTGGTATCCTTGATAGTTTATGCCTATGTCAGTTTCCCGCCTCTCTTTCTTAGCTTCAATTCTTTTGCGTTCCTCCTCGGCGTGTAAATTTTGTTCAGTTGTGAACTCTTCCTCAGAATACTCGTAACCACAGTGACGGCAGTATTTTGCCCGTAGTTTTATAATTTCAATGCACCTTGGACATTCTTTTTCATCCTCAGCCATTTCGCCATCACTCTTCAAAACGGATTGATTTTCAAGTTTCTCATCGGTGTCTCTCTCAATTACTGCATCCTCCGATTCAGGCGATGTGGTTAGTTCAATTGAGAGTTCAGACTGATCAACACCTCCAACATTTTTTCTCACTTTCCGGATGCCCCACACGATAGAGACCAAAACAACGAACAACACGAAGCCAATTAGCCAAAGGCCAAGTCCGGCTTTGATTGCAACTGTGATAGGTTTACCGATAACTGGCTGTACGCCGCTGGAGGACAGTGCCGCGATACCCGTTATGACAGCCCCCGCCACAAATGTTCTTCTAGTACCAAGTTGTGGCAAGCCAAACACATATCCAACAACCAATAGCAGAGCCACAAAATAACCAACAACACTCAGGGTCATTCCAGTAGCAAACTGGACACCCGCTTTCTCCGACTCTTGTGCAATCCTTTCGTGAGCATCTGAAGTGTCTCTGGCTCCGTCCGCAAGGCCAGCGTGTTCAAGTTCAGCTATATACGATAGTCCGCTACCCGCTCTGTACGAATTAGTAGAGAACCCATATAGAAAAAACAAAAATACGGCTGTAAGTACGGCGACCAAAACTACAAAGGTTCGGGATTTGCTCATCTTTGGGCCTTATTGTTCCTACAGCTAAATGCTCAGACAAATTGGCTTCTGGTTGCAGTGTCTATTTATTTCCCAACTATCATCACCACTCGAATAAACTTTCCGACTGGCAGCCCCTGTTTCATCCACTTTGCGACAGGTAACATGAGTGAATTTGGGTGGATATAAATTCCTCCCGTATCTGGGAAGGTAACCCACTGGGATTTACCCGCGACACTGTTGTAATAAAGTTGAATTATGGCACCGGAATGACGGAGACTTGCATAGGGTACGTCGATAAAAACTTCCTTCTCATTTGCATGTTCCGGTTTGATCTTAAGATCAATGGTGAGAATTTTTCTTTCTTGGGTAATGTGGATGCATTGGTCGGGGAATGGGGCATAGACGGCCTTGGCGCAGTCTGGAAGTTCGGCACTATAGGCGTGGCGAGCCACGAGAATGGCCAGGAGTATACAAAAGTTTCGCAAAGTCATTTTCATGTTGACCTAGCCTCCGTTTAAGCGGCTTGCATATGGTGATCTCCACAAAAGCTCAGAACAAGCTCTCAGAACAAATTCTTCATTCGCGCCGTAGCCACGGTAGCTCAGTTCATACAATCCCCTTCCACACTTTGTCGCGCTTCTCCAATGATGACGAGGTTGTTTCGTCCTTCAATGGAGGTAGACGCTAGTGAGGGACTGTGTCGCAGTTGTGGAGGAATTAGGGTCAGTTGATGGCGTGGCCCTCGGGTAATGCAATGCCCTAAGTCTCGCCATAGAAAAAGTTGAGACTGCTGGGGTAAAAATCCAGAAACCGCAAGTCCGCCATTTATGCTATAATCCTTTCTGGCGTCACCAAGTTGAGGCCCGCCGCTTGATCACTCTCTCAGATGCCCAGTGGGCCACGTCAGCCATCATCAGCATGGAAGCCGAGTACTTGGTCTCTCTGATGTCACCTAAAGACATGGGTGCGACGCCGCCGGACATAGAACCGGCAAATCACCTTAAGCTGGAAATGGATGACATCGAGGCACCGGCTCCTGGGCTAATCTGTCCATGTGAAGACCACGTATATCGACTGTTGGAGCTTGGCGATCAGTTGGACGGAGGTTCGGAGGTGGTTGTCCACTGCTTGATGGGCATGAGCCGTTCAACGGCGGCTATAATGATCCTGATCGCTCAACAGAACCCAGGGCGAGAGGCGGAGATTGCCGCTATCGTTTTCCGTGAAGCTCCAAAGGCACACCCTAACAGCTTACTTTTGCAGCTTGGCGACACGGCGTTGGGTTGTGATGGGGCTTTAGTGGCGTCGGTTCAGGCTAGGTCACAGGCCGTCCCTATGGCCCAATCCACACATGCTGGTTCATTAAACAGCTTTGCTAGCTTCCCGCTTTATCTGGATGGCTGAGCGCCCGCAATCTGGTTCAAATCGGCGCTGAGTCCATATGCCGGTTCTTAGATCAGGTGTCAATGCAGGGCCGGGGTCCCATTTACGCCGCAGCTTCTGTTACTCCACCCAGACAATTCCTTTCCATGCTTTTAAGTGCATCTGTGAGCCCCGGCATTGAGTATGAATTGAATTTAATATCAAAGAGGTCTTGGACTTTCTGCGGATTATTCGTAGAAATTTTAACTTCGAGTTCGTCGCCAAGCGTTTCCCATTTGGACAGTATTCTTTTCTCGACGAACCCAATTCTGATTACCGCAATCCTGAGTGGAGGCACGTAATCAATGACGTGGCTTATTTTGCTGTCCAGTTCATTTTTGCCAAACTTCATCAGTATCTGACTGCCTTCATAGTCCATGATTTCTTTTTCATATGAAGAGAAATAAAGGATCACTTCAGCCTTTGAGCAGTCAGACTTGTTAAAAAAGAGCATTAGTGCATCGCCATGTGTCACATTTCCATTCATATGCAGACGAATGTAATCTTCGTCAGAAGCATCGATTTTCCACTCCATTCCCTCTGAGGCATCAGTCCACTCCGTTGCCATCGCTGACACTGACAGCAGCAATGCCAAGTGAAACATCACGCTGGCCAAGAGAGCCTTAGACAGCTTGCTCATCTTTTATTCTCCTCTGCACTGCTGAGGTGACTGCCGCACATACTCTGCGCATGCTCTTTGGATAAACCACTGGTTCACACCATAAGAACTGCTGTACGACGCATTCACGAGCAAACTTCGGTTCCCCGGGGGTAGGCCTCTGGCCTCCGATGTATTGTGAAGGGTCCACTGTTGCTTAACCGGCGGCACGGCAATCTCTTTTCTCAGAGATGCCTTCACTTGCTTGATAAAGGTAGTGTCGTTGATCGCTACTTCTTTTGGCGGAGTAATTGAGAATGAAGGTTGGCCCAGAGTAAAATCAGGTGCGTTCGCGAACCAGATGAGAGTGGAAAGCACCGTTGACGCCGAGAAGAGGCTAATGCCAAGACCTAGATCACGCATTTGATTGTTCTCACTTCTTAACCTAGAGGGATGGTGCTTCGCCCATGACGATCTCGACACGGCGATTGCGTGGATGACGGGCTCCGTCTGGTGTGGTCACGCGCGGTCGTGCTTCACCGCTGGCCGAGACCGCAATTAGCTCTTGTGGAACACCTTGCCGCAGTAGAGCGTTTTCAATCTGAAGGGCACGTAGTTGAGAGAGGACTAGATTGTAGCCCTTCGGTCCGGCCCGGTCGGTATGGCCACTGACGAGAAGCTTTACCTGCTTACCAATCTTCGACGCAGCGACAATGGCATCCAGGGTCTTCGATTGGTCAGGCAAGAGGTCGGCACTATTGAAGTTGAAGAAGATGGTGAATGCATCCGGCGCAGCAGACGCATAAGCCACACCCTCTTCCACATGTTTCACCGATTTATAAAACTCATTCCGGCATTGTGCGATGTGTTCTGGTTGGAAGTCCTCTTCTTGCTGTTCTATCCAGCAATCAAAACTAGCCTGAGCACGGGCCGCTTTCTTTGGTGCAACTTCACCGCCACCAACCTTCAGTGCTGCCACCAGACGCCGCCGTGCAGAGGCTAGCTCTAGTTTTGTATCCTGTGGCAGGGTCCATTCTTCTAGCCGCTCTGGTTCGGTAGGTTGGCCAAGGGCGACGAGGAATGCCTTTTTTCTGAAATGCGATGCGTCCGTCCAATCCCGCATCTCGTCGCTCTCGTATAAAGCCATGGTCTTGTATTCTCGGCTGAGGGCGGATTTAAAGTCCTGCCCCTGCAGGTCCAAGCGTCTCAGATCGCTATAGTCCAATGACGAGCCGCTGCAGCCAGCCAGGAAGATGGTCAGCAGGACGGAGCTGTTCCGTAATTTCTTATTCATGGTGAAGCTCTCCAATGATGCCGTGGTCATACCGGCCTTCTATGGAGCGAGACGCTAGTGGGAGACTGTGACGCAGTTGTGGAGGAATTAAGGTCAGTTGATGGCAGAGCAGATACCCAATACCTTAATTCGGGAACAGTGCCTTCAATCCAAAATAGACTGCGAAATGTCGCTAGCCATATCGGCGTTCTCTTGCTTCGAACAATGCCAACACACTGCCCATCAATACGCTAAGAACATATCCAAGCAACATGATGCCTACAAATGTCAGAAAAACTGCCATGGCGTTCATATCCGTGAACCCGATAGTAACAATGCTGGTGACTGCCGCGATCTGAAGGAAAAAGACGGAAAAAATAGAGTACTCATTGTCTTCTTTGCTAGCCATGTGCGCCCAAGGTCCAGTGGCGACACCGTAAGCCCAGATTAAATATGGGATGCGACTATCAGCGTCTGCTCTAGCCATAAAATAATCAAACGAGAACATTCCCCACCCCGACATGACGATGAATGTCCAAAGCATCCCCACCATTCCAACTACGAAGCCAAGGGCTTTCAATATCCCGCCCTTATTCATCATGAAAATTGCTGGCACGGAAACAAGAAACCCAGGCAACAACAAAAAGCCTATAAAAAATACACCACCTATAGAGGCCACCAAACCGGCGCCTATTCCACCCCATTCACCAAGGATCGCCAGCCATATCCCAGATACTATTCCCCCCAACAGGTTGAGGAACATCAAAGGCACCATAAGAACACTTACCAAGGCTTGCATCTAAACTCTCCTGTCTGAGAATTGATAATCTTTTTGCTAAGATTTTCTACGCAAGCTTCTTTTCAATCTTATTTTGAATATCTCTCACTGTGTCTTCGAGACCTGAGGGGATCAAACCCTCCAATTCTTCTCTAGCGGCTTTCAGGCGTTCATAGACGATATCTTGGACTTCTGAAGCCGGTACGTCGGACAGAAAACCTTTTAGTTTATCTAGAATTGGCTCTCCGAACATTTCAGCGATTGCACTCTGTTCATCTTTGCTGAAAGCCCCATCCTGCACCGCCTGATTTGCTGCAACCCAAATTGCCAAATTCTCCTTGGCTTCCTCGATGAGCTGCCTAGCTGGTCCATCTATGAACGTGTCCATGTCATCTTCAATTCGCTTGTCGAGTTTCGCCAACAGTTCTTCGGAAAATCGTTTGATGCCATGACTAGATACGTCATTCAGCGAAAACCAAAGCAATGCCCGACAGCGGACTAGAATCGAAGGATGAGAGGCAAAACGGCTTTCGACCCGTATCGCTTCTGGTGCGTCGCGAAGCTGGGAAACGAAAGCACCGACGTCAAACCGTAAATGCTCGCTTGAGAGACCTGACATTGTTTTCATCAATGCACGAACCGCAATCTCTAGCGACTGACACGCAACCATACCTATTCGGTCAGCTGAAATTTCTTGGGCGCGATTTTGAATGACATACTCGAGGGAATCACTTCGATGCTCTAGTCGAACGACACCATGATTAAGCAAGAAATGGCCTAGTTCGTGTCCAACGACGAACTCAAACTCATCATGATCCAGAAGATCCACTAATGAAGATGAGAACCGAATAACACAATTCGATTTACTTCCCGCAATACACTCAGCTTGTATGTCCGGGGAAGCGTAGATGAAGGCTTCGACTGCGGTTTCTGGAATCTCAAGTCGTTGACAAACCAGGCTTAAGTGGTTGGCCAAATCTGGGGTTACAGATGATGAAACTAGAAGACCGTCGTGAAAAAACTGATCTCGAGCACTGTTAGTTCCCGATGCGTCACCATCTGATTTTGGGCGCAGTATATCGCGAGAATAGCGAAACTTTTCCGCCAATTGGCGGGCGGCTTCGGCGTAGTTATCCATATTTCTTTCGGGCGTCAGCAATCAGATCTAACATTTGCTGCGCGTTGTCCCGTTCATCACCCTCATTAAGGGTGTTTAATCGGTCATTCCATTTTTGGAACTCGGTGCGAAGATGTGATTTGATCGTGTCATCATCCCACTCCGCCTCAATTCCTAGTATGTCTTCAATGCTCGCTTGCGTACCAATATTTGTCTCAAGGCCAACGATCTTTTGATCGCGCATTTTATCAATTTCATCAAAATCAAGATCCAAGGCCTCAGATACCTTGCGGATGACCTTTAATTCTTCTGCATCCGCAATGCCGTCGGCCGCCATCACATCAAAACAAAGCTCTATCGTCTCGTATTTTGACGTTCTGTCCGCGATTTCATTTAGCTCCGCCGTTAAATCACTAAGGCTGAGATCGCCAGACTTCCAAGCTGCATGCGCGTCCTTCATAGCATCGTTGTAAACTTGTTTTAGTCGTTCCTGCTTGTCATCATCAAAAGGAGCAATAGACTTTTGAACAAACTCTTTGAGCGTTTCGCCTTCGCTATCATCTAGTGTTCCGTCTGCCATAGCCACGGCCATGCCAATCTTTACAGACAATGCTCTCGCTTGGTCTTTATGTTCTGCTGCCTCCTCATAACCCTTCCCGTCAGTCGTATGTTCAAATTTTAAGACGGTTTGCCACAAGACACCTGAGTCGTCTGGATCATGATACCCATATTGAATGACCGGCATGTCATCGAGATCCGCCAGCCGCAGAATGACAAGAAACTGTCTCTTGCCGCCGACAGGCGGTTCAAGGAGATCTGGGATCACACCGCCAACACGTGACCAACGAACAAAACCATGTTCTGGTGATACCTGTCCAAGTTCCGATACGTGCTGATATACGACACTACCTGGCTCTTGAAACATCTCGATTGCGGACAGCACCGGTTTCATTTCGTCGTCTGTTTCATCAAATACTGAGGTGATGAAAGCTACATGACGTGTGGTGTTCACGGGAAACAGTCCCTTAATTTCAATCGATTTGATATCAGGGCCGTCACCATCATCACCCAATTTCCCGTCAACTAACCTCGCTTCCATTGGGCCCATTCCCTGGAAGGCAAGCTCCATATTTTCAGAGAAAGATCCCTTACCCACGGCTGCCTTTGCTGCTGCACCAACAGTGCGTGTGCCAGCGGAAACCAGTCGCCCAAACAGCCAAAATCCGAAGATAATGACAATTATTGAGATAAAACCTTCCATATCATTCCACCATAAACTTTTCGATCTCGCTTTCTGCGTCAGGATCTGACGCCGCCATAGATAGATCGATATTGGTTTCTCTTCCCGTGCTCACATCAACAAATGAACACTTCATTATCTGATTGTCGTCATATGAGAATGTGACTTTGATTTCTTGTTCTGCGGGCCGACCAGGGGGGAGCTTAAGCTCTCCTTTCCATATTTCTTTTACAAACCTTGGGTCAGTCTCGGCTGCGGTAGACTCCGTGACTTGGCAATCCACTCCCTCTTGGCCATCATAGACCGTGTAGAAAGACTCCGTGACCGAGCACGGAATTTTCTCTCCTTTTCTGATAATGATTGAGTTTTTTAATTCCGCTTCACCACGGGCTACGTTGTGGCCGATGGAAATTGTACCGAAGCATTTACCAGCTGATTCGCTTACCTTAATTTTTTGGATGGCGTTTTTTTGAACGGCGGACAATTCAGAGCGATCGCCTTTATAAGCGGCATAAAGAGCGGCTCCTAGCGCAACTACTTCATCGACGTTTGCTGTGCTAATTGGCTCTTGCCGAAAAATCTTCGTAAGGCTCTCAAGAACCAGTGGTATTCGGGTGCTGCCACCCGCAATAAAGACGCCCTGGATACTACCGACATCAACCCCAGCCTCATCGATGGTTACCTCACACAACATTTCAGCCTGGGTGACATAAGTTGAAATTGCCTCTTCAAAGTCCTCTCTCTTAATATCGACTAACTGTTTTGCGACCCGAACGGTGACTTGTTTACGTTTAGATAGGGCCTTTTTCTCCTCCTCGGCATCAATCTTTGTGAAGTCATCTGACTCCAGCTCGTCACCGGTAATCTCTTTGAATTTTGCTTGCACAAGTCCTTGAAGAGCGGTGTCAAAGTCATCTCCGCCGAGTTTATGAATTCCATTCGTAGCGAGAACTTCAACGTCCTGCCCATCAACTCTAATGATCGATATATCAAATGTCCCACCGCCTAAATCATATACAGCATAGAGTCCACCAAGCTCCTCACCACTCTTAAACGCATAGAACAAAGCTGCTGCAGTGGGCTCATTGATTATGTATTTAACCTCAAGTCCCGCAGCCTTTGCTGCCGCCATCGTGGCGTCTCGAGCTTCATGCGCAAAGTTGGCGGGAATAGTGACTACGGCTTCACCGATTTCACCCAATGAACTCGCTGCATATGCCACTAATTTTTGCAGTACAAATGTACTCAGCTGTGTCGGAGTAAACTCGTTTCCATTGATCAAGTGGATTTCAGAAGTACCCATGTCACGTTTAAATCTCGCGCCAGCGGTATCTGGAGCACTTCCCCATTGTCGACGCGCATACTCACCGACTTCCATAACCTCTGGTGAAGTTTCAACAACGCATGAAGGAATTATGTTGTTACCATCTCCGTCGTGTACGATTATTGGACGACCGGCGTCGTCAATCGTCGCCACGGCCGAATAGGTTGTTCCTAAATCTATGCCTATGAATGATGCCATTACTTTCTCCTAACTACTCTTAGGAACTTGGATTCTCACCCTTGCGGGAACCAACACGTCATAACCGTCAGAGGTTTTACGCTGGTAACCGCTTTCGAGTACCTCAACGATTTTGAATTCGTTTTCAGGGTCTGACGTTTCCACTTTTTTAGGATTATCGGCGACGCCATGCGCAGATCTATAGTCTGACCCAATTTCAGGTTGGAAACTTTCAACATCACATTCCGAGAATGCATCACCAAGAAGGCGGCGAATATGCTCTAAATCTTCGGCACTAGCCTCACCCGACTGCTGGAAGTCATCGACAAGTTGATCAACGCGTATGAACCGGGAGACAAATTTTCTAAATATCTCCGCATCATACCCGCGTTTAAGTCTACGAATTTCCTCGTCTCGCTCGTCCAATTTCGTCTGAAGCGTCATAAATGTCTCGGTCATATTCGAGACATTTTCGCTGGACACATCACTTTGTTTAGACAATTGCTCAACCCCGAAATTAAACGCCTTTGTAAGCTTACTGAGTTGTGTATCGACGCGCGCGACCCATTCTCCCAATTGTTCGGGAACTACGAGGGTGGGCTTGCTGAGGAGTATTTTTCTCCACCTATACAGATAGAACGAAATGGCACTAGAAATCAGTGTCGCTAAGGCCATAAGAATGAGAACTATGTTCACCCATCCGTCCGATGAATTCGGCTCTGGTCTCTTTGGGTCTAACTGGGTTTGCTTGTATTCTGACGAACTGTTGCCGAGATCGGACGCTTGTTCTGAGGCCTGAGCGGCCTTTGTCTCTGCCGCCAATGCAGGCCGATCCTCCGAAACAGACGATGCTTCGGGTTCAAAGTTGGCTAGGTAAAAATAGCTAATTACAGCAGTCGTTAAAATCAGGCAGATCAAGCCTGCCGCTAAAGCCCATCGCATAGTTTTGTCCCCCCGGAAAAACATGCGTTTTTATGCTATTATGAATTAGATAGCACCATAACCTTTCAATTCATTGGAGTGAAGCCAGTATATGAAAATGTTTATTCTAGGCAGTAATAATTCCTTACTTTTGATGCCTGAGTTAGATTGTCATATCAACGTCCCACGCAAACGACCCTAACCAATATGTCCATCGCGATAATACCTTATAAAGATTGGACGGAGCTTTCTGATGAGCAGGCGAAGGCGCACCCGTTGTTTGGTACAGCTACTGGATGGTCGCTGGTTTTGTTCCTTGTGTTGTTACTGGTTCCGTTCAGAAACATCGATTTAATTGGTCAAGCCATTAGGGCCGGCGCAGACTTCACAAGTGACCAGCTAGTTCTTAGCTATCCCTTTTGGATTTGGGCGTGGGTGAACGCTGCTTTACTTTTGAAGAAATCTAAAAAATTTCCACCTTCGTACTGCCTGTATTTTCTTCTCTCAACTTACATTTCCTGGTCAGTGTCAAACTTGAATTTTGAAGGAGATCTTGCTGCAGAAGGTATTGCTGCAATCGCCTATCAACTCGCTTCCACAGCTTTGTTTTTTTACATTCCTATCTCCAAACGCATAAATTTGAACATTTATCGTCGGGTCAAAGCTGACGATCCTTGGCTAGCTAAACTCAATGCCCAACTTTCTGAACAGGCAAGCGAGACATCCATCCCCAAAGCAGTAGAAGCCACAAACCCAAGGGCTCAAAAACAATATCTCTCGGCAATTCAAGAGCGCAATGCGGCTTTCCGTGAAGGCGAAGGTGTCCCCAATCCATCTAACACGACCGACCAGAGGTTCGAGAAAATAAAGGAGCTTCAGGAGCGTGGCTTAATCTCTGATGAAGAAGCAGCTCAAAAACGAAAAGAATTATTGGATGAATTATAGGCATAGGTGTTAGCGGCCTTGTTCTCTTAAGCGTGGCCAACGATTTTTTAATCTGTCACGTTAAGTTCGCCCGGCTCTCAGAGGCTCGCTAAGCGGCTTCGAAAAAGGGGGCGCCTGGAAAGGGGGCTTGTTGGGTTGCTTGCCCCCTAGATGGCCGCAGACCAAATCTGAGGATTTCAAAAAATTCTAGGGTGTGAAAAGCGGTAAATTAACAGATGCGCATCCTCACTCTAGCCATTTGCCTGCTTCTCACCTGGCCAGCCCATGCTGACGTCACAGGCACCGCCCGCGTTGTCGACGGCGACACCATATGGATCGGCGAGACTAAGATCAGGCTGTGGGGTATAGACGCCCCAGAGACCAAGCAGGTCTGTCAGCGTGGCGGCAAACCCTGGATGTGCGGAGAGGCCGCTACAGAGACGCTACGGCAGCTCATTGGCAACAGCCCAGTCACCTGTGAGAGCCACGGCAAGGACCGCTACGGGCGCATGATCGGCAAGTGTAGCGTCAATGGTCTCGACATGGGCGCTGAGATGATCAGCCGGGGGCTAGCGCTCGCCTATACGCAATACAGTCGTTACTATCTGCCAAACTAGAAAGAGGCTAACGCGGCTGGTGCTGACATGTTTGCTGGAGAATTCATGCCGCCGTGGGAGTGGCGACGGCGATAGGGGGAACCGGTGGCCAACGATATTATCTCGTATCGAGAGATGTGCAATCGAGAGAGCTCGAGTCTTCAGCGAGGGATGAATTTTCGTCTCGGCGGTGACTACTCTGTGATCCTTATGTCGGTTAGACCTGGAGCTCCTTATAGAGATGAAATACGCGACGATGGAGCAACGCTGATTTATGAGGGGCACGATCAGAAAAAGGGACCAAACGTTCCCGATCCGAAAAAAATTGACCAGCCAGAAATGTTCCCGTCGGGCATGCCAACAGAGAACGGAAAGTTTCACCGCGCCGCACAGCTTGCGGCTAGTGGCGAACAGGAACCCGATCTAGTTCGTGTCTATGAGAAATTGCGACAAGGGACTTGGTCGTACAACGGTCTATTTAGAATGACCAATTCATGGATCGAGAATGACGGGACCCGGAACGTTTTCAAGTTTCAGCTCGAACTGACAGATCAAGAGGTTGCGGCCCCCAACAGAGGTCCAATACGCATCGGCATGGGCCGATTAATACCAAGTTGGGTCAAACATGAAGTGTTTGTCAGAGATCAGGGAAAATGTGCTGTTTGTGGCGCGGAAGACGAACTTCACTTCGATCACATACTACCATTTGCAAAAGGAGGAACCTCAGCCAGTCCAGACAACGTCCAACTCCTTTGTGCTAGGCACAATCTTGAAAAGCGCGACAAGATACTATGATACCTGAGTCCACCAGAGACGAATTAATAAGAGCTATGACCCAATTTGATTTGGAAATTAGAGATTCTGACGAAATGCGCGGTTGGGAACGCAACGCCGCACATAAATATGCGATCAGGCACAATGATCGCCTCTATCCTGTTAAGAAAATCGTGTCTATCGCTACCGGCTTGCCAGTTTCAGATTTTAGTGGCGGTTGGGGTTCGGGGCAGGCTAACGAGTATGTTGAAAAATATGGGCTATCTGTTACTTCGCTCGATCATCAGGAACCGACTCGGTCTCCGGAACCTGAGCTTCATTTTCCATATTCGTCATACTCTTGGGAGGTCCATTCGCCAACTGTAGCTGTCAAGCAGATGGACAAGTCTGCCTTCCTACATCATGGAACCGGGGTTCCTCGGGAGATCACATTCTTTTTTGATTTCAAACCTGGCGATGACCCTAAGTCAATATCGCTGGAACATGCAGGCAGACGATATGAAGGTCATCTGAGCCCCGATACCGAAAACCAGCGAGTTCGTTTATTTTGGCAGGCCCCTTTTTCCAAGCTAATCGAGGAGTTGATGCCGGGGCGTTATCAGCGATTCATTAATGGTGATGACCGAGATATTTTTCCCGCAGAAATGCGTTTCGTGAAAGAAGCTGAAAATATCTATTCAGTCGATTTTCTAGAACCAGAAACGATAATCGCTGACGCGGAAAAACCTGATGAAGAGCCATCAGGAACAGCGGCCCGAAGCGAAGGAACCGCCAAGACCGTTACATCAACCGTTTATGAGCGCGACCCTCAAAACCGCCTGGACGCCATTCGTATACACGGCCATCAGTGCGTCGCCTGTGGTTTTGACTTTGGAAAGGAATATGGAAAATGGGGGGACGGCTACATCGAGGTTCATCATCTTGTGCCGCTCGCCGAGGTAGATGAAAATCATCAGGTAAACCCCGAGACAGACCTCGCTCCGGTTTGCGCTAACTGCCATAGAATGATCCACCGGCGTCGGGGCAAAACGCTCACCATTGACGAGTTGAGAGAGATGATCGTGAGGGATACTCAATAGCCATGCCCGACTTCTACAAGCCCGACCTTGGCGCGAACCCCGATGACCCGTTCGCCAGAGATGGCGACGGCAAACTTGTTCGCCGAGGATACTGGCTCGACATGAGTGACAGATCGCTGGTGCTTGCCATGACAGCAGGCGTCGGCGCTCACGTCCCGAATGGGCAGAAGCGAACGCACCTAGCTGATATTGGTCGCGCACACCTTATTGACGATGTTTGCGTACAAGAAGTGTTGCCGCCAGAAGAATGACCCCTGCGGCACTCACCAAACTAGCCCTCGCCGCAATCACATTAGCCTGCCTAGCTGCGTCGCCAGTCCACGCCGACCCAACCACCCTTACCGGCACCGTTACCCACGTCCGCGACGGCGACACCATCGAGGTTGGTAAGATACCGATCCGGTTGAACGGCGTGTCTGCGCCCGAGTTGGATGAATCGTTGGGCCAGCAGTCCAAGCAGTTCATGCGCGATCTCGTTGACGGGAAGTCAGTGCTGTGTGAGCTGAACGGCAAGAAGACTTATGGCCGCTTCGTCGGCGTCTGCTACCTTGGCGGCAAGGACATCGGTGTCAGCATCATCGAAGCTGGTCTTGCGCTGGATTGCCCGAGGTTCTCTGGTGGGCGGTATAAGGCGGTTGAGGAAGTGGCAGCGCGGTCGGCGATTAAGCTGCCGGGGTATTGTCGGTAAAGAACCAGAATTACTTCCGCTTTGCCCCCGAAAGCGGACATTCGGGAGGCATCTTCTAAATAACTGCTTATGACCCGGAGCGGACGAACAAAGTGACTGTCGGGCCCGCCGGGATGATTGGTGGTTGTAACGACTTTCCGAGGCGCACCCCACTGGCGTATCGACAGTCCATCCTCTACCATCGCCCCGAAACCACACCACGGGTCAAATCATTATGGCTGACAAATACGCGTGGAAAAACTTTGGCAACGATGTTGAGCGCGCTCAAAAGGCCATTAAGGCATATCAGTATCCCGGTATGTTTGAGGCACCGCTTTACGCCAATTCAATACAGTATATTTGGGATTTACCATCGGTGGGGTTGGCGCTGGGACAGGTCAAAACTATTCTCTCTGAATCAGCGCTCGCGCCGCCACATGGCCTAGATCTTTTGACGCCAGTTACTCCCCGAGAGTTGCCGAAGTTGCCAACGATGCCCAGCAAGGCATCCATGGAGTCTTACCATGAGTGGCGCGTCAAGGAATTTGAAAAGTTGAAGGCAAACATTGAGACTGTGCGCACCGCCACTGCTGCAAAGATGCGCCAAGAAGAAAAAGAGGGTAACGAAATTGCGGACGCATGTAAGGCAGATAACTCAACTGCGATTAAGAAATTGATGCTAACCACACTGGTTAGACATCCCTTACCCGAACTGCTCTCGCTTGAGGCGGATTTTGTTCTTGATGTTGATTCGCGAATTGCGCTCTGCACGATTTCAACGCCGGACTTGGCCAAGCTCCCAATTGTAAAGAAGCGAGGGAGTTCTGCGAGAGCAAAATGGACGGGGATCTCTGCGACCGAACGAAAAAAAGTGCCACAGACCCTCTTGCGTGCCCTCTGTATTCGCGCCGGGTATTTAATTGCGATGAGTGACCCTGACAATCTCTTCGACACGGTCGCTATCAACGCCCACCAGAAATGGTTCGATCCTGCAACTGGGGCACCGCAAGAAGGAATCGTGGCATCATTACAGGCATTAAAGCAGGACCTTTGCCAACTAAATCCTGGGCACTTGGACCCTGATGCTTGTTTCAGACATCTCGCTGGCATCTCCACGCCAAACATTCTCAATGCCACGCCTGTTCGACCAATCTTCGTTATGGACACAAACGACAAACGAATCGTCGCTGACAAAGATGTAGCATCCGAGTTGCAAGAAGAAACGAACCTTGCGGCGATGCCGTGGGAGGATTTTGAACACCTCGTTCGACAACTATTTGAATGGATGTTCACTTTCGAGGGCGTAGAAGTAAGAGTAACGAGAGCATCCCGTGACCGTGGGGTTGATGCCATCATCTTTGACCCCGACCCAATACGAGGTGGCATATATGTAGTTCAAGCTAAGCGATACACGCGCACGGTTGAAGTCGCCGCAGTGCGTGATCTTTACGGCACTGTAGTAAACGAGGGTGCGAATAGGGGCATCCTGGTTACTACGTCGACCTATGGCCCAGATTCTTACGAATTTGCCAAGAACAAACCGATCTCTCTGATCGATGGCGCAAATTTACTCGTGCTCCTGAAGAAACATGGTCGAATTTATCGAATTGATTTAGAGGAAGCGCGCCTTCTTGAGTCCTCGCCTTGAAGTTAGCGCGCAATTTCGATTTGGTAATTGGGGAATGACTCTTATTGGCTATTAGCGGACATTCTCTCATCTTGCGGTATAGTCGCCTGCATGAACCCCGCCACCCTCGCCAACCTAGTCACCAACGATAACGGTCTCCGCGTGTTCTGCGATGGCTGCAGCCGCTGCGTCGATCTCGATGTCGACAAGCTAGTCAGCACTCACGGCCGCGACATGCCGGTGCCGGAGATTGGGCGGCGATCACGGTGTACGGAGTGTGGTGCGAAGGGTGGTAGCGTTCAGGTGGTAGCGGTGGTGTGGTGATTGCGGCGGAGGTGTATCCGTTAAGGCTGGATGCGCTTAATTTTCTAACTTTATAATTAGCGCCAGAATGCCATGGTGTAATTTTCGAGATGGATTATCTCGGCACCAAGACGCGATCCATCTGGCGACATCGTTGTTGGACATTCCGTCTGCTATGTTCGCCTTTCCGTTTACCGCAGCGTAGTTATAGGCCGTTATGAACCCATCGATGTATCCTACGACTTCCCAAACAGCATGCGGACCACTGAAATTCTTACCTCCAGTCAACGTAGATTTGGAATACGCATCGAGGTATTCGCCACACGAAATTGGGGATGTGATTGTGTAATTCCCATCCTTATCCGCCGCCCAACCGCTCCCAGCGGTACCAACGATAGCAAGCGCCACAAGCACGGGGATGATGAGGCGGGTCATGATTGTCCTCCCAAAAACGGCGCCGATGATCAGTCTTCTTGCAGGTGCCATGGCCATTCCCCACCCTCCATCACTGCCAAAGATATTAGCGCGGCAAAGCATTGAGGGCTAGAAAAGACAACTTATCGAGCGCCTCGCGTTTCACCGCCAGCGATAGCCCACCCGAGTACCGTCCGTAATTGTCCGATTGGGCAGCGAATATGAGTTGTGTCTAGTTATGTTGAGTTCGGTTATTTGCGATTTGGCCAAGCGTTTTTTTCTATCGATGCACCCCCCAAGACTTTCCCCCGAAAACCAGTTCAAGCTGAAACCTGGGAAGCAAGATGTTCTTTCGCCATTCAAGGCCCACAAATGAAGCTCCTTATATGATGGTAGTAGGATCACGTGATCCTACGGCAAGACATGGGGCATATCGTAGTTGGCCATTTATTGTGGTGCCCTTGTTTATCCTAAAATTACTTTCGTTTTTAGTAGTTTTGCCACCGCTATCTGACAGTCTGACAGGCCAGGGGGTCTAAAGACCCCCCCTTGGCCTGTCAGACTGTCAGTAGATAGCCCCAGCCTACCCGTAATCTTGTCAAACCGCAGAACTCTGTAATTTTTGACCTGTCAACGTCCTGACAATCCATCTTAAAACCTTGGCCATCCTGACAGCCCTAATCCCGGCCATAACACCACTTCCTAATTCTGCCATCGTAGTACTGGCAAGCAGGCTGTGAGTTATCTTCACGCAATATTGTCAAATGGTTTTGCCGTAATTGACTGACACCAATTTCAATGCGCTCGTCATTGGCAACGGCTTCCGCCAGTTTGGCCTGCGACCAATTCTTGGACTTGTCAGATTTAAGAATTGATGTGACCACCTCGTTTAGGTCATTCATGGCGTCTTCTTTTTCGCCATCGGTTGGGTGGAATTTATTACCCTTGGGGCACTCATCATCACCGGGTTTAACGGCGACGAGGCTCTTAGTCTCGAGATCAAGGCTGACCTCATTCAACTTGATAAAACGCTTTTTATGCCATTCCGCTGCGTCCTTCTGCTTGGTCATGGTTAGGGATACAAGGTAATCTTTGTCGTGCCTATCGGCGCGGATGATGGTGTCGGCGTCGGCCCCGAACACTGATGAACCCCTGGCGCGATTGGTAGCATTGTGGCCAGTGTGATGTAGGGCTAGGACAGTAGTATTCAGCTCCTTCTGTATGTACTCAACCATGTTAGTGAAGGCGCTTGCGTGTTCCTGAGAATTCTCATTCGCGCCCTGCATTGCCCGCCCTACGGTGTCCAGAACCACCAGCTTATATTCGCCTGTGGGACTATGGGTGCGAGCCGAATCAATGAAAGGCTGCAGATCCTCAGTTACCAGTGGCACCGGGTCAGCTAAAATGAAATTGCCCGTCATTTGCCCGAAGAAATGCGTCTTCGTCCACGCCCTCACTCGGTTCACAAGACTAAACCTACCTTCACCTGCCACGAATAGAACTGGCCCCGTCGTGATAACATCATTCCAGTTCGCTTGATCGCCCATGCCGATGCCGACGGCAACGCTGAGTGCTATATCAAGCGCAATAAAGGTTTTGAACGTGCCGGGTGCTCCGAAGAGGATCGCGTAGGAGCCTTGGGGGAGGAAATCTTCAATAAGCCATTCGGGCGGTCGTATACTTGACAGGCCATTCCCATCGACGAACCGGAAGCGTCCAGCTGTTATCTGGCGACCCCCTCCTTCAAGTTCTTCAACAACGATCTCAAATTCTGAATGATCAGGGGCGGGGATCATTTCGATGAACGCGATTTACGGTTCTGCCAAGCCTTGGCTTCGCTATCAGGAACAAGGGTCCGCTTCCCGACCTTTATGAGCTTGATTTCGCCGCGTTTTACTTCTTCATAAAACAGCGTGCGTCCAATGCCGTGGGCGCGACAGAAATCGTCTACGCGCCAATTTATTCGTAATATTGCGGGTGATTTAGAATTGAGATTAGTCATTTTCGGTTACCTCGTTTTATTGTGCGGACCATTCCGCCTTCCAAAACGATAGCAACCGTTAGCGAATTCACTGGGGTACTCTATTTTTGGATTTCTGATGGTAGATGATGAGAGGAATTGTGTTCTCTGGTGGCGCAGGCAATCCGGCATCCTTGATCTGTTTGGATAACCATTCAGCAAACGGGCAGACTTTACCTCCTTCATTATCATTTTTTTGGTATGCACTCGTTCCTGTGACACTGCTCCATAGGGGCGTTAGCTCATGGACGAGACGCTCCAGTGGAGGGTCAGGGTGGCCACGTGGTGGAACGATCTTATCTACTTCAATTTCCGCCAGTACTTTGACTGCTGCTAGGTCCTGTGAAGATAAGCCCCTCGGATTTATCCTGCTCTTCAAACGCCATATGTCTACGCCCTGTTGTATAACCGCGTAATGAAGATCGAAGAGTAAATTCACTTTGACGGATAATGCATCGTACAACCTGTTAAGCCACTTCTCCTCGCAGCCTGATCTCACGACACCCGCTGCATTAACCTTCACTTTTTTTACGGCCTCAATGATTTGCGTTCTAGTCTGCGGTCCCGAAATCTTGGGTCCGCCGCGAGCATTAGGAGTGCCGTGTGCGAGTCGGTACAGGTTTACAGCATCGCGTATTTGTTTATGGGCTTGGCGGGCATCATGAAAATTTAGGTTAGCCGCTTTATCACTTCGATACTGCTCTAATGATCTAATGCCAATGTCCCAAGAGAGCCGTCCCCATGCCATACCACCACGTACAGGGACCCGCCCTCCAGTCATCAGATATCCTTTCGGAGAGGCACGACCTTGTCCGCACCAGCCTCGTCGACCGTGCCGCAATAATCAGCCCAGGCATCCATCATTTGGCGCCGTTTATCGAATAGATCACCGCGTCTGTATGCAGCTTCGACTTTATCCCCCACGGCGTGGGCCAAGGCCATCTCCGCAGCGTCATTTGGATAGTTGGTGCACTCTGCCGCCCAGTCGCGGAACGTGGACCGGAAGCCGTGCGCCGTCAGGTCGCCTCTGTCCATCCGCTTTAGGAGCTGCAGGAACGCCATGTTGGAAAGTGGCTTGTTCGGCTGTGCACCAGGAAATACGAATTCTGATACAGCGACATCCAGCATCTCACTCAAGATGACCACTGCTTTTTCTGGTAGCGGCACACGGTGCTCTTTGTCGGCCTTCATGCGATCAGCCGGGATTGTCCAGATGGCCTTATCGAGATCAATCTCCGACCAGGTTGCCCCCATCACTTCGCCTGTCCGAGCTGCCGTCAGTATTTGAAACTCTAAACCTCGCGCAGACACGCTATCACGCTTGGCCAACTGCACCATGAATGAGCCAACTCCGCCATAAGGCAACGCTGCGTGATGTTTGACTTTGCTAACTTTCGATTTGGGTGGGAGCAGGTTGGCCAAGTGGCCTTTCCAACGTGCCGGGTTTTCACCTTCCCGATGCCCCCTAACCGACGCCCAATCAAGAATGGCTTCAATCCGACCACGCACCCGTGAAGCCGTCTCTGTCTTAGCCTGCCAAATCGGATCGAGGACATTCATTACCAACTTTGTGTCGATGTCCCCTACCGGAAGGAAGCCGAACACCGGGTACACATACATTTCAAGGGTGCTCGTCCATTGAGCGGCGTGCTTGGCATTTCGCCAACCAGCACTGTGGCTCTTGATGTACGCTTCAGCACATTCCTTGAACGACTTGGTTGATGCATCCTGCAGCCGTTTGGTCACTCGCTCTCGTGCTCGCGCATCAATTGGATCAATACCTTCATGCACCAGCTTTCGACATTTCAGTGCCGCTTCGCGTGCTTCTGGAAGAGAGATTGTATGAACGGCACCTAACCCCATTTGCCGGGCTTTTCCATCCAGCATAAATCGAAACAGCCAGGATTTTGTGCCCTGCCCACTGACCTGAAGGTAGAGACCTCCGCCATCGGCATAACGACCTTGTTTGCGTTCTGTCGCTATTCTTTTTGGCGATAGTCGATGCAGTGTTTGCTTCGCCATATCACTATCACCCACATATCAACCCACAATTTCTTCGTGGATTATGACGGATAACTACGAACGTGTCCAGACAGTAACTCTCTGTAATCCCCAGTTTAATTGGGATATATAGGTTATCAGCGAATAGTGGTGAGTGGAAAATTGGCGGAGAGAGTGGGATTCGAACCCACGATGGGCTTTTGACCCATACTCCCTTAGCAGGGGAGCGCCTTCAGCCACTCGGCCATCTCTCCGCGCCGGAAAGGGCGGCCGCTGCAAACCCGCACCGGGCCACCCTTCCTAGTCCTTACATAGCCCCAGGCAGACTGGCGATCAAGCCGGATCAACCGCACCTTCGGCTCGCTTGAGCATAGTCTTGGAGCGCTTAAGCGGAGCCGGCGCCATCGAAGGATCAAGCGGCTCCGCGATGTTGAATGAGATTATCCCTTCGGTCATGCGACTCAGGTCCTTGGCCGTGGTCGGGAACACACAGTGGGGATGGCCGGCGGCGGCGTAAATGACCTCAAACCGTTTCAGGGACCGGTCAACAACCACGGGCATTTTTTCACTCAGTCCGACCGGGGCGACACCGCCGATGGTAAAGCCCGTGGCCTGCTTGACTTCAGTTGCCTGGGCGCGCCGCACGTCTCCTTTGAGAAAAAGCGCGGCCGGCAGATTCTCCTCCAGACACGTATGGTCTCCGGCAACCAGGGCCATGACCATTTGATCGCCGACGGCAAACACCAGAGATTTGACAATGGCGCCCAACTCGCAGCCCACGGCTTTGGCGGCGTCCTCGGCGCTGCGCGCCGTATCGGCCAATTCGATCACCTGATCCTCCTGGCCGGCATCGGACAAAGCCTGACGCACCCGCTTGACCGTATCTTTATCCAAGAGCCCCATAAGCTGTCTCCTTCTCGCCCTTCGCTAGCATCCGATCAGTTGTAAAACGGTACCGCCATGCCCTTCTCGACCGCCGGACGCTCAGTAATGGTATCGAACCATCGTTTAACGTTGGCAAAATCGCCCAAGTCAACTTGGTGGCGCTCAAACCGCGCGATCCATGGGTAGGTGGCGATATCGGCGATGGTATAGGCGTTACCCGCTAGGTAATCGGTTTCGCCCAGGCGTTTGTCCATAACTCCGTACAACCGCTTGGTCTCGTCGTGATAGCGCTTCTGCCCGTAGGGAACGACCTCATTCGGGTTAAACAAGAAATGATGGGCCTGACCAATCATAGGCCCGACGCCCCCCATTTGGAACATCAGCCACTGCATGGTGATGGCGCGCCGCCTCGGATCCGCGGGGAGCAGTTCGCTTTCCGTCTTCTCGGCCAGATAAATCAGAATGGCGCCGGATTCAAACAGCGAAATCGGCTCGCCGCCCGGACCATCGAAATCGGTGATGCCGGGAATCTTATTGTTGGGGCTAACCTCCAGAAAGTGCGGCTGGTGCTGTTCGCCCTTGCCAATATTGATTTCGTGGACGTTGTAAGGGAGCCCTACTTCTTCGAGCATGATGGAAACTTTGCGCCCGTTGGGCGTTCCCCAGGTATATAAATCGATCATTTGTCCTCCCGACGTATGGTGAATTGCACACCACTATAAAGATGCCGGGACTGCTTTCAACGACTCAGAGGCGGCCTTTAAGCATTTCGCGGCATTTCGACTCAATCTCCTTCGACTGATCATCGTTCAGGGGTTCGCCGTTGAAGAACAGCGCGCCGCTTTTTAGATTGAAACGCACGGTGCCGAGCTTGAGTTGCATGTTCGGAATCTTGGCGGCGTCCTTATAAGCCTGTTCCGTCTCGGTATTTCCGTCCGACGACTCACTCGCCGCCGTCGCTGCGCTATCAGCCGATGTCGCCAGCGACGACGCAGCGGTTCTGAGATCGGTGGCGTCGGAATCCTCTGTATAGCCGACATCGGTCGCCGCATCGACGGCAGCTTGGGCTTGGGCAATGGCCGTATCCGCATCTCCGGAGGCGGCAGCGGCCTGCGTCGCAGTCAAGGCAGTTTCTGCTGTGTTTAATGCCGTTTCCGCGTCCAATGCCGTCTGCTTCACGGCATCGTTAGAAGGGTCGGCCTTGAGCGCGGCAACGGCTGTATCAAAGATCGTCTGCGCGCCTTGTGCGGCCTGCTCGGCGGTTGCCACCGCTACATTGGCGGCAACCGCTTCTGCACTAGCGGCGGCAGTGCTGGAGTCGCTGGCTTTTGTCGCTGAACTGGTCGAGCCGTCAGCGCTGTCGGCAGCGGCGCGGGCGCTTGATGCCGCGGCGCTCGCGGACGAGGCGGCGGATGCTGATTCGGGATCGGCGGTCGACGTCGAGATGCCAGTGCCGGAAACAGTGCTGACGGCGGATTGCGCTGACGTCACGGCGCTCGAGTAATCGCCCGACGAGACAGAACTCTCGGCGCTGGTTAGCGAATTCTGCGCACTGGTCAGGGCTGCATTCAGGGACACCACCTCCTCCGCCTTTTTGGCGCTGCTTGGAAATTCCGCCGCCGCCGCCACCGCCGCATCGCGTTCGGCGGTCAGCGCCGACACAGCCGTCGTTGCGTCCTCGACCGCAACAAAGGCGTTCGTCTGCGCCGATAGCGTCTCGGCAGCGGTCGCAGCTGTATCGGCGGCCGTCGCTGCTTGTTGCGCCTTTGTTGCCGCATTCACCGCAGCCTGGGCGGCGGCCGCGTCGGCCTCGGGTTTGCCAAGATAAGCGTTTAAGTCTCGGGTCACATCGAATTCGAACACGTCCGGCAGCTTCAGTTTGAAAGTGCCGCCGAGATCGGCGGACTTCACGGACTTGCCCCGGGAGTCCTTGCCTGGCTGGTACTCAACTCCGGCGCCGGGCGAATGCTGGACCACCCTCCGGCAGTCGCGCTTGGACACTTTGATTGTTCCACTCTGCGCTATCGCAGGCCACGGTAATACGAGAAGAAGAGAAGCCGCGGCGGAAAGGCTCCATAGAAGCTTCACGGGATCATCCTACCTGGTATGCATTGCCGTGTTTGGTGGCCAGTCTTTCTATTTTGTCATCATGTCCGACGTTAGTTAATAATTAGTGTGCCTGGATTTTCTACCGCTCAGTTGTGATATCATTCTTCGGCTTAACTAGACTGGAGTGTTGCCATGCCGTGTCGATCATGCATTCAGGTTATCATTGTCGTCGCGTTTGTGTTTTGGACTGCCTTAGCGACACAGCCGGCGGCGGCAGGCGCAGCGGAGATAGAACTCGCACAGTCGGATAATTTACTGCAGTGCATGGAGAAATGCATCCGCGAGGAAGGCAAGGATGAGAAGGATACCTGCAAATTACGTTGCGCCAAAATCCCTTCGCAGGGCGCACAGCAAAAGGACTGCATGGGCGTATACAAGCAATGCAAGAAGAACTGCCCCAGCGCCACCAAGAAAGCCTGCCGCAAACAGTGCAAAAAACAGCTGACCAGCTGCAGCTAATGCAATTGCCTAGTCTTCATGACTTAGATGCTGGGCGTAAACAGTCACGGCTTCTTCCAGGGTCCGGCTCCGATCCATGTTTTCGCGCGTTTCTTCTGCGAACGGCGTCCGCGTCAATAGGCGGAAAATTTCAGCCGCGCCTTCGTGGAATCCGTCCGTCACCCCGGCGTCTCGAAAAGTGGCGGCGATCTCCTCCATCTCACCGATCCAACGGTCCGAATCGGCAGGTATGAAGGGCACACGGGCCTGCATTTGGTTTAGGGCCGCCGCCTGACTAAAGGAAAATTCATCGTTCAGTTCCTTTGACAGTCCGAGAGATTCGGCGGCCACGAGAATCGCTGTATGCAGGGTCCAGGTTCCCTTGGTCAATCCCGCGTAGCACATCTTGAGGCCCGACGCCTTGCCGATTTCCGGGCCAATGGAGACGACGCGAAAACCACAACCATCCAGCGTTTCCAATGGCGCCGTGTCGGGACCACTGGCGTAGAAACGCGGCTCGTCTCGGCCCGGTGCCGCGCCGATAATTCCAGCGTCGATAAACGGCGCCCCCGCCGCTTCCATGGTTTTACCGATGGCGCGCACGGTACTCGGCGATATGGCGTTGCAGTCCGCAAATGGTGGGAATGACCCCGCCTCTGCCATGGCTTCCGCCACTTGGCCGGCCAATTCCCCGGCGGCGGCCGGCGGCAGGATGGAAAGGACGAGATCGGCCTCATCGACGAGTGTCCGGAAACTATCTATCTGCGTGAACCCGCCCGCCTCGGCCAGAACCCGCGTGCGTTCGCTACGCCCAGCCAGACACGTAACGGGACGATGCCCATGTTGCCCAAGCGCCCGGCCAACGGCATGGCCCATGTCACCGGGCATAAGAACCGCAACTGTCTTACCGCTCACGACTGCCTCCTTACTCGGCTTGCATACTTGTTCGGGCAGTGAAGTTGTTCACACCCACTCACATGAAACTCATTCGGCATTCAAACCCCCGAAACAAGAGCACGTTAGCCTGCACGATCGCAAAGGGATTTATCTCTTAGCGGAAAAGTCAAATTCAATGCCGAAAACAGTGATGATCGTCTAAGACAACGCCGTAAATATGCGGTTGCTTGACAGCCTCATGCAATCGCAGGGATTCGAGATCATTTTCTCAATCGGTGGTGCCGATGCGCTAGAACTTGTCCATGAGCATCATCCAGACCTGATCATTCTGGACATCGTCCTGCCGTTCCTGTCCGGCTTCGAGATCGTCCAATTGCTCAAGCGCGGTACGCGACTTGTCCATGTTCCGGTTACTACCATGACCGCGTACGCAACACTTGCCGATGAGGACAAATTCCTCGGCAAGAGCTTCAATGGCTATCTTGCTAAGCCGGTATCGACCCTGGACATTCTTGAAATGGTGGCAGGGTTTTTTAAGTCGGCAGAACCATCGTGTGCCTCCGAAGCAAGCGCGCTCAGAGCGGCCGGTCAGACAGCTTCAGTTTGATCAATCCAAAAAATTCCGGTGGAGATGCCGCACCGGTATAGTGCCATCCCAGGTGATCGCCGCACCCCCGGCAATTGGCGAAGTTCCACCGATACCCGCGGAACCAGGTGTGCTCAACGGTCTTGTCGCCCGACGAACCAACGCCGGGCGCCTTCGTAAAACACACGATACGAAAACTGACGCCAACCGGGTTGGTGAAGGTGTGCTCATCACCGTCAATGGACAGGCGCCACCGGCCACGCGTTACCAGCGCGCCACAAGCGGCGCAATAGAGGGCGTCATCGGTTTTGTCTTCGACTTCCGTTTCGATGTCGGCGTCGGGAGCAACTTGTAGCATCCGCGACTCCTCTCATCATCCAGGCGTATCGGAGTGACCCAGGCTCTTGTCCGGCGCAACCACATCGCGGACCAACCGTTTCAATTCGGTGATTTCCGGAAACCGGCCTTCGGCCTTGCGTGACCAAATGACGTTGCCGCCGGCCAAGCGCACCTCGAAGACACCGCCCTCGCGGCCGGGTACCAAGGCCACGGCCTCCAGGTCCTGTTCAAAGGTATTCAACAATTCCTGGGCCATCCACGCGGCGCGGGTCAGCCACCGACACCCCGTGCAGTACTCGATCTCAATACGGGGACCCGACCCGGCCATGCCAATCTCCTCGCGGAAAGGCGTATTCTAACCCAGCAGCGCTGATTGAGGGAAATTTCTCCCGTCCTCAAGCTTCAAACGCCAGCCCCTCGATGATTTCTATATGCGGCAGGGTTTCCAGAATACCCGGCTCGACGATGATCTTGGATGCCCGGTCGCCACCGCCGAGGATGATGCGCGGCCGGTCCATGATCCGGCTGTCGACCCAGACCGGCAGGCCGTCAGGCAGGCAGAACGGCGTCACGCCGCCGGACTCCATGCCAGTCAGGGCCACCGCCTCCTCCATGGAAGCGAAAGAGACCTTGCGCGCCTCCATGCGTTTGCGGACCACCTTGTTTATATCCAAACGGGTGTGTGCCAAGACCAAGCCGAGGACAAACTTCTCTTCTCCGGTCTTGCTTTTGACCAAAATGGCATTAACGGAGTCTTCAAGGGCGTAGCCGTGTTTCTCAACAAACACGGCAGTATCGGCATCCTCCGGCGGGCAGGGAATCACCTCATGTTCAAAACCGGAGGCGGCGAGAAACTCGTGGATCCGGGTGAGTATCTGGCTCACCCCTTCAACTTCTCCCGCAGCATACCGTTGACAGTGCCAGGGTTGGCCGTGCCGCCGGTGGCTTGCATGACCTGGCCGACAAACCAGCCGATGGCCTTGTCGTTGCCGCCGCGCACTTGGTCGGCCTGGTCGGGATTATCGGAAATTATCTGATCAATAACCGCTTCGATCTCGCCGGTATCGGTGATCTGCTTGAGACCCTTTTCCTCGACGATAGCTGCCGGGTCCTTGCCGGTTTCCAACATGATCTCGAACACGTCCTTGGCCGTGCGGCTGGAGATGGTGTCGTCAGCCATGAGATCAAGCAACCCGCCCAGGGCCTGAGCCGAGATCGGGCTTTCGGAAATTGATTGGCCGGCGGTATTCAGCGCCCCAAACAGGTTTCCCGTGACCCAGTTGGCGGCCTGCTTGGCGTCGCGGCCAGCCGCTACGTCTTCAAAGTAGGCGGCGGTATCGCGGTCGGCGACCAGAACGCCAGCATCGTAGGCGGAGAGCCCATGCTCGGACATGAACCGTTGCTTCTTTTCATCGGGAAGTTCCGGCAGGTCCGACTTGATGCCCTCGATAAAATCTTGAGTCAGATCCAGGGGCAGGAGATCCGGGTCCGGAAAGTAGCGGTAGTCGTGGGCAAATTCCTTGACTCGCATGGATCGGGTCTCGCCCTTCGCAGGGTCCATGAGGCGGGTTTCCTGCACAACCTCGCCGCCGGACTCGAACATATCGACTTGGCGTTCGGCCTCAATCTCGATGGCCTGCTGAATGAACTTAACGGAGTTGACGTTCTTGATCTCCGCCCGGGTCCGATAGTCCTCCTCGCCGACCTTGCGCACGGAAACGTTGACGTCGGCGCGCATGGAGCCTTCTTCCATATTGCCGTCGCAGGTGCCCAGATAACGGAGGATCGAGCGCAGCTTACGGACGAAAATTCCCGCCTCTTCCGGCGAACGCAAATCCGGCTTGGAGACGATCTCCATGAGGGCGACGCCGGAGCGGTTCAAATCAATGTAGGACCGCTTCGGGTCCTGGTCATGCATGGACTTACCGGCGTCCTGTTCCATATGCAGGCGCTCGATACCGATTTCGCGAGTGGACCCATCAGGCATGTCGAGGACCACCACGCCCTCGCCCACCACCGGCAGCAGGTATTGGGAAATTTGATAGCCCTGGGGCAGGTCGGCGTAGAAGTAGTTCTTCCGCTCGAATACGGAATGCAGGTTGATCTTCGCGTTCAGGCCGAGCCCCGTCCGCACCGCTTGCTCAACGCAGACTCCGTTGATGACCGGCAGCATTCCGGGCATCGCTGCGTCGACCAGCGACACCTGGCTGTTGGGTCCGGCGCCGAAAGCCGTGGCGGCGCCGGAAAACAACTTCGCCTGGGACATGATTTGGGCATGCACCTCAAGCCCGATCACCACTTCCCAATCGCCTGTTTCGCCTTGAACCAGATAGGTCATCGGACTATGCCTCCAAACCCGGTGGCAGGGCGTCGAAGCCGGCAGCAGTCTCGAGCGCACCCGCCGCGCGCAGCAGGGTTTCCTCGTCAAAGGGCTTGCCGACCATATGCAGACCGAGAGGCAGGCCGCCGCTATCCAGCCCAGCCGGAACGGAGATCGCCGGCAGCCCGGCCATGCTGGCCGGTACGGTAAACACGTCGTTGAGATACATTGCCACAGGATCGTCCATCTTCTCGCCGATGGCGAAAGCGGCAGAGGGCGCGGTCGGTGTCAGCAGAACGTCAACGTCTTCGAAGGCCTGGCTGAAGTCCTGGGCGATCAACGTGCGGACCTTTTGCGCCTTCAGGTAATAGGCATCGTAGTATCCGGCGGACAACACATAGGTGCCAATTAAAACGCGGCGCTTAACCTCATCGCCGAAGCCCTCGCCCCTCGTGTTTTCGTACATCGCGTCAAGGCTGTCGCCCTCAACACGCAATCCGTAGCGGACCCCATCGTAGCGGGCCAGATTGGCCGACGCCTCCGCCGGGGCGACAATGTAATACGTGGGCAATGCATATTCCGTGTGCGGCAATGAGACTTCATGGCACTCGGCACCCTGCTCGCTCAACCAAGCCGCGCCTTGTTCCCAGAGCGCCTGAATTTCCGCCGGCATGCCGTCCATGGTGTATTCCTTGGGGATGCCGACACGCAGGCCGCGGATATCGCCGGTGATGGCCGCCTCAAAATTGGGAACATCAATCGGTGCCGAGGTCGAGTCCTTGGGGTCATGGCCGGCCATGGCGCCCAGCATGATGGCCGCATCACGAACGCTGCGGGTCAAAGGCCCGGCCTGATCCAGGCTTGAAGCGAAGGCGACGATTCCCCAGCGCGAACAGCGCCCGTAGGTGGGTTTAAGGCCGACAATGCCGGAAAACGCCGCCGGCTGGCGGATTGAACCGCCGGTGTCTGTGCCGGTGGCGCCCAGGGCAATGCGCGCCGCCACGGCCGCGGCTGAGCCGCCGGACGAACCGCCGGGCACCAAATCCTTGCCGCCGGCGCCGCGCCACGGATTTTTGACTGGGCCGTAATAGGACGAAATGTTGGAAGATCCCATGGCGAATTCGTCCATGTTGGTCTTGCCGAGCATAACCGAGCCGGCGTCAATTAGGTTGGCCGTAACTGTTGATTCGTAAGTCGGAACAAAACCATCAAGAATGTGCGAGCCTGCCGTTGTCAGGGTCCCCTTGGTGCAAAACAAGTCCTTATTCACAATGGGAATGCCGTCCATGGCGCCGCGAACCTCGCCGCCTGCACGACGCTTATCAGACGCCGCGGCGCGCTCGCGCGCAATCTCCGGCGTCTCTGTGACAAAGGCGTTCAGGTCGCCGGCCGCGCCAATGGCCTCAATGTGAGCCTCGGTCAGTTCGACGGCGCTGAAATCGCCACCGGCCAGTCCGTCGCGGGCTTCGGCGATCGTCAAATAGGTAAGATTAGCGCTCATTCGATCACCTTCGGTACGGTGTAGAACGCGTCCTCCCGGTCCGGCGCATTGCTGAGGACGTCTTCGCGGCAATCTCCGTCCGTCACGCTATCCTGGCGCTGGGTCAATGTCATGTCGGCGACGCTGGTCATCGGTGCAACGCCATCGGTATCGACCTTCGAGAGTTGCTCAATCCAACCGATAATTCCGTTAAGCTCGCCGGCCAAGGGCTCAAGCGCCTCATCGGCGACTTTGATCCGGGCGAGAAACGCAATCCGGCGGACGGTCTCAATGTCCAATGACATGGCGGTGCCTCTTTTCGGGAAAATCTGCGAGGGCGCGGAAGGTACCACCGCCAGCGGGTCGTGTTCAAGCAAGCGGCGTGGTGATTATTGCCCGAGGCTTTTGCCCAAATCAGCCCATAGGGAATTGCCCCACGCGCCATACACGATTCGCACCGCCGCATTGAGTGCATCCGGCGCGGTCTTGACCTTCCATTCCTTCACCGTGGGCTTTCGCCCGTATTTATTCATGTTTACGCTGTCAAAGATGATCTGGCCTTTTTCCTTATTGTAGAGGACCGTTGACGAAAATATTTCCTCTGACTCGCTATCAAGCCCGAGAAAATCGATGGTGATTTGATAGACCGGTTTTTTCGACACCTGATAGGGGCCTTCGGTCATAAACATAGGTGTATAAAACTTGAGCTTTCTGCCGTCAGCGGCGCATTCCCATGTGACTTCGTAATCGGCGATATCAAACATTGTCCCTTGGGCCGGACTGCGGCCTGCGAAATGGATTCGGTAGTCGCAAGCAGGGCTTTCCTTCGCTTTCAAATGGCCGCTCAAGTCATCCGTCAAGGTTCCGTCAATCAGCGGCATCAGGATTGGCTCATAGACAAAACCAAAATCCTTACCATCCTCGCGCACAGCAACCCAGGCACCCTTGGCACGGCCGACAACCTGAATCCGGTCGCCCCGCTTGTAGCGGCCAACCCGCTTGCTGCCCGTCATTGGCTTGGCGCGGACATTGACGTCCTTGGTGACCAGATAGGTGCCGACAAGGCGTTTGACTTCAGCGCCCCTGAATTGGAATTTATCCGGCGCAGCGGTTTGCGCCATGACGCTGGCGACGCTGAGGCTCAATAAGACAATAACGATGGGTAATAACCGCCGGCTCCCGACCACCATGGAAACCCCCTTGTTCGCCATATAATAGCCAAGCCCGGCTTTCATCACTACAGTCTTTTCTGATACCAAGCAGCGGCAACAGGCAGAAACCGATGGCCATATGTTCCCTCACTGAACTCAAGGCGCAATTGCGCCCGCGAAGCTGCCTGCTTGGCCTGGACATGGGCTCCAAGACCATCGGTCTGGCGGTCTCCGATCCGACAATGATGGTCGCCAGCCCTTTGCAAACAATTACGCGGCGTAAGTTTTCCCATGATGTTGAGGCGTTGCGGCAAGTCATGTCTGAGCGCGAAGTAGGTGGGCTGGTAATCGGGCTACCCGTCAGCATGGACGGGACCGAAGGGCCGCGCTGTCAGTCGGTTAGGCAGTTTGCCGAAAATGTCCTCGAAGTCGTCAACGTTGCCATCGCTTTTTGGGACGAGCGGTTATCCACGGCCGCGGTCGAACGAGTGTTGATTGATGAGGCTGATATGACGCGAAAGCGCCGCGCACAGGTCATCGACAAAATGGCCGCCGCTTACATTCTGCAAGGGGCTTTGGACTCCCTCGCCTGACGCTGGATCATTGATCCCTCAAAAACTCCTATAAGTTCAATGTTATACCTACTGCACCCTAAGCGTTTACTGCGTGTTAACCATATGCGTGCAGACTCGCCACGTATTCCCGCTCGTTTTAATAGAGTCAAAATAGAGAATTTCAGTGAATACGTTCCTAGGCGCGAAAAGAGATGACGACACGGCCCGCCAAATCGGAACCGAAGGCAACGCGATGCCGTCTTTCTCGGAACCGAGCACGCACAAACTAACGGCCGATGACGGGACGTCAGTTCGTCAACTGGCGGCAAGCCTGGCTGAACGCTACCAATCCGCCGAGAGTCCGGATTTCCTGGCTGACGTTACCGTCCATGCCCACGCCCTGCCTTTTCCCCTTCGCCGGTTTCTCAATGCGTTCCGCTTGTCCGCTGACGAGTCCGCTGTCGCGTTGATCTCCGGCTATCCCCTTGAAGACGGTAACATAGGCCCCACTCCCAGCCAGAGGGGGGACACTCCGTCTCTATCACCAACTTTAGCGGATGACATTTATCTGATGCTCTGCGGCGCCTTGGTTGGAGATGTTTTCGGTTGGGCCACCCAGCAGGACGGATTTCTCATCCACGATATCCTGCCCGTCAAAGAGTGCGAATATGACCAGGTGGGCGCGTCAAGCCAGGGGACCCTTCATTGGCACACGGAAGACGCTTTCCATCCCTACCGGGCAGATCATGTTGGGTTGTTCTGTTTACGAAACCCCCTGCGGACTGCGACCACATGGGGCAGCTTGGATTTGTCGCTACTCTCAAGCGTCGAAATCGAAATACTGTTTCAGGCCCGCTACACCATCCTCGCCGACGACTCTCACAAGCGGGAGCACGAGGATTGGCGCGGCCCGGCGCAGGGCGCTCTCGACGAAGCCTATCGCGCCAGGGAAGCTACCGACAGAAAGTCCGAGAAGGTGCCATTGCTCAGGGGCCACCGGGAAGACCCGGATTTGTGCGTCGATCCCGTGTACATGGAACCACCAATTGACGACCCTGAGGCTGCGCGCGCCCTGGCAGCGCTTACCAGCGCCATTCAGCACAACATTCAGGAGCTGGTGCTTTCGCCGGGTGATTTATTCATCATCAACAACACCAAGGCCGTTCATGGCCGCCAGCCCTTCACCGCCGGATATGACGGAACCGACCGGTGGCTGAAACGCATCAACCTAATGTCCGATTTACGCAAATCGCGCGACGCTCGGATAGGTGCCGCAAGCCGCGTAATCCTTTGAAGCGAGGAGAGTTAGCATGTCCGAACTGAGAGATTTGGCCGGCGTCGGAGACACCAAAAGCCTTTCGGGGCTTGGCCGGCACATACTCGAACTCAATAAGGCCGCCAAGTCATTTGGCGTTCACCTTGAGTACCTTACCGACTTCAACCACTTTCGTGAGGTCGTCGAAGCAATTCCAGGCCGGAGTGGGATCACCAGAATTTTTGATTCCCATCACTGCGACATCGGTCCCGACAACGGCTATTGGATAAAAGGCACCGATGAAGAAGGTCAGGTGGTCCATGTTCAAGCTTACCGATTCGATGACCTCAGAGACGGTACCTTGGCTGAACACTGGCAAGCAAACCCGGAAGGTTTCAGTCCTCCAGGACTAGAGATTGATTTGGAAAAATCAAATTTCCACACTGCACCGGTCTCCCACGAAATTAGCGGAACTGTCTGTTATCACGGCGACTTTTGGATCGATTCAGAGTTCCGAAACATGCGGATTGGGCCGATTTTGACAACTTTTGGCATGCTGTTGGCAGCGAGCCGCTTTACCCCTGATTACATCTACTGTTTCGTCGTCCCTCGCATGGTAAGAAGGGGATGGCCGACCCGTGCTGGATATCTCCACCTGCACCCTTGGGCGCCGAGTTGGTATATCAGCGGTCAGAAAAGAACCTATGACGACTATCTCGTATGGGTAACCAGCCAGGAGTTGATTGAACTATGGACTTCTCGCGAACGGGATACTGATATCCTCGGCCTGACAGGAGAGGACGACGACTCCCGGTCGTCCGTCATGCAACGTGTGGCGAGACACTAACCGCTGGTAGCTAAACCACTGGGGTTCGCAATTATCGCGATACAATATCGTTCTGAAATGCTGGTAATTAGGCTCTCCAGTTTCCATAGCGCTGGCAATGCCCAAATTGACCCGATCCGTATAGCTCTGGCGCTCGGGTCCTACGCCTAGGTCTAGGGATTGACCGATGGTATCTGCCACCCATTCGTCCCCATAAGCTCTTGCACACATGGACTTATTTCCCACATGCGAAAATACCAACTCGTCCTCGCGCTTGTTCCACCTAAAGATCAAGCAATTCGGTAAATACCCCGCAAACCATTCATTGCCGGCCTTGTTGAAACGGCCGCCCGTAGATTCCCAAAACTTAAATCCATCTCGAATTAGTGGTGCGGCCGAATCCGCCTCCGATACGTCATGCTCTTCCATATAGGTGGAGCGGACGAGTTCAATTTCTCGGTGGCGCTGCACCTGAAGAATACGGCTAGCGGCTGTTGGCGGATCCGCCAACATCTCGTTCACCCAACCATAGTAAAAGAAGCTCAAGTGGACTGTGGAATTCGATCCGCATTCGAGTAGCCTTCCGGCCGCCGCGTCGATGGCTCCGTCCTCAACCTTTCGCACATCCCAACCGATCCGAATTCCCTGGCGGTCTGACGTAAACTTGACCTGCCCATAGTGGCCGAGAAATATGCGGTCGAAAGATTTATCCAACCCCATGGCCGATTGGAATGTTCCCTTCTCATCAATCCACCAAACACCCGCATCAAGAGCGGGTGGCCCCGTCCTGTGACTCGTCATCGCCCGCACCTTATTTTCAGTACAGGTGCTTGTGTTTCACGGCAATCGAGAGCGACGGATCCGCCCTTGATCCAGAACATTGAACGCACCCCCCCTTGGTGACGATCGGTCCGTTAACTGGCCTTGGAAAAGGCCTTGATCAATCTGAACACCTGCTGCTTGACGTCACCTTCGGGCATTTCGTTCAACACCTTGGCAACACGGATCGTGCGTTCAGGCAAATTGCTTTCTTCGACGACTGCCTCGGTGATAGCTTCACCGTCCAGACCCTGGAAGAAATAGACGACCGGAACTTCCAGCACATTCCCAATCATCCAGAGCCGCGAACCCGAGATCCGGTTGGTGCCTTTCTCGTATTTTTGGATCTGCTGAAAACTGACCCCGATAGCATTGCCGAGCTCGGTCTGGGTCAGGTTGTGAGACAGGCGGGCCTCGCGAACGCGGCGGCCAATCTCAACATCAACAAAATGCGGCATGGTAGTATTAACTCCCTAATATTAGCAGTCTTCCTGTTCAGCAAACTTTTCTGTATTCCTCCGTTTCCGAACACAGAAAAACCGATTTGTTATCACCCCTATGACGAGATTACGACATTGGATAGCACCAGCGCTAGCATTGATATTCGCTATCAACAGGAAGCGCTGATCCTTACAGGAGTCTTACAAGGGTCATGCCGCATACTCGGAAAAACAAACCTATTTTGACGTGTATATTTCGCTAATGCTCCAATGAACTGATTATCCTACCGCCTTTCTCACTCGTTCCAAATTATTGCAGATTCAAAACTCCCAATGACAGTCGAGACTTTTCGAACCTAACTAGTCCACGTAACCCATCAGCTTTAAAAGCTCACCGCATTGACGCTGGAAAATTCGAAGTGGCTCATCATCAAACGCCGTTTTCCACGCACCCGGCTCCAAATCAACTGGCGACCCATCCCAGGCGCGGTCCATGGCATCCTTGGCAATCGTAGGGTCGTCATCAACGCCGGCGAACTGAAACAGCCGCCGAACTACCGGTGCTGGATCGTCAAGAAGGTCTTCTGAGCGGATGGAGAGATAGCGTTCGGGATGATCGTTGCCAAAGCGCTTCGCCGCGCCGACGCTGCGACTCCAGTTTCGCGCAAACACTTCCGAGAAATCTCCGAAGCTGGGATACTTGCGGGGGAAGTCACCGCGGCTGATACCCAAGTTGAAATCCCATGCGGACACGGCCTCATCGCGACCATCCCGGAAAACATGCACAACTTTGCACCCCGGCATCACCTTCTCAAGCACTTCGAGTGAAAGGACATGCTCCGGCGTTTTCTCGGCGATGCATTTGTAATCTTCGTCACCCGTCCAGCGGGCGAACACCAATCCGACCGCCGCTTTGAGAAAATAATTTACGTCGTCAACGGTATAACCGGCGGCATTGCCAGGGAGTCCCGCCGCCTGTAGGCGGTTTCCAATGGCCTCGCACTGGGAATTGTATTCGTCCATGCCCCGGGCCAGCATGGGAAACAGAACATCGGCGAAATGAGCCTCACCCTTGCAGCAAATTTCCGGGTGCGCGTCCATGCATTGCTGCACCCAAGCCGTTCCCCAGCGCGTCGCGCCAACGATAAATACGATCTCGCTACTGAATACGCGCGCCAGCCGCTCTTCAATGTCGTGGTAGTCTTCCATGACCGGGATTGATCCTTGCCTTCCTTGGGCGCACGGAAAGAACCTTACCCCATCGCAAATCGCGGCACCACGGACAACTCAGGCACCAATTAGGCAACCTGTCGCGGTGGTGCTTGCACCCAAGGGAAGACCTTCATATAGTGCGCGCCTATGAGCGTGGACGATACGGACAGAACCCGCTTTTCCAACCGTCACCTGCTCGGCATCGAAGGTCTTTCGCCGGACGAGATCACAGTTCTCCTCGACAAGTCAGAAAGCTACGTCGAACAGAATCGCCGCGCCAACAAGACCTCCCAAATCCTGAGCGGACGAACAATTATCAATTTGTTCTACGAGGACTCGACGCGCACACGCACGTCGTTCGAACTCGCCGGCAAACGCCTTGGCGGCGATATCATCAACATGACCGTGGCTACCAGTTCCGTCAAAAAGGGCGAAACCCTGGTCGATACGGCGATGACCCTGAATGCCATGCATCCAGACGTTCTCATCGTCCGCCATCCCAGCGCCGGCGCCGTCAAACTTCTCTCGGAGAAGGTCAATTGTGCGGTCATCAATGGCGGCGACGGAGCCCACGAGCACCCGACGCAGGCTCTGCTCGATGCGCTGACCATTCGCCGGCGGCGCGGCACGCTATCGGGGCTTCTGGTCGCCATCTGCGGCGATATTCTTCATTCACGAGTGGCGCGGTCCAATATTCACCTGCTACAAACCATGGGTGCGCGGGTGCGCGTCATCGCGCCGAAGACGCTTCTCCCGACCGAAATTTCCCGCCTCGGCGTGGAGGCATTCTACAACATGGAAGACGGCCTCAAGGACTGCGACATTGTGATGATGCTTCGCCTGCAGCAAGAACGCATGGCGCGTAATTTCTTTCCGTCCATCGGTGAATATTTCCGCTTCTTCGGCCTCGACTACGACAAGCTCTCCCATGCCAAACCCGACGCTCTGATCATGCATCCAGGCCCTATGAACCGGGGCGTGGAAATCGACACCGAAGTCGCCGATGACGTCGGCCGTAGTGTCATTCGTGAGCAGGTGGAAATGGGCGTCGCCGTGCGCATGGCCTGCCTGGAGCTATTGACGATGAACATGGATTACAGTGGCGGAGACGCCTGATGGCGCGAAAGTCGGAAAAAATATCGGATACTGTCGCCTACACCAATGCCCGCTTGCTCGATCCAGCAAATGGCATCGACGCACCCGGCGGTGTACTGACTGACGGCGAACAAATCGCTGCGGCCGGCGCCGATTTGTTCGAGAAAGGTATCCCTGATGGGGCTGAAGTCGTCGATTGCGGCGGACATTGCCTGGCGCCGGGCCTTGTAGACATGCGGGTCGAACTGGGCAGCTTGAGCGCTTCGGGGCGCGCCGCCGCATCCGGCGGCATCACCAGCATGGTCTGCCTACCCAACACGAACCCGGTAATCGACAACGAAGCTGTGCTGGAACTTGTCGCGCGGCGCGCACGCAAATTGGGCTTGGCGAAAATCTATGCTTATGGCGCCATCACTGATGGATTGGGGGGAACCGAAATGGCCGAACTGGCGTCACTGGCGAAGTCCGGCGCCGTCGCCTTTACCGACGGAACGCGAACAATTGCCGACGCCCAAATGATGCGCATGGCACTCAGTTACGGCAGCACCTTCGATCTGTTGATCGTAAATCACCCGGAAGAACCTAGCTTGGCCAAAGACGGTGTAATGAACGACGGCGAAACGGCGACTCGCCTAGGCCTGCCCGGCATTCCAATTGAGGCTGAGGTGATCATGGTTGAGCGTGACATTCGGCTGGCCGATTTGACCGGCGGCCGACTGCATATTGCACATGTATCGACAAGCGCGGCGGTCGAGGCGATCCGGCAAGCCAAGGCGCGCGGCATCAACATTACCTGCGATACGGCGCCTCCGTACTTTGCTCTCAATGAGACTGCGGTTGGCGACTACCGCACCTTTGCCAAGCTTTCACCCCCGCTGCGCGGCGAACACGACCGCCAAGCAATTGTCGGCGGCCTCAAAGACGGCACCATTGACGTAGTCGCTTCCGACCATGCGCCGAGAGACGAGGAATCGAAACGCCAACCCTTTGCCGAAGCCGCCGCCGGCGGCGTCGGGTTAAACACCCTGCTCGCCATTTCGCTCGAGCTCTATCACAATGGATTTCTGGGTATCCTCGACGTGATGCGGCTGTTGACGCAGGCCCCAGCCGACTTGATGAATTTGCCGGCCGGAAGATTGGAAACGGGCTGGCCGGCAGATTTGGTATTGTTCGATCCGGATCATGGTTGGCAAGTGACAGAGGATGCCTTGCTTAGCCAGGCCAAAAACTCGCCATTCGATAGCCGTCCTGTGCAGGGTATTGTTCTTCGCACCGTTGTCGATGGCCGTACAGTCCATCAACTGGAAAAGTAGTGTTTGAATTTGGCCCCACTCACGTGGTCGCCGCCATCGCCGGTTATCTGCTTGGCTCGGTACCCTTCGGCTGGGTGCTCACCCGAATTGCCGGACTTGGCGATATCAGAAGCATTGGCTCGGGTAATATCGGCGCGACCAATGTTCTCAGAACGGGCCATAAGACATTGGCCGCCCTGACCCTTATCCTTGATTCCGGCAAGGGCGCGGCGGCGGCCTTGGTTGCGATGTCGGCTTGGGGTCCGGAACCCGGATTGGTCGCCGGTTTCGCTGCCGTTCTCGGTCACAACTTTCCCGTCTGGTTAAGATTTCGCGGCGGCAAAGGTGTCGCGACAACGTTGGGTGTTCTACTTGCCGCCTCCTGGCCGGTCGGTGTCGCCGCTTGTGCCGTTTGGCTGGTCGTCGCGGGAACGTTTCGGTACTCGTCCCTGGCCGCCATTGCTGCATTGTCGGCAGCTCCATTTATCGCATGGAATTTCACTGATCAGCCCATGGCCATCATGGCCGCTGGCTTGGCGCTACTATCGGTCATACGCCATCATGAAAATATTCGCCGTTTGGCGCGCGGCGAAGAAAGCAAGATCGGCGACTCAAAGTCGGCTGAGTAAAGCTAACCTCCCGCGAATAACTCACAGCCATCCGGACGGGCAAGCACTTGACGCCTAGCGGCAACATGACACATAATAACACTTATTACGGGATAAAATATATATGTTACTCTCCTCTAAGACGCTTTCTGATGACTGCCGATTGGACTGGCTACGCTTGATCCGTAGCGATCGCGTTGGGCCCATCACCTTTCACAAACTGCTGGCCCGCTACGGATCCGCCGCCGCCGCCTTGGATGCGTTGCCGGAACTGACCCGCAAAGGTCGCCGGACCGCTTCAGCCAAGATTGCCTCACGGTCCGCCGCGGAACGCGAACTGGCGGCGCATGAGGATTTGGGCGCCAAACTGATTGCCTGGGGCGAGCCGGGATATCCACCCCGCCTCGCCGCCATCGAAGACGCGCCACCCTTGCTCAGTGTTCTTGGACGGATCGAGTTGTTGGGAAAGAAAACATTTGCCATCGTCGGCGCCCGCAACGCCTCAACCAACGGGCGTCGCTTCGCACAATCCATCGCCACTGATCTTGCTGACGGAGGGCTTATGATTGCATCCGGCATGGCCCGGGGCATTGATGCGTCGGCCCACCTCGGCGCCATTGATAAGGGAACCCTTGCGGTCCTTGGCGGCGGTGTTGACGTTATTTACCCGAAAGAGAATACGGACCTGTACCACCGTATCGCGGAACAGGGAGTTGTTGTCTCCGAACCCCCGCCAGGCACTCGGCCGGAGGCACGGCACTTCCCGCGTCGGAACCGTATTATTTCCGGCGTGTCGCGCGGTGTATTGGTGATTGAAGCTTCGCTTCGGTCCGGCTCTCTCATTACGTCGCGAATGGCCTTGGAACAGGGCCGCGAAGTTTTCGCTGTCCCCGGCTCCGCGCTTGACCCACGCGCACGGGGAACCAACGACCTCATCCGGCAGGGAGCGACTTTAACAGAGCGGGCCGAAGATGTATTCGAGGCCCTCAACGGATGTTGCGCCGGATTCCCGACACCGCCACCAACCCACGAGGAATTTGATCACCAAGCAGTCTCGGATAATGAAATTCCGACCTCGGCCCGACAGGAAGTCGAAAACCGGCTCAGCCCGACGCCGTCTCACATTGACGAGTTGATCCGTGAAACTCATTACCCGGCCGCAGCGGTCGCGACGATCCTACTGGAGCTTGAACTGGCGGGACGATTGGAAAGGCACCCCGGAAACCGGGTCTCGCTAATCGCGGAGCCTTGAAGAGAAATTCGCGCGAGCAGCACTCCGTTACGTATCCTCCGGTCCTTCTTCGAATTTCGAAGCGTCCAGGAAACGATACTCAAAGCCACTTAGAGCCTTGGCCAATTCCTGCTTGAAACCCGCCCCCAATCTTATAACCGGCACGTGCTTGGGGAGCGCAAGTACGTCAAGGTGATCGTTGTCAAAGCTCGTCAGCAGCGCAGTAGGTATCCGCTGGGTTGTCGGCATGGATACAAGCGCATGGATAAGATCGAAGCCACTCAGCCCATCAATGGTCGCCGCGACAACGACAATGTCCGGCTGGTGTTTAACGATGAAGGCAAACGCCTCAAATGAGTCGGTAAAGACCGTAACTTCGAAGCCATAGGATTCCAGGTCGCGGCGCACACCGTGGCGCACGGTGCGGGCCTCGGAGACAAGAACCACCTGCAGAGGAGCTTCCTTCGCGCCGAACTCAGTCTCAAACTTATAGCCTGGCAGCTCCTGAAAGATTTTCGGCCATTCGACTTCATTCGGGTCCGAGCCTCTATCTAGAACCCGGTGAATCCAATCCAAATAGACCTGGATCTCAGGATTGACACCGAACTCTTCAAGTTCGACCCGGCCGATAAAATCCTCTAGGCGATGCGACATCATGGTGATAAATGGAAAACCGAAAGCACTGCCTGTTCCCTTTAGGCTGTGTAGTTCTCTCTTGAAGTCATTACGGGCATCAACCGGGTCCTGATGACCCTCGGCCGCATCCCGCATACTTTGCTCCATCAAAACGAGCCGATCATTGGAATCGTCAACGAAATCCTGCCGAAGAGCGGCAACAATTTCATCGGAGGATTTTGCGTTCGACATATTCGGCTCTTTGTGAAGGGAAGGAACCGACGTCCGTCAGTAACTAACCCTCTCTAAATCCAAATTGATCCATCAACGAGAAGGGAGCCCACACCCTAACGCCGCGATATGATTGAATACGATGATACACATCCTGTAGCATTCTGTAAAATACTGGCGCCACTCATTTTTCCGTTGATTCCCCATGCGCCAAATCCCGATTGCCTTGATCCGGGTTCAAAAAAATTCACCGCTCAACGAAGGTCTTTGGTTGACGAACTCCGCCGCACCTGCCAATTCTCCCGTTCCCCGCCGACCGCCTCAATCGCGGACTGCGATATTTGTTAGCGCGCAAGGTGACGGGGAATGAACTGGGTACCACTGTTAGCAAGGCATTGACGGCTTCCAATGAGCAACGTTGTCATCGTCGAATCGCCAGCCAAGGCGAAAACCATCAACAAGTATCTGGGCAGTGACTTTAAGGTTCTGGCCAGCTACGGGCATGTGCGCGACTTGCCGCCTAAAAATGGATCTGTTCGCCCGGATGATGATTTCGCCATGGATTGGGAGGTCGATCCAAAAGCCAAAAAACATGTTGATGAGATTGCTAAGGCGCTCAAAGGCGCGGATCACCTTTATCTTGCGACGGACCCGGACCGGGAAGGCGAAGCCATCTCATGGCACGTTCGCCAATTGCTTGATAAACGCAAGGTCTTGGACAACGTCGAGGTAAAGCGCGTTGTCTTTCATGAGATCACCAAGGATGCCATCCTCGAAGCGTTCAGCCATCCCCGCGACCTCGATCACGAATTGATCGAAGCCTATCTGGCCCGGCGTGCTTTGGATTACCTGGTTGGCTTTACGCTGTCGCCGGTCTTGTGGCGAAAGTTGCCCGGCAGCCGGTCTGCCGGACGGGTGCAATCGGTAGCGCTCAGATTAATTTGCACCCGCGAGACAGAGATCGAAAATTTCAATCCGCAAGAGTATTGGACCATCAAATCGGTCTTTGCGGTAGACGACGGCTCTATCGTCGAAGCATCTCTTTCCCATCTCAACGGTGAAAAACTCGATAAAATGTCGATTGCCGACGAACAAACCGCGCGGCAGGCTGTCTCAACTATCGAGGAGCGGGAATTTTCGGTTTCCCGGGTGGAAAAGAAGAAAGCGCGGCGAAATCCAGCCGCGCCGTTCACGACATCGACATTGCAGCAGGAAGCGTCCCGTAAGCTGAGAATGACGACAAAGCGAACCATGCAGACGGCACAGAAACTATACGAGGGTGTCAATATCGGTGGAGAAACTGTCGGTCTAATTACCTATATGCGAACCGATGGCGTGCAGATATCCAATGAAGCAATTGGTGGATGCCGTAGTCTGATCGGTCAGGACTTCGGCGACGGTTATGTGCCGGATTCACCCCGTGTATACAAAAGCAAGGCAAAGAATGCCCAAGAAGCCCATGAGGCGGTTCGCCCAACGGACGTGTTCCGCCGACCAAATCAGGTTTCGGACTATCTTGATGCCGATCAGTTGGCGCTTTACACCTTGATTTGGAAACGTACCGTGGCCAGTCAAATGGAGTCCGCTGTTCTCGATCAAGTTGCCGTCGATATCAGTTCCGCGGATGGACAGGCCGTCCTCCGGGCAACAGGCTCAGTCATCGCCTTCGATGGGTTTTTCAAGCTATACCGCGAAACTCGTCCAGAGGCGGAAACCGCAGATGGCGGAGATGACCAAAGAATCCTGCCGCCATTGACCGAAGGACAGTCGTTGCAGCGGCACTCAACCGAGCCCGAACAGCATTTTACCCAACCTCCGCCACGCTTTTCCGAGGCCAGTCTGGTCAAAACTATGGAAGAGTTGGGAATAGGCCGGCCATCAACCTACTCCAGCATCATTTCCGTACTCCAGGATCGAAACTATGTGACTTTGGACAAACGGCGGTTTGAGCCAGAGGATCGCGGTCGGCTCGTTACCACCTTCCTGGAAAGCTATTTCACGCGCTACGTTGAATACAATTTTACCGCCGAGCTGGAAAATCAGCTCGACGATATTTCCGGCGGGCGCATTGATTGGAAGACAGTTCTCCGAGATTTCTGGGATGCCTTCAACAGTGCCATTACGGACACTCACGACCTGCGCGTTTCAGAGGTCCTGGATAGGTTGGACGAGATTCTCGGCCCGCATTTTTTCCGCGAGGGAAAGAATGGTGAAGACCCGCGCAAATGCCCCGCCTGTGAAGATGGCCGACTGAATCTCAAGCTTGGTAAGTTCGGCGCCTTCATCGGCTGCGCTAACTATCCGGAATGCCGTTACACCAAGCCTCTTGCTGTTACCAACGGACATGATCTGGAAAACGGCGTCGCCGACTCCGGTCCCCGCGAACTTGGCCTTGATCCCGAATCCGGAAAAATGGTGACACTACGTAAGGGACCTTACGGCTTCTATGTGCAGCTAGGTGAGGAAGAAGGCACCGGGAAGAAAAAAACCAAACCAAAACGCTCATCGTTGACCCGGTCCATGGATCCAGCCAGCGTTGATCTGGAAATGGCCCTGGCGCTCTTGGCTTTGCCCCGTGAAATCGGTCCCGACGCGGAAACCGGCGAAATGATCACCGCCGCGATTGGTCGGTTCGGCCCTTACATCAAACTCGGCGGAACCTATGTCTCGCTCAAGGGTGACGACGACGTCCTGACCATCGGCCTCAATCGGGCGGTCCATCTGATGGCTGAAGCGCCACGCAAGGACCCACCCAAAGAGCTAGGTCCACATCCCAAGGATTCCAAACCGGTGACGCAGCGCGCGGGCAGATGGGGTCCCTACGTCAAACATGGTAAACTTATGGCGACCCTACCCAAGGATATGGATAAGGACAGCATTACCTTGGAAGAAGCAGTAGCCTTGCTCGACGCAAAAGCCGCCAAGGGGGGCAAGGGCGCAAAAGGCGGAAAGCGTAAGAAAGCCGGCGCCAAAACCGCCAAGGGCGGTAAACAGGCGAAGGCGGCGAACGGTTAGCAGGCATCAAGCGGGGAGCGCAACGTTGGCTCGATCCAAAAAAGAACCCGCGCCATTTCCCAGCCGCGACGCCATCCTTGAATTTATTCGCGACAGTCCGGGCGAAGTAGGTAAGCGCGAAATCGCCCGCGCCTTCCGGCTCGACGCGGAACAAAAACGTACCCTCAAGAAATTATTGCGGGAAATGGAACTGGATGGGGCTTTGAAAAAGGGCCGTGGTCGTCGTTTTACCGAGCGTGGCGAGTTGCCGCCTGTGGCCATGCTCATTGTTTCAGCATTGGATGAAGACGGCGAACTCCTTGCCCGCCCCGCGAAATGGGATGAAGACGCAGAGCCACCCGCCATTTACATGGCGCCGCAAAAACGTGGGCAGGAGGCGTTAACGCCCGGAGATCGCGTTCTCGCTCGGCTCGCCCCTGCCAGCGAAGGTACCTATACCGCCACCCCCATACGCCGGATCGGAAGCGGTCCGACCAGGATTCTCGGCGTGTTCGAGGCCTCCGGAGGTGGCGGCCGGATTCGATCCACGGATCGCCGAGCAAAAAGCGAATTGATTGTCCGAACCGGCGATTCGCTGGGGGCGCAGTCCGGCGATCTGATCCGCGCCGAAATTGTCGCGGGCCGCAAGCATGGTCTGCCACAGGCGCGGGTTCTCGAACGTCTTGGCTCAACCAATGAGCCCCGGGCCATAAGTATGATCGCAATTCACGATCATGAACTCCCGACGGAATTTTCCAAAGAGGCCTTGGAGATCGCCGAGACAGCGGGGCTAGCTCCGCTCAAAGGCCGGGACGATCTACGGAAAATTCCTCTGATCACCATCGATGGTGCCGACGCCCGGGATTTCGACGACGCCGTTTGGTCGGAACCGGACGACGATCCCAAGAACTCCGGCGGCTGGCACCTGATTGTCGCCATCGCCGACGTCGCTTGGTACGTGCGGCCGGGAACCGCCCTAGACCGCGACGCCTATCAACGCGGCAATTCCGTTTACTTTCCTGATCAGGTCGTTCCCATGCTTCCGGAAAATTTATCCAACCGATGGTGTTCCCTGGTGCCCGGCGAGGATCGATCGTGCCTGGCAGCACACCTCTGGATCGACCGGGATGGAAATTTGCGTCGTCATCGTTTCGTTCGCGGCCTCATGAACTCGGCCGCGCGCCTTACCTACTCACAGGTCCAGGATGCCCGTGACGGGCGCGGCGACGATACCGTGACGCATTTGACTGAAACTGTGATTGGCCCCCTGTATGGCGCCTTTGAGGCTCTGCTCCGCAACCGCGGGAAACGCGGCGCCCTTGAGTTGGAAGTTCCCGAGCGCCAGGTCAAATTGGCACAGGACGGCACAGTCGAGAGCATCTCCGAGCGCGAACGGCTCGACAGTCACAAGCTGATCGAGGAGTTCATGATTACCGCCAATGTCGCCGCCGCGGAGACTCTTGAAAAATTGAAGCGCCTTTGCATGTACAGAATTCACGATCAGCCTCCGAGAGAAAAGACGGAGGCCCTGGGCCAATTCCTCGACAGCATTGGTCTCCGGTTCGCTCGGGGCCAGGTAGCGAAGTCATCTCAGTTCAACCAAATCCTGAAAAAAGTTGCCGACACTCCTCACGCCCACATGGTCAGTCAGGTTGTACTGCGAACGCAGTCGCAGGCTGAATACAGCCCCGACAATATCGGCCACTTTGGTTTGGCGCTTCGGCGTTACTGCCATTTCACGTCGCCCATTCGCCGCTATGCGGACCTGTTGGTTCATCGCGCATTGATCGCTGGCTCAAACCTCGGCGCCGGTGGTTTGAAAGATGGCGAATTGGATTTCACCCAGTGCGGTGAGCATCTGTCAAAGACGGAACGCCGTGCCGCCGTAGCCGAACGAAGTACCATCGATCGCTATACTGCCAGTTACCTGGCGGAACGAATCGGGGCTACATTTTCCGGTCGAATTAACGGCGTAACCCGGTTTGGCTTGTTCGTGACGCTGGATGATACGGGTGCCGACGGCTTGGTTCCGATCCGCTCGCTCCCTGATGATTACTATGATCATGATGAGGCTCTGCACCTTCTGACGGGCCGCCGCTCGGGGCGGCATTACCGTTTGGGCCAGGCTGTCGACGTCATGCTGAGCGAGGCGAATCCCCTTGCAGGCAGCATGATCTTTGGACTTCTAGATGGCGGCCAACCCGTATCCGCCCGGCCGCGAAAAGGAAAGGGCCGTGGTCCCAAAGGTAAAGTCTCCGGCGCTCGCAAATTCAGCCGCAAGAAACCACACAAGGGGCGCCGGTAGTCTATTCACGCACGATCAAGTGATAACTAGTGACGGAAGGGTTCAAATGGCCGAATATGGCGCCATGAATACCTTTTGGGGCATTCAATTCCGGCCCGCCGCCGCCTTGCTCGCGGTGTTTCTCGTTGCGTGCGGCGAACCCTACCGTGCACCGGTTTCAGAAACGCCCAAGGTTGTTGAGTTCCAGACGACGGAGGTTTTCGCTGCGGGCTACGGAAGCATTACCGAGAAGTACTTCGACAATGTTGATCTTGATAAAATCGCTCTGGAGGGGATGAAGGGATTTGGGGCCATCGACCCGGCCCTGACAGTGACCCGGGATGGCGAGTTCGCAGTCCTGATGACGGATGACGGCGAGGTCGCACGATTGCCGGCACCCGCGTTGGATGATATCCAGGGTTGGGCCAAACTAACGACCCAATTCGCGCAAGCAGCTCGCACCCGTTCATCTGAAATGAGAACGATTGATGACGAACGACTTTATGAAGCCGTGTTCGACGGCGTCCTGTCCAACCTGGATCGGTTTTCCCATTACGCCGGAATGAAAGAAGCACGTAAAAATAGGGCCAAACGGGATGGCTTTGGTGGAATCGGGGTGAAATTCAAGCTTGATGGTAACGCAGTCAAAATTACCAGCGTCAGGCCGAAGATGCCGGCGTCAATTGCAGGGCTCAAGGAAAATGACCGAATTACCCACATTGACCAAGTCAAACTCGGGCAATTAACCATTGATAAAATTGTCGCCCGGCTACGTGGGCCAACACAAACGGTTGTGCATTTGACCATCGAAAGGCCAGGAGAAACGACGGCGCGACAAATTGCGATCAAGCGTACGCACATTGTGCCTAAAACCGTCACCGCCGGATACGACGGCGGAATCCTATTGCTGGTGATTTCGGGCTTCAATCAGGACACAACCCGTTCCGTGGCGGCAGAGTTGGTGAAAGCGAAAGAGGATACGAACTCTCAGCTGAGCGGTCTCATTCTTGATCTACGAAGCAATCCGGGCGGGCTGTTGAAACAATCGGTCAAAGTGGCTGATCTTTTGCTTTCCCAAGGGCATATTGTCGCCACCAAAGGGCGTCACCCCGATAGCGTCAACCATTACGAGGCAGGAGGCCGAGATCTGGCTGGCGGCATTCCTGTCGTTGTCCTAGTTGATGGAAAGTCAGCCTCCGCGGCCGAGATTGTTGCCGCAGCCCTGCAAGACCGTGGCCGGGCCGTTGTCGTCGGCACTTCGTCGTATGGAAAAGGCACGGTGCAGACGGTCATTCGCCTACCAAATGATGGTGAAATCACCCTGACGTGGTCGCGCCTTATCCCGCCGTCGGGCTATACGTTGCATGGTCTCGGATTGCATCCGACAATTTGCACGAGTGGTCGGAGCGGCACTGTGGATACGCTCGTCAAATCGGTCCTAGCGGACCGGCTCGCGGTCCAGAGAACCTTCGAGGCCTGGCGTACACCAGGCATTCAGGAAGAAGGCCGCCGGAAAGACCTGCGAAATACTTGCCCGTCGAAGCGGTTAAAGACCGATCTGGAGGTCAGATTGGCAAAGCACCTCCTTGCTGACACGGCGCTTTATACCCAGGCCATGGACGTAGCGGCTCCCGCCCATCAGGCGCGCTATTAAGTTGCGGTCTTGACAGCCACGATGCGGGTTGTATGGTGCGCCGCGCAATTAGTTCATCCAAACTAAAACATACGGAAACCGGAAAATGGCAAAGCCAGCCACAATTCTTATCAAACTGGTCAGCACCGCCGACACGGGGTTTTACTACGTGACCAAGAAGAACCCGCGTAATACGACGGAGAAGATGGAATTCCGGAAATACGACCCGGTGGTGCGAAAGCACGTGATCTTCAAGGAAACGAAGATCAAGTAGGCCGACTGGCCCTCTCCTCGCAGATATTGCATCAAAAAAGGCCGGAAAGTTCCGGCCTTAACTGTGTCCGCACCAGCTAGAGTAGGACACTTGCTAACTGAGGAATTTAGCGATCGTGTCCAAGAACATCGGCACGGAAATAGGCTTGGGGATATAACCTTCACAGCCTCCCTCGCGAATCTTTTCCTCGTCACCCTTCATGGCGAACGCCGTCACGGCAATGACTGGAATCGACTTTAAGTCGTCGTCAGCCTTCAGCATCTTCGTGACTTCGAGACCCGAAATCTCCGGCAGTTGAATATCCATCAGGATTAGGTCGGGTTTGTGCTCATGCGCGATCTTGATAACGTCGCGGCCATCAACGGTTTGCAGCGTGTTGTATCCATGCGCCTGCAACAAATCGTTGAAAAGCTTCATGTTGAGATCGTTATCTTCAACAATCAGAATCGTCTTCGGCATCACCACCCCTTTGCCCCGCCCTTTTCGAGCACTTTGTATTCATTCCCACCAGTCGCGCGCGTCTGTTTACTGTTACTAACTAATTTCAATTGAATGGATAGTCGTCACTTAATTATTTCTACATTGCTGAGCGAAATCGGCTATTCCTCCCAACTGGAAGAATGAAGCATCAAAACTATCAAGTCAAACCAAAGTCATTGAAAAGCCTGCAAAAAAACAACCGTAGCCTGCAACCCATATTACGACAGAATCCTATTTGGAATGTGAAGACTCAATTTGACGTCTACCTCCACATTTGCGGCTCTATTTTTATTCGCCTCTGACTTCTTCAACCATATCGCTTAGCAACTCAACATCACAGATGAGGAGTGCATCTTTCTGGCGTTCCACGACACCCTGACGGGCCAAATCATTGAGGACACGGGCAACTGTTTCCCTCGTCGTGCTAACCCGGCTGGCTATATCGCTATGAACGGGTATGGGATGAATTGAGGCTTGATTGTCACTCTGCATGTTGGTTCGGGCCTGACGCAGCAAATCGGCTTGGACTCGATTGTTTGCCGCAAGTGTACTCAGATCCATAATCCGGTCGGTCGATACGCGAACAACCTTTGCCAATGCCTTGATCAGTTCCTTACTAATATGTGGATATTTTTCGAGCAGGTCGTGAAACCGGTCCTGCGTTAAGGCTGCAATCAAGCATTCGGAGAGAGCCATGACACTTGCCGAACGCGGCTCACCGTCAATCGCCGCCAATTCGCCGAAATAACCGCCGACATCGAGATCATCCAGCGTTATCTCTCGTCCGGAGAGAGAATAATTGACAACTCGAACGCGCCCATCAGCGATAAAATATACGTCGGTGGTCCCGCTCTGCCGGTCAATGATCTGCTCATGATCGGCATAGCGTCGCCAACTACAGCCCTTTTCGAGCGACTCTAATTCTTTCGGGTCCAGCCCCTGTAACAGGCCGATCCCCGACAAAGTCCCTGTTTCCTTATCGGACACTATCCCCTGGCCCCTTACTTCCTTTATTGGCCAACCATCGAGCACCTGTGGATACTATGCCGCTTTTCCAACCAAGGCGAGTACCCTTTACGTATTCGAGCCTGCCGGCTTTGATCCGCCTGCCCGGGTTGCGCGGCTAGGCACCTCTGTCTATGTTGCCGGCCATATTCGAATTGGCCGGAATATTTGCATCTGGATGGCATTGATGCCCACAAAGTCTTCCTCAAAATCGCTCGAGGCGCCGAAGAACGGCAAAGAACCGGCCAGTCATAGCATTTCGGCCGTGATCCCGTGCCACCGTGAAACTGATCATATTCTTGGCGTTATTTCCGGAATTGGGTCCGAAGTCTCTCGTATATTCGTCATCGACGACGCCTGCCCCGACCAGACGGGCGCGTTTGTCCGTGACAACTGCACCGACGGCCGGGTTGAAGTTATTGTCCAATCACGTAATACGGGGGTCGGCGGCGCCACAGTAGCCGGATATAGGGCGGCCCTTGCGGCGGGCGCCAACATCATCGTCAAGCTTGATGGTGACGGCCAGATGGATCCGGCATTGATTCCAAAATTGGTGGAACCGCTTGTCGCAGGCCGTGCCGACTACACGAAGGGAAACAGATTCGGCAGAACCGAGTCTTTAGGCGGAATGCCCATGACCCGGGTCGTCGGGAACATCACGCTATCGCTGGCATCAAAATTCTCCAGCGGCTACTGGAATATCTTTGATCCGACGAACGGTTTCACGGCCCTCCACGCGAAATCCGCACGCCGCCTTCCGCTAGATCAATTGGCAAATGGGTATTTTTTCGAGTCTGACATGCTGTATCGCCTCGGCATGATGCGCGCCGTGGTCGAGGACGTTCCCATACAGGCTCGATACGGTAAAGAAGTCAGCGGCATTCAACTCCACAAGGTTGTTCCTGAATTTGCCGTCAGGCATGCCCTCAACGCTTGCCGGCGGATCGGCTGTACTTATCTGTTGCGAGAAGTGAATGCGGCGACCTTACAGCTTTTCCTGGGAGTTATCCTGCTCGCGATTGGGATCGTGTTCGGTATCAGCGAGTGGCGTGTCTCCGCCGCGTCGGGAGTTCCGGCGACCGCCGGTACCGTAATCCTTGCCGCCCTGCCAATCATCATCGGTTCGCAAATGTTGATATCATTCCTGAATTTCGATACCGGAAATGTGCCAAAGACGCCTCTCCAGGCCAGCGACGGAGAGAAGACTGAATAGGCCGGTTCCTTTAATTCTGGGCGTTCTTTAGAACTATAGAACGGTGGCACTTCCGCCACGCCGCGGATCTCCGGCCGCGCCAAAATCACCCGATGAAGGATCGAAGCGCGCGGCATGAACGCCGCCGAAAAACAGATTCCGTTCATCCCAGAGTTTATAGTCGGAGAAATTCGACACCAGGTCGGAGATTTGATCGGGATCCAACCCGCTTTCGACGCTCAGCCTGTCAGCCTCAAAATGGACTCGCGGGCTGTTTATGGCCGCTTCAATGGGCATACCAAAATCGATAATATTGCATAGGACCTGCAAAATGGCCGTACGTATCCGATTGGAGCCGCCGGAGCCCAGTGCGATAAGCTCGCCATCGCGCCCAGCGACCAGGCTGGGCGCCATCATTGAACACATTCGGGAATCCGTCGGCCACTTGTGGAATCCGTGCGGGTTGATGTCCTCTTCACCGAGCATGTTGTTCATCATGATCCCAGTTCCGGGAACGATGTATCCCGCGCCCTCGCCATTGGAGAGAGTGAGGGCGGCGGCGTTACCATCTCCGTCAATTACACTGATGTGGGTTGTACCCCGCATCGATTTTGGATGTTCCAAAACCTTATTCCGGTAAGTGTCGAGTAACGCCGAATCAAGTAGGGTATTTGCCGCGTTCTCGCCGTCGGCTTGATGCAGTCGGCTCTCAACGCGAGCCGTGTTTGTCAGTTCCATGACGCGGACTAGACGGCTCAAATGTGCCGATGAGCCAAACTCCGCCTGCCCCCATCCGATACCCTTAATTAGCTCCAAGGCGAAGGCAATGAGAATACCTCCTGTGGATGGCGGCGGATTAGTAAAGAGCCTGGCATCGCCGTAATCCAGGCTCAGGGGGGAGCGTCTTTCCATTCGGTAGGCCTCCAAATCGGCCCGCGTCAGGGTGCCGCCGGACCGACAGTCCTCATCAATTCGTGCGGCAATTTCACCAAAGTAAAACAGTTCATCGCCTTCGATCGCCAGGGAGTCCAGAGCATCGGCGAAGGCAGGATTGGAAACCGTTTCACCCTCGCGAACCAAATTTTCCGGTTCTTCCTTGGAGCAGAATATGGCCCGGCTGGCTTCCGTCGATAGGTAAATTCCGCCGACAACACCAAAAATATAGGCTTGCAGCCTATTCATTTTGAACCCGTCGCGGGCCAAGGTTAGGGCCGGCTCGATTATCCGTTTCAAGGGCATTCGTCCTAGATCTCGATTGATCTCGAACAACCCCCTCACGGCTCCCGGCGTGGCGATGGAGGCCATGCCAATATGAAACTCTTGCTGGACGGTGCCAAAGTCACAAAGCACCGGATAAAAATCCGTGTCATCCGACGCTGGGTGGGTTTTTGGTGTCTGAGCAAAAAAGTCATAGAGCACCGCTTCACCATCAGCGGGTCGAGCCATCAGAAAGCCGCCACCACCAAGAGAAGATAGTACAGGTTCGACGACGCACGCCGCGGCCATTCCGGCAAGCACCGCGTCAAATGCGTTACCCCCTTCTTCTAGGGCAATCTGGGCAGCACGTACTGTCTCAGGATGACCCGCCGCGACCGCTCCTTGCGTTGCCGTCCTCGAACCAATCATGGCGCTGCCACCCAAAGCGCAAGGAATGTAGGTTTAATTTTCATAGGGTTGCGAGTCTCTGTCCAGTAGCCGCAGCGGATTATCGGGAATAGGTTCGTCAAATGCAACGCAGGGGAGGAAGGCGGCGGCCCGAAATGTCCGAGTTCTCGCGAACTTATGATTCCCCTGACCGGCCAGCGTATTGTATGGTGTGATTTCGAACCGGCCACGTGAAATTGCCGTGGCGCCCGGAGGATGTAACAAGAGGTCAATTATGTCGCGCATCGCTGTATTGGCGTTGGCTTTGTTTGTTTTCACGACTAGTACTGTCGCTGCCCAACAAGGCGCTGACGGCATAATGAACGGCGTTGCCTTCAAACCGCTTCCCGCCGGTTCCTCAATCCGGGTCCGTCCCTTGGACAATTCCGACGACAACTTGGTCCTGCAGGCCGACTTCGAAGCTGCACTGAGAGCAAAAGGGTATAAGGTTGCCAAGGATGCCGAGCTGATCCTCAGCTTTGAGACCCGTGATGAGATCGGTTCTTGGTCGACGACGGATCGGCGTCACATCCTTTCCTTAGAGTCCAAGGGTGGGCAAGGAGGCGGTGAAAACGCCAAAGCCAAGTTGAACGTCTTCGATAGCGCCACAGGCGGGCTCTTAAATAAAGGCAGTGGGGGCACCACCATTACCTCGCCGAGCACATATCGCATCGACGCCACCATTGATGATAACGCCAATGGTAAACGCCTTTGGCAAGGCTGGAGCGTTGCGAACCTAAACAATCAGGACGGTCTTTCACTGACGCGAAAAATGGTTCCTGTCCTAGTCGAAAATTTAGGTCAGACCGTTAGGCGTCAAACTTTCCCTCTAAATTAGATCGCCAACCGCAACCATTAACTATTTGAATTCATTTAATTATCTATCATATTTCGATATTTCTAGAAATATAGTTTACATTCTCTCCTGACTGACCTATGTTACGTGTCATGGAACTGAACACTGCAGCAAATTGTCTTGGCGAGCTTGGAAACGCGACCCGGCTTGAAATCTTCCGTCTGTTGGTTCGCGCCGGTCCCGATGGTGTAACCGTGGGTGAAATTCAACGTCATCTGAGCGTGCCCGGATCGACCCTATCCCATCATATTGCTCATTTGGTTTGGGCAGGTTTGATCGAGCAAGAGCGTCGCGGACGAAGTCTTCATTGCCGTGCCCGCCACGATGTCATGGATACACTGATCGAATTTCTGACGGACGAGTGTTGCGTCGGGCTCACCAATGACGCCTCCCCGATTCAAACCAATACGGCACATCATCACGCCGCTGAAAGCTGATAGAGAATCAAATGACCATGAGAACGACTACCGCCGGGCCCAGCCGGCAATTGATGCAAAAATTATCGGAGATTCGAATTGATCGGGTTGCCTTAAGCGTTGTAGCTCTGCTTACGTTAATTGCCATTGCGGATCCGCCGCAAGCCCCAAAAAGCCTCTCTTTTGTTGCAGATTCTGTGCTGTGGATCGCGCCATTTTTCGCTCTCTCCATCGGCATCGCGGCATATGCCAAGGCGAGTGGGGCCGAGCATCTGATCGCGCGGGCATTCGAAGGCAGTCCGCGCAGAATGATTGTCGCGGCTGCATTGATCGGTGCTTTATCCCCGTTCTGCTCGTGCGGCGTTATTCCCTTAGTCGCAGGTTTGCTGGGTGCAGGAGTCCCCCTGGCACCAGTGGTAGCTTTTTGGATCAGCTCTCCCCTCATGGATCCGGAGATGTTTGTTCTTATGGCCGTGGCGCTCGGCTTGCCCTTCACGGTCGGAAAGACCCTCGCCGCCATCGGTTTGGGCATGATCGGTGGGTTCGCCACTCTGGCTGTTCAAAGCCACGGCGGTTTGGCCAATCCTCTGCGTGCGGACGGGCCCGCTGCCTGCGGCAGCTCGTCCTGCGGGACTTCGGAAAAGGATACCCGTGTTGTTTGGAAGTTTTGGCTCGAGCCGGCCCGTTGGGCGGACTTTCGAGCCGCGTCTGGCGAATCCGGCTGGTTCCTGGGTAAATGGCTGACCCTGGCTTTCTTAATCGAGAGTTTGATGGTTGCTTACATCCCTGCCGACATGATTTCGGATTGGCTCGGAAGCGGCGCCTGGTGGACTATCCCGGCGGCAGTGTTTGTCGGCATCCCCGCGTATCTCAATGGTTATGCCGCCATCCCCCTGATGGCCAACCTGATCGACATGGGCATGATGCCCGGCGCAGCCATGGCCTTTATGATTGCCGGCGGCGTCACCTGTATACCGGCAGCCATAGCGGTTTACGCTCTGGTCAGAAAACGCGTATTTTTCTGGTATCTGTCAATTGCTCTTAGCGGCTCTGCGCTGAGCGGACTGCTTTACCAGATTGCCACCTCCTCCTAATAGTAACGTACTGGAAATCTTGCCCCGGACCGGTGTAATCGGGTACTAACGGGGTTTCGCGGATAAACTCATGCCGCGCGACCTTGGCAATAACTTTCGATTATTTACTCATGACCGATTTCGCCGATAAAGCCCTGCTGCCGGCCGGGATGACCGATGTGCTGCCACCGGACGCCTCATTCGAGGCGGAAATTTTGGAAGCGCTAATGGCGGCCTATGCTAGCCGGGGCTACGCGAGGATAAAACCGCCGCTCATCGAATTCGAGGAAAGCTTGTTGGCGGGCCTGGGTACGGCAATGACCGCCCAAACCTTTCGCGTCATGGATCCCGTATCACAAAGAATGATGGGTGTCCGCGCCGATATGACCCCGCAAGTGGCGCGCATTGCTGCAACCCGGCTTGCCAATGCGCCGCGGCCACTGAGGCTCAGCTATGCCGGTCAAGTCTTGCGGGTAAAGGGTTCGCAACTTCGGCCCGAGCGGCAATTCGCACAGGTTGGCGCCGAATTGATCGGCGCCGCGGAACCGGAAGCGGATGCGGAAGTCATTCTGATGGCAACAGATGTCCTCGGCAAATTGGGAGTCACGGGCCTATCGGTGGATATCGCCATGCCAACTCTGGTTCCCGCCGTTTGCAAAGAATTCGGAGTAGGCGACTCGACGCTGGCGGAGTTACGCCGGGCCTTGGACGGCAAGGACGCGGCCGGAGTTGCATCGCTTGCCGGTAAGCTCGGCGGGCCGGCTACGGAAATCCTTTCTACCTTGCTGAGTGCCGGCGGACCGGCGAATGAAACGTTGACCTCTCTCAGCCGGCTCAAATTGGGAAATGCCGCGGAAAATGAACGGGTCTCGCTTGGCGCGGTCGCTGACATACTGAAATCACGGGCGCCGAACCTAAGCATTACCATCGATCCGGTCGAAAATAGGGGTTTCGAATACCACACCGGTGTCACCTATACATTTTACGCCCGCGATGTTCGCGGTGAGCTAGGCAGCGGTGGCCGGTATCTCGCCGAAAATGGCAATGGCGGCGAGCCGGCAACCGGTTTCACCTTGTTCATGGACACGGTCCTGCGCGCCCTTCCCAAATCGCAACCGTTATCCAGCGTCTACGTCCCTGCTGGCACTCCCGAGGACCAAACAGAAGCATTCCGTGCCGAGGGTTGGGTTACTGTGATGGGCTTGGCGCCCGTTGATGACAACGTGAAAGAATCCCATCGGCTGGAATGCACGCATCTGCTTGAAGATGGCGCGATTCAAAATCTCAACTCCGAAGACGAAGGTTAGAATATCATGGCCAACGTAGTTGTAATCGGCTCCCAGTGGGGCGACGAAGGCAAAGGCAAGATTGTCGATTGGCTATCGCAGCGCGCCGATGTCGTCGTGCGATTTCAGGGCGGCCACAACGCCGGGCACACGCTGGTTATTGACGGCGTCACCTACAAATTGAGCCTGCTGCCGTCTGGAATTGTGCGGCCCGGGAAATTGTCCATGGTCGGTAATGGTGTCGTCGTCGACCCTTGGGCGTTGCTAAGTGAGATAGAGACCGTGCGCGGCCAAGGTGTCGAAATTACACCTGACAACCTCCGTATCTCCGAAAGTGCGACATTAATTCTACCGCTGCACCGAAACCTGGATCACGCCCGCGAAGAGGCGGCGGGCAAGGGAAAGATCGGCACGACCGGCCGGGGCATAGGCCCTGCGTACGAAGATAAAATTGCGCGCCGTGCCATTCGCATCGGCGATTTGGCTGATCTTGGTGTCCTGAGCGATAAGGTGGACCGCTTGTTGTTTCATCATAATGCTTTGCTCCGAGGCATGTCGCTACCGGAGATCAAGCCCGAGGATATTCTAGAAGATTTGAAAGACGTCGCACCGAAGTTGCAGCCCTTTACCTCTGTTGTCTGGCAGGAATTGGACGACGCCCGGCGGCGGGGAAACCGCATTCTGTTCGAAGGCGCACAGGGCACCATGCTCGACATAGACCACGGCACCTATCCGTTCGTAACCTCATCAAATACGGTGGCCGGACAGGCCGCCGTCGGGTCGGGCCAGGGACCGGGCGCCATCGATTTCGTGCTTGGAATAACCAAGGCCTATACCACGCGCGTCGGCTCGGGACCGTTCCCCACGGAGCAAGATAATGAAATCGGCCGTGAGCTCGGTGAACGGGGACATGAATTCGGCACCGTCACCGGACGTCCGCGCCGCTGTGGGTGGTTTGATGCTGTGCTCGTTCGTCAAGCGATCAAAATCAATGGGATAAACGGGATCGCATTGACCAAATTGGACATCCTGGATGGAATTGACGAGTTGCGCGTTTGCACAGGCTACACCATCGATGGTGAAACGATTGATCATTTACCAGCCTCAACCGTGCGCCAGGCAAAGGTGGAGCCCGTTTACGAGACCCTGGACGGATGGCAGGACAGCACCCGAGGCGCGCGTTCCTGGGCCGATCTACCGGCAATGGCCGTCAAATACATTCGGCGAATAGAGGAATTGATCGAGGCGCCGGTAGCTTTGCTTTCCACCAGTCCGGAGCGCGAAGATACAATCTTGGTACAGGATCCATTTGCCGATTGAGCTCGAATTTTGCCTGTATTTCCGGGGCCGACGGCATTAATTCAAAACAATTGTTGTTTTTCAATAAGTTGCCCGTTAGAATCACCTCTGACCCGTTAGAATTTCGGGCAACATAGAGCATGGATGCTGGGGCCGTGTGCCTTAGCTTTTGTGTTCGCAGGATATGAGACCATGGCAGAAGCGCCTTTGGAAGCGGAAGAAGCCGGCACGGTACCACCTGTGGATGCGGAGCCGTACTATGAGTCTGACCAACCGCCAGCGTCAAATCGCGGCAGTGGTCCGATCGTCCTCCGTGAGCATTATCTGATTGACCCGGGAGTCCCCCTACCCAAGCTGGACTCTCCGTCGGCCAAGGCATTCGCCGTGGAAGACCGGCGCGATCTCGGCCGCAAACTCTTTGGCTTGATTTGCACACCCGGCCTGCCAACTCGCCTCGACGCCCTGGAACTCCTCAAAGATAATTTCGTCAGCGGTATTATTCCGCTGGTCGAATGGGATGTCGTTGATTGGCCGCTCCTCGGCGAGAAAACCATGGTCGTAATCTATGAAACCCCCTTAGGCGGGCGCGTCATCGAGCAACTGGCCAGAAAAGCAGTCAAGATCACTGAATACGACATTTCCCACCGGATTGTTGAACCTGTATGCCGAGGTCTCCAGACATTGTTCGAAATGGGATACTCCCATCGCGCTATCCGTCCCAACAATATTTTCTTCCTGGACGCGGAAATGACCGAAGTTGTGCTCGGCGACTTTATGACCTCGCCCCCAGGCTACGACCAGCCATTGATGTACGAACCTATCGAGCGCGCCATGGCGTCGCCGGCTGGCAGGGGCGAGGGCGCTCCCCGCGATGACATCTTTGCATTGGGCGCGACAATTGTCCCCATTATCCTCGGCCATAACCCGGTCGCTCGAATGAAGGCGGACGATCTAATTCGCAGCAGGCTGGAGCACGGTAGCTACACGACCCTTTGCGGTAATTCGCGAATCCCGCTGCCGCTCATGGAACCTTTGCGAGCGCTGCTGCATGACGATCCGAGAATGCGGTGGGACTTCAATCAGATTACCGATTGGCTGACAGGTCAGAAGGCCCATCCTCCTCAGAAATCTACCGATGCAAAAGCAAAGTCGTCGTTTACCTTTAAGAATGTTGATCATTTCAAGAGACGCACCATCGCCTGGCACCTCGCCAAATATCCTAGCGATGCGGCCAAGGTTGTCCGTACCGACGAATTCCTAAATTGGATTCGCCGTGACTTTGATGACAGCAATCTTGCCGAAATCATCAAAGGCCTTGTCGGAAACGCGGAGTTCCACAAGGACGACTACCAGGGCAGCGATGAATATCTGGTTTCTCGTATCGTTATGCGGCTGGATCCTGCCGCGCCCATCTATTTCAAGAATATTGCCTTCATGCCGGATGGGTATGGCCCCTTGTTGACCGTGGAATTATTGCGCAAGGGTGATCCTAGTATTCCGGTCGCCGCGCTAAATTGTGATCTCCATACAAACTGGTTCACCAATCAGGCGACTCCATTTCCCAAAACACCGGAGTGGACCCGCTCATTCGCACAGCTAAAGGGATACATGGGAATTCAAGAGATGGGATTCGGCATGGAACGGGCAATTTACGAGGCTAATTTCGGCCTGCCATGCCAGAGCCCTCTGCTGAGCAAGGATTATGTGGTCGAGATTGAACAGCTACTGCTAGCCCTGGATGATGCCGCAAGCCGTGTTGAAAATCATATTCCGCCCATGGATCGCCATATCGCGGGATTTATTGCTGCGCATTTTGACGAGGAAATCCACCCCCACCTTAAGGCCTTGTCATCACCGAAACCGGAGACCTCTGTGATCGGAATGCTGAGCCTGTTGGCGTTTTTGCAGTGGAAAATAAAGATGAAGTCGGTGCTTGGTTTGGCGAGTTGGGTTGGCGGCTTGTTGGGCCCAGCCATCAACACCTATCACAACCGGTTAACCCGGCGGTCTATTGAAAGCGAGATTCCGCAACTCGTTCGGCAGGGTAGTCTGCCGGGCTTATTTGACTTGATCGACAACGCAGAAAAACGCCGGATAGATGTCGATGAGTTTGCCGAAGCCAAGGCTCAGTGGATGGCAGCGGAGGCCGAGGTTCGGGATATCGAAGGCTCGGGTGAAGAACGCCTAACGAAGGCGGAACGGTCCGGGCAACAAGCGGCAGCTATGTTTTCCATCGTCTTGTCGTTGATCGTGATTACGATTCTCACTTTGTTTGAATTTATTTGACCTGGCGAATGGCTGGAACCTAATCCAATGGATTTTTCTGCGGACAGCTTCAATGACACCAACACCAACTGGCGCCGAAACCTGACGTTTGGCGGTGTCATTGTTGCCCTGATGATTATTGTCTCTCTGCCAACCGTCATTCTGATTTCGGTCGGCATGCTGCCGACCCTCGTTGCTTTGCTGATTGACCGCACGGATCAAAAATTTGCTGCGTCATGCGTTGGCGGACTGAACCTTAGCGGCGTATTTCCCTACATATTGCCGTTGTGGCTGGAGGAGCACTCGGTCGATGCCGCCATAGTTACGATCACTGATATTTTCTCACTCTCGGTGATGTATAGCGCGGCGGGATTTGGCTGGCTCATTTTTCTGGCAATTCCGCCGGTTGTCAGCGCCTTTATCACCGTTATCGACGAAACAAACTTAAAGCAGCTGAAAATGGTGCAGCGGCAAATTGTTGAAGAGTGGGGTGACGATATTGCCACCGTTGAGACTGAGGCCGAGACCGCGGAGCGAGAAGCCACGGAAGAGAATGAGAAATTGGCCGGTGGTGAAGATGACGACCAAGACGATGAACAAGATGAAGACGAAGAGGATGACGCACTCGTGGGCGGATTAACGCCGCCCTAACTTGCCAAGCGCCTCTCGATGACCGAGCTACGTACGGACTTTTGGAGTTTCTCAAACGCCCGCACTTCAATCTGCCGAATACGCTCGCGCGACACGCCGTAATGCTGGCTTAGCTGTTGCAGAGTAGTTGGCGATTCCTTCAAACGGCGCTCAGAAATGATGTGGCGTTCTCGCTCGGATAGTCCGGTCATGGCGCCGACCAGCAAGCGCCGACGGACGACCTGCTCCTGCGAACTGGCAAGCGTAATCTCCTGGTCATCGCTCTCTTCAACCAACCAATCCTGCCATTCGCTTTCGCCGTCTTCGCGCACCGGAGCGTTTAGAGATCGATCAGGGCCTGTGAGCCGTCGGTTCATATTAACAACTTCGAACTCTGGAACGCCGAGCCGAGTCGCAATTCCGGCAACCTCATCCGGTGTCAAATCACCGTCTTCTAGCATCCGAATTTGGCTTTTCAGTCGCCGCAAGTTGAAAAACAGTTTCTTTTGCGCCGCTGTTGTTCCCATTTTCACGAGAGACCACGAATGCAGGATGTACTCCTGTATGGATGCCCGGATCCACCACATGGCGTAGGTCGAAAGCCGGAAGCCGCGCTCCGGATCGAACCGTTGCACGGCCCGCATCATTCCCACGTTACCCTCGGAGATCAAATCGTTCAGGGGCAACCCGTACCCCTGGTATCCCATGGCAATTTTGGCAACCAGACGAAGATGACTTGTCACTAGTTTTTCCGCCGCGCTTTCGTCTTCATTGGCCCGCCACTGCCGCGCCAATTGCACTTCTTCATCATTCGCAAGCATGGGATAGGTGCGAATTTTCTGAAGATACCGGGTCAAACTAACGTTGGGCGAATGGCTGTGACTAAAAGCTGTCGCGGTCATAACGCGGTCTCTCTCCCTGGTAAATCTAAGCGCCGCAAACAGATGGGTGCCTCTCCGGTTACTCGTTTCCGAACCGACTATTTCATATTAACTAAGCTTTTTACTATAGTATAGGGAAAAATTATACGTTATCTAATAACTCTAATAACTCTTTTATTAATAAGGATTTTTCAATTTCAAACCGCATTCTTTTCCCTGCTGTTGGGTGTTCAAATCCCAATAAATATGCGTGTAATGCTTGGGTATTAAATTGGCGCAGAGCATCTCGAGTGGACGGGTCAAATGCCTTCTGCCGGCGGCGTGGAGCGCCGCCATACAAGGGGTCTCCAATCACCGGGCAGCCAAGCGACGTCATATGAACCCGAATTTGATGCGTCCGTCCCGTGGCCAAGCGGCAGTCTATGAGGCTGGCAGCGGATCCCACCGGACGAAGGATTTCGTAATGTGTCAGCGCCGGCTTGCCGCCCTTGGTCACGACCGACATTTTCTTGCGATTCGACCGACTGCGCCCGATGTTACCTTCGACCTTGCCCTTGGCCAATGGTGGCCGGCCCCAAACAACGGCCATATAGGCCCGCTCCAGGTTGTGGGCGGCGAACTGGGCACTCAGATGTGCGTGAGCGCGGTCATTTTTGGTCGCGACCATCAATCCACTGGTATCCTTATCGAGACGGTGAACGATGCCCGGACGAGTGATCCCGCCGATCCCTGAAAGGCTGCCACCGCAATGATGCAACAAGGCATTGACCAGGGTTCCTTCCGCGTGTCCGGCCGCCGGGTGAACCACTAGGCCCGCCGGCTTGTTGATAACGATCAGATCGTCATCCTCGAAGACAACATCGAGAGGAATTTCCTGCGCTTCGGGGATGGCCGGCCGGGGCGCCGGCACAGAAACAACATACACTTGTCCGATCCTGACTTTGGCCGCCACGTCGGCCGCGACCACGCCTTCGACTTTAATCTCGCCATCACTGACCAAGTTCTTGATCCGGTTGCGCGACAAGTCGTCGATCGCCTCGGCCAAGAATCGGTCGAGGCGCATGCCGGCCTTGTCTTCGGCGACTCGAACGGTATATGACGTGGCCTTGGTCAATTAATTACCTCCGTTGACGGACAGCGGGGTGGAAGCCGGTACAATACCATGCACGAGCGAGTCCTGAAGAGTGTCGTCATCGGAATGGGGGTGCTGATTGTTCTCGGCGTGCTCGGCCTCGGTTATGGGTTTTACCAGAAAAGCCGCGATCCAAGTTGGCAGCTTGTCAAACCCGAGACTGAAACTGCCACGCCAAATCCCGCGATGGCATTTGCCGACATTAAATTGGACTTGCCAGAGGGATGTGTCATCGCCCGGGTTGAGCCTGATAATGACCGGATTTATCTGGTCATTGGCCCGCCGGGCCCCTGCAACCGGGTCGTCGTCGTTGACGTGGCCAGCGGCAAAGCCCTCGGCACCATAAAGGCGCGCCCGTGATCACGCTGTCACCGGCGCACTTACGCACCATTACTGAGGCGGCGGAAGACGCCTACCCCCGAGAATGCTGCGGACTTTTGGCCGGCCGTGACGACAAAGACGGCGTCTCCGTTACCCGTGTGGTCGCCAGCCGCAATCTGTCCGCCAGCGACACGCGTGACAGCTTTGAAGTCGATCCCAAAGTGCGTTTCGACCTGATGCGGAACCTGGAAACGACGGCGAGCGGGACTCAGGAGCGCATCATCGGCCATTACCACTCACACCCCAATCATCCGCCTCTCCCCTCAGACCGTGATATTGATATGGCGTATGAGCCGGACCTCGTGTGGCTGATCACCGGCGTCGATGACGGGCGGGCGACTGAAACGACAGCCCACCTTCTTAACCGAGATACGGGCCAGTCCCGGCAAATCGAATTGCGTATCGCCGGATGAGCACCCTATTGTGAGATAGCAATGCAACGCTCTAATTTTGGGAGGCCTCAAACTTGAACTTCGCCAGTGACAACGTGACCGGTGCCGCGCCGGAAATTCTCGAAGCCATGGCCGCGGCTAACGATGGTCCCCTCATGCCCTATGGCAACGACGATCTTACGCATCAGGTCGAAGACAAAATCCGTCAGATATTCGAGACCGAAGCCGATGTCTTCCTCGTCGCCACCGGGTCCGCCGCCAATTCCCTGTCTTTGTCAGTGTTGACCCCTCCCTGGGGTGCCGTGATTTGTCATCGCCAGAGCCACATCAACGAAGACGAATGCGGCGCGCCTGAATTTTTCACCAACGGCGCCAAGCTTGTCGTTCTCGATGGTCCCGGCGCCAAAATCGATGCCGCCGATCTGGACCGGCACGCCGGCGAAGGCCGCGGCGACGTACACCGGGTTCAACCTGCTGCCGCCAGCATCACCCAAGAAACCGAGGCCGGCACCGTCTATAGTCTGGATGAGATCACCGCCATTGCCGAAGCCTGCCACGGCCACGAAATGAAACTGCACATGGACGGTGCTCGGTTCGCCAACGCCGTGGTGGCGCTTCACTGTTCGCCGGCGGAAGCGACCTGGAAGGCCGGCGTCGATGTGCTTTCCTTCGGCGCCACCAAAAACGGCGCCCTTGCCGCTGAAGCTGTGGTCCTGTTCGACAAAGGACTGGCTGAGGAGTTTGCGTTCCGGCGCAAGCGCGGCGGCCACTTGTTCTCTAAAATGCGTCTGCTGTCGGCTCAGTGGGATGCCTATCTAAATGATGATCTGTGGCTCAAGAACGCGCGCCACGCCAACGCCATGGCGGCGCGCCTGGGCGAAGGCCTGGCGGGCGTTCCCGGCGTCACCCTGCCCAACCCGGTGGCCGCCAATGAGCTGTTTCCGGCCCTGCCCCGTCCAGTCATTGATGGCCTCAAGGCCGATGGGTTCGGATTCTATGAATTTCCCGGCGACACCATCCGATTGGTCTGCGCCTACAACACGAAAGCCGAGGATGTGGACGCGTTTATCGCCGCGGCGCAAGCGCACGCCAATTCAACCGCGGCCGAGTAACCGAAAACGCTTGATCGAGGCGGCGGAGTCCCTGTAAAGGATGGACCCCGGCCCGACGTCCCCTTCGTCTAGTGGCCTAGGACATCGGCCTCTCACGCCGAAAACACGGGTTCGAGTCCCGTAGGGGACGCCAACTTCTCTAATATATTGATAATAAACAGTAATTAGTGACTTTGGTTTGCCTATTCCACCAAGGTTTTCCACCAATGTCTGAAACGGCCCGCGAGAGACCCTTTGGTGGATATCGACAGCCCGTGTCAAATGGCACCAGACGCAAAAAGAATGTCCGCTAATGGGGGTAAAGCGGTCCTAAATCACCTTTCCCGAAAGAGTCCGTTAATAGCCATATGCGGACATCACTAATCCAGTTCTTACTTGATAATGATCCGACGCCAATCCATTTTTTAGCACCCTGATGTGACCTTGAGGATACAGATGACCGGCGATGCGGAAATCTCGTTAATCGACCATCTTGTTGCGGGCCGCGAATGCGGTGACTGCACGGCGTGCTGCAAGGAACTAGTCATCGAAGACCCCGACTTCGAAAAGGACGCCGACGTCTGGTGCCAAAATTGTGTTGCCGGCAAAGGCTGTGGAATCTACCCCGATAGGCCAGAAACCTGCAAAGAATGGTATTGCATGTGGCGATTGAACGACACCTTCGGGGACGGACTGCGGCCCGACAAATGTGGTGTTTTGTTTCACCTGACGACTGAGCACATCCCCGATCGGTTCGCCGGGAAAACAGGCTTGGCGGCAAAGGCGACAGAGGATTACAAGTCTTTTCAGTCACCCGGCGTTGCTCAAATCCTGGCGACCTACTATGGCGGAGGCGTTCCCGTCTTCGTCAATTTCGGCGACCTCAGCCTGCTTCTCAACGATGCCCTGAACGATATGCCCGCCCCAAATTGGGAATCGTTGGCGGCCGCGATTATCCAGGTGTTTGACCAGGCGGGCGCATAGAGACAAACGCCGCGCTGGCTGTGGTTCGGCCTTAGCCTTTGGCGTCTGAAATGTCCACATTCTGAGGCAAAGCAGACATAAATCATTGATCGTCGGTATGTCCGTTAATAGCCATAAGCGGACATCAGGGTGTCCGGTAACCGGGAACGATCAGAGTGGGAACCGCATCACCACCGGGAAACGCAAGGACTAGCGTGGCAGCACCGGCAGCGGCGGTCTCAAGCGGTGTAACATCGCCGGCGCGCAGATCGATTCGCTGGGCCGGTGCATGCCCTTCGGGTAGGGATAGGACCATTTCGGATATAGCCGGGTCCGGTAAGGCCAGGATGATAAGGCCCATGTCGGATTGCAGCGTGACAAACCTTCCGCCGGGACACGATCCGCCATCGCCGGGCGTCAAGAGCCCGTCAATGCCGTTCAGGGCAGCGTTCAAGTGCCGGACCACATGGAACCCCGGACGCGGGTTCCAAAGCCTGTCAAGGACGCCCTGCCGCGGAAAATAGCCGCGGTCGAAGTCGGCAAAGGTATCAGCATAAACCGTGACGTTGTCGAAGGCACAAGCCGCGGTCATGGCCTCGGCGATGCGATTGACCATGAGACAATCATCCGCCGTTTCCAGGGCGGGATTGGCGCCGGTCATGCGCAAGTGCACGGAGGCCGCAACACCCAGCTCGGCGGATATGGCGTCGGCCGTGGCGATGCTCTCCCAAGGCAATTTGTCCAGGGTCAGACGGAAGACGAATCCGGCGACGGCCCCCTTGAGTTCCGGGCGGGTCAGCAGGTCCGCCATCTGGTCGCGGTCGTCGGGCAGGAATCCCTGATTGATGGCGTGATAGTACTTGCCCGCCTCGGCGCGCTGTTCGTCGATGGAGCGCAGCCGCGAAAGATAGACGGGGATATCGACCTGCTTGGCAATCTCGCCAATGCCACCGATGACGCGTTCCAGTGCATTCCAGTTCACGGCGATCTCCCAGGCCGCGAAGATGTCCTGGTGGGCGAGGATCATGTCGCGATAATGCGGCGCCGCATCGCCGAAGGAGAACAGGGTGAACTCGTGGCCATGCGCCTTCAGCACGCGCAGGCGGTCACGGTTTCCGGGGACGAGCAAGTCGCGCAGGGGGATCCGCACTTTCCTGATCCCCATCTCCCAGAGCGCCATCAGCGGATAGTCGTTCCGCACCTCCTTGCGGTCGAATTCGTCGAGGCCGCCGGTGGGAGGTATCTCAATGATCTCCATCCAGTTGTGGCGCATATCGAAACCGAAATCGCCGTGCCGGTTGAGGCGTGGATGAACCGGGGCGACACGTTCCGGCGCGGGCGTTTCCGGGCTGCCGGCATCGGCCGCCGCACCGTAGGTCCGCACGATGTCACAGACATGCCCGCCTTCGTGAACATGGACGATGAAGTAGCCGAGTTTTGGTTTGTCATTGCGTCCGAACTCGGTGTCGGCACCGGGCGAGACGCGGTACATCTCGCTATAGTCCAGGCGCACGAACGCCGTTGAAGGGAGCAGATAGCAGTCCGTACCGGCATGGCGGTAGTACCAGAAATTGTGCACGTGGCCGATGAACAGGGCCTCGACGCCGTATGTCTCCAGTAACTCCAGCATCCAGGTGCGGCCCGGCTCGCCGATGTTATCGTAATTTTCGTCCTCGTCGGGATTGGAGAAATAGGGCGGGTAGTGGCTGTGTAGGAAGATGCGCTTGCCCTTGTTGGCTTCCAGATCCTTTTCCAGCCAATCGCGCTGTGCCGCCTCGGCAGCGAAGCCGGAGTTGATGATCTGGGCGTTGACGATGACGAAATGGCAATCGTCATGGTCGAAGGATTGGTACTGGGCGCCGAAGTGCTGATCCCAAAGCGCCAGATGATCCTCATGGACGACCGCGGCCGGCGCCCAGTCATTGGGCTTGTCGCCCACGTCGTGGTTGCCGGGCGTCAGATAGAGCGGGTGTTTCAGGTCCGCCACCTGCTCGTGGAACCGCGCCGCCGCTTCCGCGTAGAGGTCGGGAATCGCCGGGACCGGATGCACCAAATCTCCCACATTGACGACGAAAGCCAGGTCGCGGGCATTCAAGTCCCGCACGACATGGCGCATGCGCCGGTTGGCGAGAATATTGACCTCGTAGGGCGAGTTGCAGTCGTCCTCACCCTGATTGAGGTGCGTGTCGGTGATGACACCGAATGAAAACAGCCGCCGGCCAAGACCGTCACTCATGATTTTTCTCCCGAAACCTTCTCTTAGCGGGCTATGGCATGGAGGGCTGTTTCACCCTCGGCGAACGTATTGTCAATATTAGACAGTATCTTTGGATTGATATTGTGATGGCTTGGTACGAACATCCCGCATTTTCTTAGCTCCGCTTTTGTATCAATTGTTCGCCCCAGGTACTCATGAACAACGCGCGCAGAGGTTGGTTTGTTGTCCGGCCGCATGGATGTGCCTGTCACTAGACCAGATAGAAAGTTCACGTGACTTCGGTGGGTGCGAATTAGAATCCGTAGGGTAAAGCCGCTTTGTTGTAGCGAGTCCTGCTCTACGATGAACAACCGATCTGTACTCGAGAAGACTTGACCGTCAAATTTGTACACGAAACGCTCGCCATGTATCGGGTCTCTGACACGTTCAATCCTCTTGCTAAATAGACGTCCTTGATGTTCGTAAACATGCACTAGCGACCGAATGACCCAGTCGGGCCAACCAAAAGAATATGAGTAAGAATGATACCAGCCTAGATACCTGCGGAGACTGGGATCACTTATTGTAGCTTGGTTCTCTAGCCAACCTACGCCACTACCTCGTTTATTTTCCAAGAAGTTGGAATTGAAGAATGTTTCGAATTCGGTGGCGGGCTGCATGAGTTCAGATTCATGGACACCAAGAATGTCGCATATTCGCCGTAAATTGAAACGAGATGGCCGGTAGGTGCCATTGAGGTACCGCCCAAACTGTTGGCGATTGATTCCAGTCAGTCGGCAAACCTCCGAGACTGATCGGTGCGCAGTACACAGAGACCGTAAATTTCGGGCAAAATCATCAGCCGGTGTGTGATTATTGGGTTCGTGTTTCATTGTCCATTCTTTCGTCGCCAGGCTTTGGAAATTCACGGGTTGGCTCGTTCGGGCTCACTGTCGAATCTCGGCCGCACGAGTTATCGAGATAGATAATCTTCTCAATCTACCGAAACTTATGATCAGTATGAAGCATTAAGTGCACAAAAATGCGCAAAACTGCTGTCAACTGCACACTATACGATTAGTGTAATCAAAATAGATTGCAAATTCCATTATCGGGCGATGAGTAAGTGACAACGCTTGCGAATGACCACTTGAGACCTCGAAAAAAGGGAAGGCCACGGAAAACTCAATTCTTGCTGTTTCTGTCGAGTTTACGTTTGCGAACAGCGTTGCTGCGGAATGCCCGGCGAGTCACTTAACTGCTAAAATCTATAGGGAGAAGCCACTATGAATTCCAAAGATTTCAAAGCCAAGCTTAGCTCCGGGGCGTTAACCCGCCGTGAGATGAACAAAATGCTGGCATCGGTCGGTATCCTCTCCGCTGCCATGTCCGGGGTTGGCCGCTCAGCATTTGCGGCGGACCCGTCACTCCAGGTTTTCACTTGGGCCGGCTATGATAAACCGGAACTGCACACAGCCTTCAGTGATAAGTATGGCAAGTCGCCCGAGATTTCGCTGCTTTCGTCGAACAGCAAAGCGCGAGCCAAAGTTCGCAGCGGTTTCACACCGGATCTTGCCGTACCCTCATGGAGCCATGCGCCGTTCTGGATGGATGACGGTCTGGTTGAGAAAATTGACGTTTCGCGTCTTAAGAACTGGGACCTGTTGTTTGACCGCTTGAAGGCTCTTGAGACTGATGGCAACAGGCATTTCGTGCCATGGGCATGGGGTCAAACGGCGGTGATTTATCGCACCGACCTGGTACCTGCGGACTACGCCGAAAACGCGACTTGGGGAATCCTCTGGGATGAGAGGCTCAAGGGAAAGATCGCTATTCGTGATGCGTTCATGGGGGCGATGCTTCCTGCCGCCCTGTATGGGGGCGCCAAAGACGCCTACGATATGACGGATGATGAAATCAAAATGACCGGTGACATGCTGCGGAAACAGCGCGAGTTTGTGCGTTTCTACTGGACGGCGGCAGCCGATGCGCAGCAGGCCCTGGCCAGTGGCGAGATTGCTGTTATGAGCGGCTGGAACAGCACATATGCGACGCTGAAGAAGGAGGGCGTGCCGGTCGGCTTCATGATGCCGAAAGAAGGGGCGCCGACTTGGGTCGATGGCTACATGATGATCAAGGGTGGCTCGGCACCGGAGCAGGAAAAGTACGATTTTCTTGACGCTATTCTTACGGCTGAATCAGGTGCCGGCATCATTGAAGAACTGGGATATGGATCCGCGAACAAGAAAGCCTTCGATGTCGCAAGCCCGGAAGCGATCGCGAGTATCGGCATCGGGGATGTTAACGAGGCGGTTGAAAAGGGACTGTGGTCAAGGGCCGTCCCGAAGGAAACCAAGGATAAGATGGTTGATCTTTACAATCGCGTGAAGTCCGGTTTCTGATCTTTGCACGATCTCCCTCTCCCTGAGTGGGTTCCTCGCGCGACCCGGGGCTGAAACAACTCCCCGGGCGCGCCCTTCTTCCTGCAACGCGGTGTCATAACGGCAAATGGCAAATTCCAACGAAACTCTGGCTCAATCCCTGGCCGACCAGGCGCAACTGAACCTGAGTCGCCGGCTTTGGCGACTGTGGCACATCAACGAAAGCCTGCGCGGCTATGTATTGCTGTCGCCGGTACTGCTGTTCATGTTTTTCATGCTGATGGTCGCGCTTGTGACGCTGGTCGTGCAGAGTTTCTGGGTGGATGCCGCGTCGGGCGCGGCCGTGCAATACACGCTCGCCAATTACGCGCTGCTGCTCGCACCTGAAGGCGATATATACAGAGTCTTGCTAGGACGCTCGCTGTGGATGTCACTACTGATAACTGTCAGCGTGATCCTGTTTTGCTATCCCATCGCCTATGTCCTGGCCTTCCACGTTCACAGGCACAAGATATTTTGGCTGATCGTCATCACCATTCCGTTTTGGGCCAGCTACCTGCTGCGCGTGTTCTCGTGGAAGGTCATCCTTCAACATAACGGGGTGCTAAATTCGATTCTCATGGCGTTCGGGTTCATCGACGAACCGCTCGATATTTTCCTGCACAACCGTTCTGCCGTCATTGTGACGCTGACCCATGCCTGGGCGGCTTTCGCTATTCTACCGATCTATGTCTCACTGGAGAAAATCGACCGCTCGTTGCTGGAGGCCGCATCCGATCTGGGTGACGGATTTATGCGTCGCTTTTGGCGCATTACGCTGCCACTTTCCATGCCCGGCGTTCTTGGGTCTGCTCTGCTATTGTTTATTCGTAACGTGGGCGATTACGTGACGCCGGCCCTGGTCGGTGGTGTCTCCGGTACGATGCTGGGCAACATCATCGTGTCTCTGTTCACCGAAATGTCTAACGAACCTCTGGCTGCCGCAGTCTCCATCGCAATGATGGTGTCGATAACATTGATCGTGTGCGCGTTTGTACTTCTTATTGGCGGGCGCAAGCGATTGAAAGACGTAACCTGATGGAGCGATTACGCACACCCGGCCTGGTGCCCCTTATCCTGGGGTTCTACATTTTTGTCCTCTACGCTCCGGTGCTGCTCCTACCGCTGTTTTCATTCAACGACAGCATCTATATGAACTTTCCCCTGAAATCGTTCACAACCAAATGGTATGTGGCGATGATTGAAGATGCCTCGATGATGAAGGCGCTGTGGGCAAGCGTGAAGATCGCCATGCTCTCGGCCATTGTCAGCACAATTCTCGGATTTCTAGCAGCTAAGGCGATGACGCGGTACCGAATGCGCGGAAGAGGCGTGATTTTCGGTTTCATCATGCTGCCTCTGATCATTCCGTCCATTATTCTAGGTGCGTCCCTGCTCAGTTTCTTCAGGCAATTCCTCGACATCGAATTGACTCTGTGGACCGTTGGATCGGCGCACGTGCTGATAAGCATACCGTTTTCAATGCTGGTCCTCATCGCCAGGCTCGAAGGTTTCGACCGCAGCCTGGAGGAGGCATCCTATGATCTTGGGATGAGTGCCTGGCAGACGTTTCGGCGGGTGACGCTGCCCCTGGCGATGCCCGGTGTGCTGGCTAGTCTGTTGCTCTGCTTCTTGGTGTCGTTCGATGAGTTCCTGAAAGCGTTTTTCCTAAGCGGCAACCAGCCCACTCTACCCGTCTACATGTACAGTTTGCTTCGTTTCCCCCAATTCCTGCCGGGCGTGTTGGCGCTGGGTAGCTGTATTCTCATTGTGTCAGCCGTTCTGGTCTCAATTGCAGAATGGCTGCGCCGCGGGCGGGTAAATACCTAACGTCAATGGAGAACGAAATGCCTTCATCAGAGCCCATGATCTCGATTTCCGAAGTGTCCAAGCTGTTTGGTCCGGTAACAGCTGTGGATAACGTGACGTTGGATATCGCACGCAACGAGTTCTTCGCAATCCTTGGTCCGTCCGGCTCTGGAAAGACGACGCTGCTTCGCATGCTTGCCGGGTTCGAGGTCCCCAATGCTGGTGAAATCTATGTTGATGGCGAACCCGTATCCGGAATTCTGCCAAACCGGCGTCCTACCAACATGGTGTTCCAGAACTACGCCATTTTTCCGCATCTCAACGTCCGAGAAAACATCGCCTATGGCTTGTTGAATAAGGAAATGTCGAAAGCGCAGATCAACGACGAGGTGGATGCAATGCTCGAGTTGATCCGCCTGCCCAACTATGGGCATCGCGCCGCGAATCAACTGTCGGGTGGAGAGCGTCAGAGAGTAGCCTTGGCGCGTGCGCTGATATGTCAGCCGAAAGTGCTGCTACTTGATGAGCCGCTCGGCGCTCTGGACAAAAACTACGCGA
>Ga0315338_1000590_pt1 | contig 74835 bp, 71 predicted proteins | sample ASW8metaG_FD_204518 | JGI IMG/M metagenome (GOLD analysis project Ga0315338, IMG submission 204518) | Ammonia-oxidizing marine archaeal communities from Monterey Bay, California, United States - ASW #8 | ecosystem: Environmental > Aquatic > Marine > Coastal | place: USA: California | collected...
TCGGCGACAGAGTTTCTCACTCTGTTTATCGCTACTCATGTCAGCATTCTCACTTCCGATATCTCCAATAATTCTTACAAATTATCTTCACAGACTTACGGAACGCTCCGCTACCAGTAATATTTTGAGAACAAAATATTAATCCACAGCTTCGGTGAATAACTTAGCCCCGTTACATCTTTGGCGCAAAGTTGCTTAACTAGACCAGTGAGCTGTTACGCTTTCTTTAAAGGGTGGCTGCTTCTAAGCCAACCTCCTGGCTGTCTTGGCTACTTTACATCCTTTCACACTTAGTTATTACTTGGGGACCTTAGCTTGTGATCTGGGCTGTTTCCCTTTCGACTATGGACCTTAGCACCCACAGTCTGTCTGCCAAATTATACTTAACGGTATTCGGAGTTTGGTTAGGTTTGGTAGGTTTTGCAACCCCCTAGCCCATCCAGTGCTCTACCCCCGTTAGTAAACACTTGACGCTCTACCTAAATAGATTTCGCGGAGAACCAGCTATTTCCGAGTTTGATTAGCCTTTCACTCCTAGCCACAAGTCATCACCTAATTTTTCAACATTAGTGTGTTCGGTCCTCCAGTAAATTTTACTTTACCTTCAACCTGCCCATGGCTAGATCACTCGGTTTCGGGTCTAATTCAAATAACTAATCGCTCTTTCGAACTCGCTTTCGCTACGCCTACACCTAACGGTTTAAGCTTGCTATTCAAATTAACTCGCTGACCCATTATACAAAAGGTACGCCGTCAGAGGATAAACCTCCTTCGACTGCTTGTAAGCATACAATTTCAGATCTATTTCACTCCCCTCATGGGGGTATTTTTCACCTTTCCCTCACGGTACTAGTTCACTATCGGTCATTGAGAAGTACTTAGGCTTAGAGGGTGGTCCCCCTAAATTCAGACAAGATTTCACGTGTCCCGTCCTACTCGAGAATTAAAACTCTTTTTACTCATACTGGACTATCACCATCTATAGTATACCTTTCCAGGTATTTCTGATTTTTAAGTTTTAATTACTGGCCTGGTCCGCGTTCGCTCGCCGCTACTAGCAGAGTATCTGTTGATATCCTTTCCTCTGGTTACTGAGATGTTTCAGTTCACCAGGTTTGCTTTTTATACCTATGTATTCAGCATAAAATACTTCAAAAAGAAGTGGGTTGCCCCATTCGGAAATCCACGGATCAAAGGGTGTTGGCGCCTCCCCGTGGCTTATCGCAGCCTGCTGCGTCCTTCATCGCCTCTCAATGCCAAGGCATCCATCATATGCTCTTAGACACTTGATTTTTTAAGCGTGCAGAAAAAAAATTCGCATATTCTACACATTTAATGAAATTGATATTCTCATTTTTATTATCAATTAATTTCGTTGGAACATATTTACAATTTACAAAAACAAACTTCTTAAAAAAATAAGAAAAAACTTTTTTATGGTGGGCCGAGGAAGATTTGAACTTCCGACCTCACGCTTATCAAGCGCGCGCTCTAACCAACTGAGCTACCGGCCCGTAGCCTAATTTGGTGGAGGTGATCAGGATCGAACTGACGACCTCCTGCTTGCAAAGCAGGCGCTCTCCCAACTGAGCTACACCCCCAACGTACTTACACAACTTTAGATTTAAGAGTATAACAAAAAAAGAAAAGGCATGATTTAAAAGCTTAACTTATTTTTTCAAATAAGAAGGGATTAGTAGGCGACGAAAGTACACAATGTATTTAAAGTTTAAAAAACTTTAAATTAATTTCTCCTTAGAAAGGAGGTGTTCCAGCCGCAGGTTCCCCTACGGCTACCTTGTTACGACTTCACCCCAGTCGCTGACCTTACCGTGGACGATAAAAATCGGCTTCAGGTAAAACCAACTCCCATGGTGTGACGGGCGGTGTGTACAAGACCCGGGAACGTATTCACCGTGGCATGCTGATCCACGATTACTAGCAATTCCAACTTCATGCTCTCGAGTTGCAGAGAACAATCTGAACTAAGATAATTTTTGAAGATTAGCTCAAAGTTGCCTTTTCGCGACCTTTTGTAATTACCATTGTAGCACGTGTGTAGCCCAGCCCATAAGGGCCATGAGGACTTGACGTCATCCTCGCCTTCCTCCGCTTTTCCAACGGCAGTTTCTCCAGAGTTCTCAGCTTAACCTGTTAGTAACTGAAGATGAGGGTTGCGCTCGTTGCCGGACTTAACCGAACATCTCACGACACGAGCTGACGACAGCCATGCAGCACCTGTACTAAGCCCAGCCGAACTGAAGAATTTAATCTCTTAAATTCAAAACTTAGCATGTCAAGAGCTGGTAAGGTTCTTCGCGTAGCGTCGAATTAAACCACATGCTCCACTGCTTGTGCGGGTCCCCGTCAATTCATTTGAGTTTTAGCCTTGCGGCCGTACTCCCCAGGCGGAGTGCTTAACGCGTTAGCTTCGATACTAGAAGTAAACTTCTAACATCTAGCACTCATCGTTTACAGCATGGACTACCAGGGTATCTAATCCTGTTTGCTACCCAAGCTTTCGCTTCTGAGTGTCAGTAAAGGGCCAGATAGTTGCCTTCGCTATCGGTGTTCCTCTAAATATCTACGAATTTCACTTCTACACTTAGAATTCCACTATCCTCTCCCAAACTCTAGTTCATCAGTATCAAAAGCAATTTCAAGGTTAAGCCTTGAGATTTCACAATTGACTTAATGAACCACCTGCTCGCTCTTTACGCCCAGTAATTCCGAACAACGCTTGCCCCCTCCGTATTACCGCGGCTGCTGGCACGGAGTTAGCCGGAGCTTTTTCTGTAAGTACCGTCATCATCTTCCTTACTAAAAGAACTTTACAACCCTAAGGCCTTCATCATTCACGCGGAATTGCTGGATCAGGGTTTCCCCCATTGTCCAAGATTCCCCACTGCTGCCTCCCGTAGGAGTCTGGGCCGTGTCTCAGTCCCAATGTGGCTGATCATCCTCTCAAACCAGCTACAGATCATAGCCTTGGTAAGCCATTACCTCACCAACAAGCTAATCTGACGCGGGCCCCTCAAAAGGCAATAAATTTTTCCCCCGTAGGGCACATAAAGTATTAGCTACAGTTTCCTGTAGTTATTCTTTACCTCAAGGTAGGTTCCCACGCGTTACTCACCCGTTCGCCACTCGTAAAAAGTACTCGTTCGACTTGCATGTGTAAAGCATTCCGCCAGCGTTCGTTCTGAGCCATGATCAAACTCTCAATTATAAGTTAAAAAAAAACTTATGAAGAATTTGAAGCTCATCAAATAACTCAATATAAATTTTAGGTTTATATAAAAAAATTTGTAAGCATCGAATTCAAATAATTCGTCGCCTACAAATCCCTTCAACGTTTTAACATTTCCAAAAACGCACAACAATCACACCTTATAAATCAAGGTTGAAATTATCTTGAAAGTCGTGTAAGTAATAACTTTATATATCCAATCATGGGTTCTTGTCAATGTAATATTACATTTTTTTGATACTATTTTATTATGTTATTTAATTCATTTTTTGGGCTAAAATTAAAGAAATTAATAGCGCAATTAGCTATTTTTTTTATTGTAATAATCTTTTTCTTTTTATTAATTCAAACAAAAAATGATAAAAAACACGAAAAAATTAGAAATTCTGAGATAATTTATGAAAAAAATGAATTTAATGACAAATTAGTAAAAAAAAGAGTCAAACAATCTGCTCCTTGGTTAAAAATTAAAGTAAAATCTGGAGATACTTTAGAAAAAATATTAAAAAATAACGGATTTCAAAATAAAGAAGTTGTTGCTGTTATCAAAGAAACAAAAAAAATATTTGATCCAAAGAATCTTATAATAGGCAAAGAAATCACTATAAAATATGAAAATAAAGATAAGAAAAGTATTAATTCAATTTTCATACCGCTTAAATTTAATAAAAATTTCTATTTAGAAAAAATTGATGAATATTTTATAGCAGAAATTACAAGTAAAAAAACTCAAAAAAGATTAGTCAAAAAAAATGGGTTTATAAGCGATAGTTTATATCTATCTGGATTAAGAGCTGGAATAGATAAAAAAGCAATTAATGAAATGATAGCTATATTTAGTTTTAGTGTAGATTTTCAAAGAGATATTTGGAGAAATGATAACTTTGAAATTTTATATGAAGAAGAATTTATAAAATATGATAAATCGAATAAAAATTTAGGAAAAATTTTATATGCAAATCTGGAATTGCAAAGTCTAGGTTCTCTAAAACTTTACAGATTTGAATCTGATAAAGGAAAAATCGAATACTTTGATGAAAATGGGAAAAGTGCAAAAAAACTTTTAATGAAAACACCAATTGATGGTGCTCGTTTATCTTCAGGATTTGGTATGAGAAAACATCCTATAAGAGGCTATATGAAAAAACATCAAGGAGTGGACTTTGCTGCTCCTACAGGTACGCCTATTTATGCAGCGGGTGATGGTATAATTGAAATGAAACAACGATACAAAGGATACGGTAAATACATTCGAATTAGACATGCAAATGGTTTTAAAACAGCGTATGGTCATATGTCAAAATTTAACAAAACTCCAGGTGGTAGAGTTAAGCAAGGTAGCATTATTGGATACGTTGGCTCAACTGGAAATTCTACTGGACCACATTTACATTATGAAGTTCTAAAAAATAATATCAGGATAAATCCTCAAAAATTAAAATTACCTTCTGGAAGAAAACTAAAAGATGATGAATTGCAAAGATTTATTGAAACAAAAAATTTAATTTATAGAAAGCTTGATAATTTAGGAGTTTATTAATTTTTTATTAAAACAAATCTTATTTTTGCAGACAAATCCTTAATATAATTAATATTTTTTATATTATTACTTTTACAAATCTTTTCTATATTTCTTCTATTCTTAGGATTAATTTCAAGATATATATAACTATTTTCTGAAACTAATGAATTAATTTTAGGTAAAATTCTTTTATAAAAACTTAAACCATCTTTATTATCATAAAGAGATTCTTTAGGCTCATAAAGTACTTCTGGCATTAAAGTATTTATTTCATTCTTTAACAAATAAGGAGGGTTTGAAACAACTAGATCAAACTTTTCATTGCCACTAAATTTTTTATTTATTTTTAGAACTTGTTTAAAAAAATCTTTATGATTCCAGTCTAATTTAAAAAATTTTGATCTTTTATATAAATTATTTCTTTTACTATTTATTCTTGCTATTTTCAAGGTCTCTGAATATTTATCAATACCTATCCCAATTGCATTTTTAAATTCTTTAAGAATTGACAATAATATACAACCTGAACCGGTACCTAAATCTAAAACTAAAAATCTTTTTTTATTTTTAAATTTTTTTTTAATCTCTTCTATAATAGTTTCTGTTTCTGGTCTTGGTATTAAAGTATTTTCATTTACTTTAAATTTTATAGAATAAAATTCTTTATTACCTAACAAATAAGCTGTGGGAAATTTTTTTAATTTTTTTTTAATAAGAATTTCGTACTTAAAAATTTTTTTTTTAGATATTTTTTTTTCTAAATTTACATAAGTCCAATTTAAATCTTTATTTAAAGCTTTCGCTAATAACAATCTTGCTTCAAGTTTAGGAAGATCAATTGAGTTATCTTTTAATAATTTAGTTTTTTCTATTAAATTAGATTTTACAGTTTCCATAATTTAATTTAAGTTTGCCAATTTGATAGCTTTATCTTCTGCTAAAAGTTTATCTATTATTTTATCTAAATACTCGCCTGATAAAACTTGTTCTAATTTATGTAATGTTAAATTAATTCTGTGATCTGTTACACGGCCTTGTGGAAAATTATAAGTCCTTATTCTTTCAGATCTGTCCCCAGTACCTACTTGATTTTTTCTTGCTTCAGACTGTGATTTTTTTAATTTGGTTTGTTCATGATCATAAATTCTAGCTCTTAAAATTTTTAGGGCTTTTGCTTTATTCTTATGCTGAGATTTTTCGTCTTGTTGCTGAACAACTATATTAGTTGGTATATGAGTAATTCTCACAGCGCTATCAGTTGTATTTACAGATTGTCCTCCAGGGCCAGAGGCTCTGAATACGTCAATTCTTAAATCTTTTTCATCAATATTTACTTCGACATCTTCTACTTCGGGTAAAACAGCTACTGTTGCTGCTGAAGTATGAATTCTTCCACTTGCCTCAGTATCAGGAACTCTCTGTACTCTGTGAACACCTGATTCAAACTTTAGTTTAGAAAAAACATTATCGCCTGAAACTACAGCCATTGCTTCTTTATAAGAACCCGTTAAAGATTCACTAATACTTAAAATTTCAAACTTCCATGATTTAAGATCGCAGTATCTTTGATACATTCTAAATAAATCAGCTGCAAAAAGGCCTGCTTCATCTCCCCCAGTACCTGCTCTAACTTCTAAGACTGCATTTTTGGAGTCATCTTTATCTTTAGGTAGAACGGCGACTTGAATTTCTTTTTCTAATTCTTTTTCCGTAGAAACTAAATTTTCTAATTCTAATTTGGCCATTTCCTTAATTTCGTTATCACTTTTTACATCTCCAATTATTGCATTTGAGTCTTTTATTTCTTGTTTAACTTTTTTAAATTTTTTAATTAGTTCAACAGTAGGTAATATTTCTGATAATTCTTTTGAAATAATTGCATAATCTTTTGGCGAATTAATAATTTCGTCAGAAGTTGCTTTTTTTTGCAATTCATCATGCTTAGATAAAATTTTATTTAAGTTTTCTTCTAAATTCATTAGTATCTGTCTTCTATTTCATTAAAGATTTCTGCGATATTATTACTTTTAACTTTTTTTTGTGTTCTTTTTTGTAAATTTTTTATAGTAACCTCTTTATTTAATATTTCCTCTTGTCCAATAATTATTGCAAAAGCAGCTTTTTTTTCACTAGCATACCTTAATCCTTTAGATAAATTATCTCTGCATATAAAATCTACTGAAGCAAGTTTAGACGATGAAGTAATTTTTTCTCTAATTTTACTTATTATTTCTATTGCCTTAATCTTATTTTCTTTTCCTACAGCTATAGCAACATAAGAGTCTGCTGCTGTAAATTTCTTAAAGTTTTCTATTTCGTTGCTGGTGCGACTTAACATCATAAGTCTTTCAACTCCAACTGCAAGACCACATCCAGGATAATCGGGACCGCCCATCTTTTTTATTAAACCATCATATCTTCCTCCTGCTAAAAAAGAATCTTGAGCCCCGATATCATTTGAAACAAATTCATAACAAATATTGTTATAATAATCTAATCCTCTAACTAAATTGTCATTTAACACTATAGGAACATTTAATTGTTTACACCCTTCCTTAAATTCTTCAAAAATATCTGATGACTCCGTTGATAGAAAATCTTTTAATTTTGGTGCTTTTATTAAAAGTTTTTTTTCTTCATTGTTTTTGGTATCTAATATTCTTAAAGGATTTTTTTTAAGTCTTTCTAAACTTTCGGAAGTTAATTTTCTTTTATGGTCTTGAAAAAAATTTTGAATTTCTAAAGTATATTTTTTTCTGCTTACTTCATCGCCTAAACTATTTACATATATTTTAAAAGATTTATCAGAAATACCTACTTTATTTACAAAATCTCTGGCAAAATAAATTAGTTCAATATCAGCAGCAATATCTTTTTCTCCAATAACCTCAACTCCAAACTGATTGAATTGTCTAAATCTTCCTTTTTGTGGTCTATCATACCTAAACATTGGCCCCACATAAGAAAATTTTTGTGGCAAAGATTTTTGTAATTTGTTGTTAATAAAAAACCTTATAATGGGTGCTGTGCCTTCTGGTCTCAAAGTTATTTCATTATTGCTTCTATCTTTAAATGTATAGGTTTCCTTTTTAATAATATCAGAAGTTACACCCAAAGTTTTTTTAAAAACTTCACTATCTTCCAATATTGGAGTATCCACCATATTAAATCCGTAGTGCATTGTTAAAGTGTTCCAAAGCATTAAATGCGCTTGGAAGTCTTTAAATTCTTCTTCTAAAACATCTCTTGTTCCCCTAACTGGTTGTAATTTTTTCATTTTTTTTTGTATTTCTTTTCTATGTAGTCGTGAATAATTTTTTTAAAATCTTCAGTAACATTCTTTCCTCTTAAAGTATGAGTTTTTTTTCCATCTATAAAAACAGGCATTGTTGGAGTTTCGCCTGTGCCAGGCAAACTAATTCCTAAATCGGCATTTTTGCTTTCTCCAGGTCCATTTACTATACAACCCATAACTGCAAGTTTTAAAGATTCAACGCCGTTATATTTTTTTTTCCAATTTGGCATTTGGTCTCTAATATAAATTTGAATATTTTCTGCTAATTCTTGAAAAACTTTACTTGTAGTTCTCCCACAACCTGGGCATGCGGTTACTTTAGGAGCAAAAGATCTTATTCCTAAGTTTTGAAGTATTTCTTGAGCAACATAGACCTCTTCTCTTCTATCTCCTTCTGGTTTTGGAGTAAGTGAAATTCTAATCGTATCTCCTATACCTTTAGAAAGTATTAAGGATAAAGCTGCAGTCGATGATACAATTCCTTTAATCCCCATACCAGCCTCTGTTAATCCAAGATGTAATGAATATTTACATTTTTTTGCTAGTTCATCGTAGACTTCAACTAAAGTATGTAGTTCACTTACTTTGCATGAAATAATTATCTGTTCTTTTTTTAGACCCAATTCTTCGGCTCTTTTTGCACTTGCTAATGCTGAAACTATCAAAGCTTTTTTAGTAACGCTTTCTGCATCTAAAGGTTTTTTAATTTTTGAATTTTCGTCCATTAAATTTGATAAAAGATCTTGATCTAAGCTACCCCAATTTACCCCTATTCTGACAGGTTTATTATTTTTAATAGCTTCTTCAATCATTGATGAAAATTGAATATCTTTTTTTTCTTTAAAACCTACATTTCCAGGATTAATTCTATATTTATCAAGTGTTTTAGCGCAATCAGGAAATTTTTTCAATAAACTATGCCCAATATAATGAAAATCACCTACAATCGGTACGTTGCAATTCGCTTTTAAAAGTTTCTCCTTAATATATGAAATAGCTTTTGCAGAATCTTCTCTATCAACAGTTACTCTTACAATTTCAGATCCTGCGTTTACAAGATCTTGAATTTGTTTACAGGTTGCATTTACATCGGCAGTATCAGTATTAGTCATAGATTGAACTACTATAGGATTTGAACCTCCTATAGATATATTTCCAATTTTTACAGGAACACTATTACGTCTTTTGTAATCTCCTAAATTTAAATTTAGAGACATATTTTTTTACAAAAAAAATATATTATAGCTAATGTTTGGAAATTAAACTATTAAGATCAACTGAATCTAGAATTGTACCGGAAAGACCTAATTCGATATGATTTTTATCACTTTCATTCTTTAAAAATAATGCCCCAGCATTACTAGTAGAAATAGTTATATTTTCTTTACGTATAGGTATATTAAAAGATTCATCTTTCATCAATATGGTTGAAACTAATATATTTTCATCTAAATCCTTAATTTCAATCCAAACATCTTCTTTTGCAATTATTTGTTTTAAAAAAAGATTGTTTTCTTTAATTTTATAATTTTCTAATTCATCTATATTTATATTTGTTTTTTTTATATTTGTTTCTCTACTAATATTTATATTTTCTATATGTTCATCTATTTTTGAAATTTGCAAATCTTGCTTAGGTTTTATATCTGATAATGTTTCTCCAAGTTCTGTGTCTCTATTAACAATATTAAATAAAAAAATTATAATTAACCCTATTGAAGCAACAAATACTAAAGCGGCAGTTGGAATTTTTTCATTTGTTATTTTATTTTTTTCTTGAACATGTTCTTTTTTTTCGTAACCAATTTTTTGTTCAGACTCTTTTTTTAATGAATTGTCTAAAGCTAATAAAAATTTTTTTTCATTTATTCTTAATGCCTTAGAATAAGATTTAATAAAAGATCTTAGATAAAATTCTCCTGCTATTAAATAACCTCTACCACTTTCTATATTATCTAAATTTTGAATTGATATTTTTGTTTTATTAGAAATTTTCTCTAGAGTCAGTCCTCTTTTAAGTCTAGTATCCTTTAATTGTTGGCCTATTTGCGTGTATACTTCCTTCATTTGATCCCTATTAGGCATATTATATCTTTTTTCAAAAATTCAAACAATAAATTGTTGGTTTTGTATTAAAAAAATGTGGATAACTTAACCTAATTTAAATGTTTTGTGTAAAACATTAATTGCTTTTTTTAAGTTTTTTCTAGAAATTAAAACGCTTATTTTAATTTCAGAAGTTGAAATTAGGTCAATATTAATCCTTTGCTTTCCTAAGGCTCTAAACATATCCTCAGCTATTCCAGCATTTGATCGCATGCCTATGCCAACAATAGAAATCTTAGACACATTATTATCGGGTAGAATATTTTTTACTTTAATGTCGCTTTTAATTCTATGAATACATTTTGTTGCTTTAAATAAATCTGTTTCAGATATTGTAAAAGTTAAATCAGAGTATTTTCCATCAGAAGATACATTTTGAACAATCATATCAACATTTATATTTTCGTCAGCTAATGAACCAAAAATTTTTGCTGCTATTCCTGGTTTATCAGGTATGCCTAATAATGTTATTTTTGAGTCGTTCTTACTAAATACAATTCCACTGACGCTTCTTTTTTCCAAATTTTTTGAGTTTACAATTTTTGTTCCCTTTACATTTTTAAAACTAGATTTAACCCATAAAATTATATTATTATTTTTTGCAAGAGAAACTGACCTTGGCTCTAAAACCTGAGCTCCTACAGAAGCCATTTCTAACATTTCATCGTAGGTCAATTGATCTATTTTTTTTGCTTTTTTTACCCACTTTGGGTCTGCTGTAAAAACTCCTTCGACATCAGTATGAATATCGCATCTGTCTGCTGATAATTTAGATGCAATTGCAACTGCAGTTGTGTCAGATCCTCCTCTTCCTATAGTAGAAATTCTAAATTCATTTGATATTCCCTGAAAACCGGCAATAACAGGGGTTATCCCTTTTTTTATTTCATTTTTTAATATCTTAGAATCAATATCTAAAATTTTCGCTTTACCGTATGAATTATTAGTTAAAATCGGAATTTGCCAACCAAGAAAAGATCTGGCCTTAACATTGATGTTGTTTAGGGCAAGGGCCATTAAACCGGAGGATGCTTGTTCTCCTGATGAAAGAATAGTATCTATTTCTTTTGAACTACTATTAAAAGAAATTTTATTAATTAATGACTGTAATTTATCTGTTGTTTTCCCTAGGGCACTTACAACAACAACAACTTTATTTCTTAAAGCTATTTCTTTTTTTACAAGTTTTGCGACTTTTTTTATTTTTTCTACATTTGATAAAGAAGTTCCGCCAAACTTTTTTATAATTAATAATTTTTTTTTCATAAAGTTTTATTATTTAACATAGAAAAATAGTTTTTTCTTTTATTAATAAGATGATTATAAAATAATAATTAATGATAATTATTTAAACAAAAAAAAATGAAAAAAAACAAATTAAATGAATGGTGGAATATAAAGGGCAATTACAAAATATTACATAAAATTAACCCTTTAAGATTAGAGTTTATTTTAAATAACTTTGATAAATCTATAAGAAAAAAAGATGTGCTTGATATTGGTTGTGGTGGAGGATTAATTTCAGAATTATTAGCTAAAAAAAATGCAAATGTAACTGGTATTGATGAAAATATTTATAATATAAAACAAGCAAGAGATCATGTAAAAATGAGCTCAATAAAAATTGACTATAAAAATCAATCTTTAGATACCTTTTACAAAAAAAACAAAAAGAAATATGATTTAATATTGTGTTTAGAAGTTCTAGAACATGTCAATGATGTGAAAAAAACTTTAGATAAAATATCAGAATTGATGAAACCGGGCGGAACTTTAATTTTATCTACAATAAACAGAAATTTAAAATCTTTGTTATTTGCAAAAATATTTGGAGAGTACGTCTTAAATTGGATTCCAGTAGGGACTCATCAATTTGAAAAATTCCTTAAACCAGAAGAAATAGTAGAATTTCTTAAATTAAAAAAAATTGAAATTAAAAATATTAAAGGTATGGAGTTTAATCCTTTTTCAAATAATTGGTTACTAACAGATAATACAAACATAAACTATTTTATAGTTGGAAAAAAATAAAACATTTTTTTTTTGTGAAATATTTATATTTACACTTTTTTTATTTTTTTTTAAATAAATAATCTTATAATAAAATAATGACATTAAAAATAAATAGCGTTGCTCCAGATTTTAAAGCAAAAACTTCTGAAGGAGACATATCTTTTCACGAGTGGCTTGGGGATAGCTGGGGTGTTTTATTTTCACATCCGAAAGATTTTACACCAGTTTGCACAACTGAATTAGGTTCTTTAGCAAGTATGAAACCAGATTTTGATAAACGAAATGTAAAAGTTATTGGTTTAAGTGTTGATAAAGTTGATGATCATATAAAATGGCTAGATGACATCAAAGACGTTACAGGAACTAAGCCAAATTATCCAATTATTGCTGATGAAAAGTTAGAAATTGCAAAACTTTATAATATGTTAGAGGGCGATGCAGGAGTTGAATCTATGGGACGTACAGCAGTAGACAATCAAACAGTTAGAACTGTTTTTATTATTAGACCAGATAAAAGAATAGGGTTATTTTTAACTTATCCAATGGCAACAGGTAGAAATTTTAATGAAATATTAAGAGCTATCGACTCTATGCAACTTACAGTAAAACATAAAGTTGCTACTCCGGCAAATTGGAACAAAGGCGAAGATGTGATTATTGTTCCAGCTGTAAATGATGATGATGCAAAGAAAAAATTTCCTGATGGTTGGGATTCTCCTAAACCCTATATAAGAATAGTACCACAGCCAAAAGATTAAAATTTTCTCTCTAATTTTAAAGAAGGTATTGAAGTTCTCACTATTGACACTTTTTTTCTATTAATTTCACTTATAATTACAGAGTTATTTTTATTACATTCATTAATAATTTTTCCCCACGGATCAATAATTAAAGTATGTCCGTATGTTCGTTTTTTGCCCGGGTGGTTACCAAATTGCGCAGGCGCAAAAATAAAACATCCTGTTTCTATTGCTCTTGCTTTAAGCAATACATGCCAATGCATTCCTCCTGTAAATTTTGTAAATGCGGATGGTACAGTAATAAAATCAGCTCCTTTTCTAGCTAATTTTCTATATAAATGTGGAAAACGAAGATCATAACATATAGTCAAACCAATTTTTCCCCAAGGTAAATTTAATAAACAAACTTTTTTACCTGGTGCAAAATATCTTGTTTCATCATAAGATTCTTTATTAGGTAACTTAGCAGAAAAAAGATGAATTTTATTATATCTACCTTTTATTCTTCCTTGGTTATCAATGAGTAATGATCTGTTAAAAATTCTTTTTTTTTCTCTAATATTAACTGATCCTATAACTATCCAAATACCAAGATTTTTTGCAATTCTTTTCATTTCATTTATACCTGGATGTTGTGTCTCTAAATATGAGAATTCTTGAATCTGTTTCCTGTTTTTTGTCATTAAAAAACAATTTTCTGGCAACAAAACTAATTTGGCTCCTTTTTTTGAAGCATAAATAATTTTGTTTTTGGCAAATAAAATATTATCGTATAAATTTGCTTGTGAATTCATTTGAACACATGCAACTTTAAATTTTTTATATTTTTTTAACATTTAAAATAAATAATTTTTTTGATAATTTTATATTAAACATGGTTAATAATATTAAAATTTTTAGTAAAAAAAAAAATCAAATCTCAAGAAATAGGGCATCAACTAAATATAAAAAATATAATTATTTATTTAATGAAATAAACAACCGTTTATTTGATAGATTAAAATTTATAAAAAGACAATTTGTAAATACTTTAGAAATAGGGTCAAAAACAGGAAACACTGTAAATCTATTCAATAAAAAAAAAGACATAAAAAAAATTTTCATATCAGATATTTCAAAAGAAATGTTATTAATGGCTAAAAAAATCAAAACAAATAAACAAAAATTTTTCTTAAGTTTGGATGAAGAAAATCTTCCGTTTAAAAATAAGCAATTTAATCTAGTGTTTAGTAATTTATATTTACATTGGTCAAATGATTTATTTAAAGTCTTAAATGAAATTTATCGTGTATTAAAACCAGATGGTTTATTTTTATGCAGTATTTTTGGTAGTAATACATTAAATGAATTAAAATATTCGTTATGTAATGCTGAAGATAAAGTTTTAAAAAGTATTTCTCCAAGAGTGTCGCCTTTTATAAGATTACAAGATGCAGGTACTTTACTTCAAAAAGTTGGTTTTCAACTTCCAGTTATTGATAGAGACAATATAAAAATTTTTTATGACGATATATTTTCCTTAATGAGAGATTTAAAAGGTATGGGAGAAAGCAATAGTTTAATTAACAGAAGGAAAATTTTTACAACAAAAGAACTTTTTAACGTAACTAATAAAATATACAAAAAAAAATTTTCAGAAAATAAAAAAATATATGCAACCTATGAAATATTATATTTTATTGGCTGGACAAAACATTCAAGTCAACAAAATCCTGAAATTCCTGGTTCAGCTAAAAAAAGATTAGCAGATGCTTTATCCTCTAAAGAGCATAATTTATAAATAATTTTTTATTTTTTAATTAGATTATTAAGTTCTAATATAAATTTACTATTTCCAGGTAGCAATTTATAGTTTTTTAATTTATCAATTTCTATCCAAAGAATTTGTTTGTTTTCATTGGATAAAGGAGTCCCTTTCCAACTTCTACAAATATAAAAAAATATAATTGCATTAAATTCATCATAGGTATAAGTATTAAAACTTATTGGTTTTAGAGATTTCTTATTTATATCTAATGATAATTCTTCTTTAATTTCTCTAATAATTGCATCATCTGGACTTTCATTAGTTTTTAATTTACCACCTGGAAATTCCCAAAAATTATGTAGGATTTGATTTTCAGACCTTGAAGAGATTAGTACTTTTCCTTGCCAATCTATTAGTGCAACAGCTGAAACATATATATTTTTTTTCTTCAATTAAGTTAGATAATTTGTATTTATTTTAATATATTCATTTGTCAAATCGCATGTATAAACAGTGGATTGACTTTTTCCATTATTTAAATCGATTTCTAGTGATAGCTCTTTTTTATTCATACTTTTTTTTATTTTATTAAAATTATTTTGTGTTAATAAAACTCCATTTTTTGCAAGTAAATGTTTATTCAATGAAAAAGATATCCTTTCTTGATTAATAAGTTCGTTTGATTTTCCGATTGCCATAAAAATTCTACCAAAATTAGGTTCATTTGAACTAAAAAGCGTTTTAACAAGCATTGAGGTCGCTACTGATAAAGCAATATTTTTTGCAATTAAGTAAGTTTTTGCATTTTTAACACTTATACTTATAAGTTTTTTTGCACCTTCTCCATCTTTTACAATTTGCTTTGCTAAGTCTAGTAACAAATTATTAAATTGTTTTACAAATTTTTTATATTTGTTGTTTTTAAAAGAATTTATACTGATATTTTTCTTTTTACATGTTGCAGCAAAAAAAACACTGTCATTTGTAGATGTATCGCCATCGACGGTTATACTATTAAATGAATGTTCTATACCATCTAAAAGAATCTTGTTAATAATATTCTTTGGAATATTTGCATCAGTAAATATAAAAGCTAGCATAGTGCCCATATTTGGATGTATCATTCCAGATCCTTTTGCAACACCACTTATGCATACTGTTTCCTTCCCAAATTTAATTTTCTTTGTGGCAAATTTAGGTAAAGTATCTGTTGTCATAATAGACTGACAAAAACTATTCCAACTACAACATTTTTTTTTAGACTTTTCTAATAATTTAGGTGCCATTGCGTTAATTTTCCTGTAATTCAGTTGCTTTCCAATAATACCTGTGGATGCAACTAAAATATTTCTAGCAGAACAATTTATTTTTTTTGCAATAATATTTGTATATTTTTTTATTGAATCAAAACCTTTTTTGCCTGTCATAGCGTTTGCATTTCCAGAATTAACAACTATTGCTCTAATATCATTATTTATATTTTTTTTTGACCATTTAACAGGTTCTGCAATTGTTTTAGAATTGGTAAAAACAGCGGAAATTTTAGAATCTTTATCTAGTTGTATAATCACTAAATCTTTCTTATTTTTTTCTTTTAAACCACAACTTCCTGTTGAAAATAACACGCCTTTAACATTATGCATCTTAAGTTTCTTTGTTTTTTTAAATGGTAATTTATTCATAAATAAAAAAAATTATATAGAGTCTTATATATCTTGTAATTAGGAATTATATAAATATTCTCAATTAAATATTTATATATTACATATAGGGATATGTTTTTAAAATTTGCAAAAAAAATATTTGGCAGTGCTAATGATAGATTTATTAGCAAACTTCAAAAACAAGTCGATGATATCAATAAGCTAGAAAAAGATTACGAAAAATTATCTAATCAAGAATTAAGAAATAAAACTAAAGAATTTAAACTCGAATTAAAACAAAAAAAAACTTTAGATACAATTCTTATTGAGGCATTTGCAGCTGTAAGGGAGGCTGCAAAAAGAACATTAAATCAAAGACATTTTGATGTTCAGTTAATTGGTGGGATAGTTTTACACAAAGGAATGGTAGCGGAAATGAAAACAGGTGAAGGTAAAACTCTTGTGTCAACTTTACCTGCGTATTTAAATTCATTAGAAGACAAAGGCGTGCATATAGTAACAGTTAATGATTACCTTGCAAAAAGGGACTCTGAATGGATGGGTGAAATTTACAAATTCTTAGGTTTAAGCGTTGGTTGTATTACTGCTGGCATTGAGGATAAAGAAAGAAAAGATGCTTATAATTGCGATATCACTTATGGCACTAATAATGAGTTTGGTTTTGATTATTTAAGAGATAATATGAAATATTCTAAAGACACGCTTGTCCAAAAAAAACATAATTTTGCAATAGTTGATGAAGTAGACAATATATTAATTGATGAAGCAAGAACACCTCTTATAATTTCAGGTCCAACGGAAGATACATCTAGTTTGTACTTGAAAATTAACCAATTAATTCCTCAGTTAAAAGATACTGAATATGAAAAAGATGAAAAATCGAAAAGTGTTAATTTGACAGATAAAGGAGTAGAAGAGATTGAAAAAATTTTAAAGGAAAAAAAACTTTTAAAAAATAATAATTTATTTGATTCAGAAAATATTGTTGTTCTTCACCATATAAATCAAGCTTTGAGAGCACATAAATTGTTTGAAAAAGATACAGATTATATTGTAAGAAACAATCAGGTAATTATAATTGATGAGTTTACAGGTAGAATGATGGAAGGTAGAAGGTTTTCTGAAGGACTTCACCAAGCTCTAGAAGCAAAAGAATCTGTAGATATACAAAATGAAAATCAAACTTTAGCCTCTACTTCTTTTCAAAATTATTTTAGATTATATCCAAAGCTTGCTGGTATGACAGGAACCGCAATGACAGAAGCACCTGAGTTACTTGATATTTACAATCTTCAAGTTATAGAAATACCTACAAATAAGAATTGTATAAGAGTTGATCGTGACGATGAGATATATAGAACAAATAAAGAAAAATATAATGCAATAGTTTCTCAAATTTCAGAATGTAAAAAAAGAAATCAGCCGGTGTTAGTTGGAACTGTAAGTATTGAAAAATCAGAGGAATTATCAAAGATTCTTAAAAAAAATAAAATAGAACATAAAATTTTAAACGCAAAATATCACGAACAAGAAGCTTATATTATTGCACAAGCAGGTCAAAAAAGTGCCGTAACAATAGCTACTAATATGGCTGGAAGAGGTACAGATATACAGTTAGGCGGTAATTTTGACATGCAAATAAAAAAATTAGAAATTGAAAATGCAAAAAAATTAGATCATAAACAAATTAATCAAATTAAAAAAGAAATTGAAGATGCAAAAAAAATTGTTATAGGAGGTGGTGGTCTTTTTGTTCTCGGAACTGAAAGACATGAAAGTAGAAGAATTGATAATCAATTAAGAGGTAGGTGTGGAAGACAAGGAGATATAGGAGAATCAAAGTTCTACATATCCCTAGAAGATGATTTAATGAGAATTTTTGGTTCAGAAAAAATTGATAGTATGCTTAAAACACTTGGATTAAAAGATGGGGAAGCAATTGCACACAAATGGATTAATAAAGCTTTAGAAAAAGCTCAACAAAAAGTAGAAGCAAGAAATTATGACATAAGAAAATCATTGCTTAAATTTGACGATGTTATGAATGATCAAAGAAAAGTTATTTATGATCAAAGAACAAAAATTATGGAATCAGGTGATATAAAAGATTTTGTAAAAAATATGAAAATAGATGTGCTTGATAGTATTGTATTAGAAAATATTCCTAAAGATACATATTTTGAACAATGGAATTTATCAAATTTAGAAAAGGAAATTAAAGAAATATTTGGAATAAAAAAAGATTTAAAAAAAATAGCAAAAAAAGAAGGAGTAGCAGATGAAGAAATAAAAAAATTAGTTCTAGATGAAATTGAAAAAGCAGATAAAGATAAGGAAAAAAAAATAGGTGGTGAACATTTTAGATCAATTGAAAAAAGTTTTTTACTTCAAATAATTGATCACTCATGGAAAGATCATTTGCTTTCTCTTGATTATTTAAAACAAGGAATTTCACTGAGAGCATATGGTCAAAAAGATCCTCTTAATGAATATAAACGTGAGGCTTTTGAACTTTTTGAAAGTATGCTTTTAAATATAAAAAGAAATATAAGCAAAGTTTTAAGTAATATACATTTTGAACAAGAAGAAGAAATGCAAGAGGATGTTTATAAAGATCAAAAATTAGAAAAAAAAGATTTGTCAGAAGAAAAATGGTCTGGCGCTTTGAATATAAAAGGTAAACTTGCAGCAATAGAATCTCCGGAAGAAGTAAAAAAACAAAAACCTAAGGATAAAAATTGTTTGTTGAATTTTTACCCAAAACACAAAATTCCTAGAAATACAAGATGTACATCAACAGGTTTAAAATATAAAAATTGTTGTGGCAAAATTTCTTAACAATTTTTTAAGATTTATTTAATGTCATTAAGTATTTAGTTTTTCGCAAATTAAGAAGTTCTTTTTTATCTAATGATATTACTTCCTTTAAAGAAGTTTTAATTGCATTAGAAACATTTTTAATTGTTTGACTAGGATTTCTGTGAGCACCACCAACGGGTTCTGGAATTATAGAATCTATTACATTTAATTCTTTTAAATCCTGTGCTGTAATTTTCATTGAGGATGCTGCTTCTTTAGCATATTGCGTGTCTTTCCATAAAATTGATGCGCAACCTTCTGGTGATATAACGGAATAAATTGAATGTTCTAACATCAAAACTTTATTTGTTGTAGCTATAGCTACTGCTCCGCCTGAGCCACCTTCTCCAATTATAATTGATATAGTAGGAATTTTTAAATTCAATGAAACTTCAATACATTTAGCTATAGCTTCAGCTTGCCCTCTTTGTTCAGCACCAACACCTGGGTATGCTCCTGGTGTATCAACAAATGTTATTATTGGTAAATTAAATTTTTCAGCTAATTTCATTAATCTTATTGCTTTTCGATAACCCTCAGGTTTAGCCATACCAAAATTATGTTTAATCCTTTCTTCTGTATCTTTTCCTTTTTCATGCCCCATTATCATAACAGATTGGTCACAAAATGTTGCGAAGCCACATAACAAAGCTGGGTCTTCTTTAAATAACCTATCGCCAGATAAAGGCTCAAAATCTTGAAATAAATTTTTTACATAATCTACAAAATGAGGTCTTTCAGGATGTCTTGCTACTTGAAGTTTGTGCCATGGTGTAAGTTTTTTGTAAATTTCATTTAGTTTTTTATCAATTTTTACTTTTATTTCTTCAATTTGCTCGTTTACTTCAACTAAACTTGTTTTATCCGAACCAGAATCTTTTAATTTTGCAATTTTATCTTGAAGGTCCGATATAGTTTTTTCAAAATCTAGTGTATGTCTCAATTTTTTATAATTTATTTTTTGTTAATAAGTTCGGCTTTTTGTACCATTACAGTAGCTTGTCTTACTGAAGCCAGGTCTATTAAACGGCCATCTAACGATGCTGCTCCTTTTCCTTGTTTTTGTGCCTCTTCCATTGCTTCTAGAATTCTTTTTGCTTTTGTAACTTCTTCCTCCGGTGGAGTAAAAATATTATTTGCTAATTCGATTTGAGACGGATGTATTGCCCATTTGCCTTCGCAACCCAAAACTGCGGCTCTATTAGCTGAAGATTCGTAAGCATCTGAATCTTTAATTTCACCAAAAGGGCCATCTACAGGTCTAAGTCCTGCAGCTCTAGCTGCTATTACCATTCTACTTAATGGATAATGCCACATATCGCTCCAAACCACGTCCCTTTTACCTGATTTATCTGGATCAGTTAAAACAGAATATTTTGGATTTTGTGTACCAATCCCAGTTGTTTTTGCTTTTGTAGAAGCTGCATAATCAGCAATACCAAAATGTAAAGATTCATTTCTTTTGCTTGCGGTAGCAATTTCATAAACATTTTGCATTCCAAGAGCGGTTTCAATTATCATTTCAAAACCTATCTTTTTTTTTCTTTTCATACTATTTTCAGCTTGTGTAACTAGCATATCTACTGAATAAACATCTTGCTCGGTTCCAACTTTTGGTATCATAATCAAATCAAGTCTTTCTCCTCCTTTTTCAATAACATCTATAACATCTCTATACATGTAATGAGTATCTAGTCCATTAATTCTTACTGAAATTATTTTGTCGCCAAAATCAACATCATTAAGCGCCTGTATTATATTCTCTCTTGCTTTTTCTTTATCATCTGGAGCTACTGCATCTTCTAAATCTAGAAAAATTACATCTGCTTCAGATTTTGCAGCTTTTTCAAAAAACTCAGGTGAACTACCAGGCACTGCTAATTCGCTTCTATTTAACCTTGTTGTTGCTTGTTCTACTTCAAAAAAACTCATTTAAAAAAACATCCTTTCTTTTTTGTAAACAAATGAATACCAATAGAATATACAAATATCAAACAATATTTTCATTATTTTTATTTAAAGGATGAAAATTTTCTATTGTTTCAATTAATTTATCCCTATGTTCAGTATATTTTTGGGTTGTAATTATGCTTGAATGGCCCAATAATTTTTGAACAACTCGTATATCAGCGCCAGAATTTAAGAGTTGGTTTCCAAATGCATGTCTAAATGAGTGAGGATGCATTAAGTTTTTATCAATTTTTATTTTCTCAGCTAAATTGTGCATTATTTGCAAAACCCTTCTTCTTGTTAAAAACCCATTTGTATTACTAGATGGAAATAGCCAAGGTGTGTCTTTGTGTTTAAAATGGGTTTTTCTAAATTCTAAATATTTTTCAATTACTTCTCTTGTTTGCTCTCCAAAAAAAACTATTCTTTCTTTTCTGCTTTTTCCTTTTTCTGGAGGGTCAATTAGAATATTTTTTTTTGCTAGATCAATATTATTTGTTTTAATTGAAATTAATTCAGAAACTCTGATGCCTGTAGAATATAAAAGCGCAATAATTAAATTAGATCTAATATCTATATAATTGTTTGTTTTTTTTGATACAAATTTAAGTATTTTTTCTATTTGATCAGTATTTAATGTAATTGATAAAGTATCTTCTGATTTTGGAATATCAATCTTTTCCATTGGATTAGTTTTAATAACTTTTTGTGATATTAAAAAACTATAAAATCTTTTTAAGGCAAAAATTTTTCTTGATTTTGTTTTATTTTTTACGTTTTTTAATTTTAGACTTTTAAGAAAGTCTAAAATGTCTTTTTTATTTATTAATTTAAATGATTTTTTTTTTTTTTTAATAAAATTGTTAAATTGATTAATATCATATTTATAAGAAATAATTGTATTTTGATGAACTCCGATCTCCGAATTTAAAGTTTGTATAAAATGATTTATTTCTTCTGTCATTAAAATATTTATATTTCAATTATTGTTTCAATTACTAAATCAAAAGCTTTTTCTCCTAGCCCTATTTGATTTAGTGAGGTAATTACAATTTGCAAGAAAAAAGGATGTAATTGATTAAAATTTTTACCATCAAGCGCCATAAGAATTAATAAAATTGTTTCTCCAACTTTTTTTTTCTCCGTAGAATATTTTAATAAAGATATCAATGAAGAATTTGGTATTTCTTTTGATTCTATTTCCTGATTATCTAAGTTAATTAACCAAAATTCTGGGTTAATTTTTACACCAAAAGTTTCAAGTATATAGAAACCAAGCGTATTAAACTTTAAGTTTTCATTTTTAGATTTAAACTTATTAATTGTTTTAAGTATTGCAATTTGAGAAATATTTTCATATTTATTTTCTTTGTCTTTCAGGTTAAAAAATTCTATAAGTGGCCATAGTTCAACAAAATTATTAAATAAATCAATATTTTTATCTTTTTCTTTTTTTAATATTTCATACCATTCAATTGCAACGTCTATTTTGTTTGAAATTAATAATGATTTGACCGCTTGATTAGCAAACCATGATAGCTTTTTTGAAGGTTTTATTTCTAACAAAGAATTTAAATTCAATTTTGAAATTAATCTAAAATTTCCATTTATAGATGCAGTTTCTAAAGCCTTTTTTATAATTTTAGCTTTTCTTTCTTCATTATCCTCAGATATAGCCATTTGAAATAAAATTGCCTGTGTTTCAAATCCTAATAAAATATTGTCATCTAATGAAATTGTTTTATCTTTTTCCTCTATTTCATAGCTGTTATAAATTTCTTCAATAGTTTCTATTGGCAAATTTAAAAGTTTTTTTGATTTCTCTATTGCTTCAATCCTAAGCTTTATAGGTACATTGGGCATTCGATAAATCATAGTTAAAAATAATGGTTCGTCTTTTAAGACGTAATCATCTTTAATATTTATATTTGCAACACGACTCATTGCTAAATTCAAAAGATTTAAGTCAATTAAATTTTCATCGTTAATTTCTTCTTTATAAACAAGACTGTCGATAATTTTTAAAAAGTTTTCATCATTAAAATCTTTATTTTCTTTTAATAAAGTTAAGGATAAATTAGCTTTATTAGTTTCGCCGTTAAGTATTTGACAAAATATCTCAACCTTTCTCCAAAAAAGTTTTTGCTTAAATTTTTTTCTTTTTACTTCGATATCGGAACAAACTAAATCAAAATTATTTAAAGATAAATTTATTTCAGTTTGTTTTACTGAGATTTCTTCATTGTAATTATCATTAATTATTAAATCTATTAATGATTTTGCATTATCAAAATCACCAAGTTCAATTAATTTGTTAATTCTTATTAATATTAAATCTGTTCCTTCTTTAAACTCAGGAGTAGCTGCATTTGATAAAAGAAGTATTTTAATTAAGTCAATTGCTAAATTAGATTCTTTATTAATTGGTAAATTTTTTAAATAATTCTTAACTATATCTTTTTCTGAGCCAACCCACATATCATAACCTAGCCCTCCTTCATCTTCTGTCAATATCCCAACAGTATTAGAATCGATAGTTTTTAATTCCATTGATTTAAATTTATTATTATTGTTTAAATCATTATTTTTGTCTTCTTCTATTTCTTCAATTTCGTTAACTTCTATATCTTGTTTAATTCCTCCAGGACCTAAAGTTGAAGTACCTAGGCCTGCAAATAGATATTTTGTCGTAAAAAATAAGAAAATAAAAATTAAAAGGAGATTTTGAATAATTTTCATTTCAATTAACTTTATAATTAAATAAATTATTTTTTATATTGTTCTATTTTTATATCTTTTTCAATTTTTGTCTTAGGTACTGGAATAAACCATTCTAAGAAGAAAAAAAAAATAGTAAGGATTAAAATGATAAATATTAAAAAAATATTCAATTTTTTTTCAAAAAAGTTTTTTTTTCGCTTTAAAAACATTATATATAATTAATTAATTAAGTATTACCATAAAGTAAATTTTACCAAAAAAAAAAATTAATTTTAGTTTAAATTATGAAAAAAAAAATTGTTTTAATAGGAATGATGGGAAGTGGTAAAACAACTATAGGAAAAATTTTGTCTAAAAATCTAAAATTAAATTTTGTTGATACAGATATTTTATTAGAAAAAGAATATGGGCTTAAAATAACAAAAATCTTTGAGAAATATGGAGAAAAAGATTTTAGAGATAAAGAAGAAAAAATTGTTTTAAATATTTTAAAAAATAATATAAAAACATGTGTCATTGCTTTGGGAGGTGGTACATTTTTAAACAAAAAAATACAAAAAATAATTCTTAAAGAAACAATATCTATTTGGTTAGATGCAAATATAGATTTAATTTATAAAAGATGTAAAAAATCTAATCAAAGACCTTTGCTTAATAAAAGTAATGATAAAAAATTAAGAAAAATTATTAAAGATTTATTAAAAATAAGAAAACCTATATATTCAAAAGCAAAGTTTATGATAAAAACAGATAAAAATCCTGTAAAGGTATGTAAGAAAATATTAATTTGTATTAAAAATCTTATTTAAAATAACATAAATATAATAAAATATATTAAATTGAAAAAAAATTATTCTATTAAAATATCGTTAAAAAATAATCCATACGAAGTATTAGTTGGAAGAAATATCATAAAGAAATGCAAAAATAAAATATTTTATACCATTAAAAGTGCTAAAAAAATATTTATTATAACTGATACTACAATAAAAAGATTACATTTAAAAAAAATTATACAAATTATTCCCAAAAACATTTTTGTTAAAACATTAGCTATAAGTACTGGTGAAAAAATGAAAGATATTAATACTATTAATAAAATATCTACTTTCTTACTAAAGAATAAAATTTCTAGAAACGATGCTATATTCGCTCTTGGAGGTGGAGTTATAGGAGATTTGTCAGGGTTTTTAGCAAGTATAACTTTAAGAGGAATAAATTTAGTACACTTTCCGACTACTTTACTTGCTCAAGTAGATAGTTCAATTGGTGGAAAAACAGGGGTAAATAGTTCATATGGTAAAAACTTAATTGGATCATTCTATCAACCTAATTTAGTAGTATGTGATACAATCTTTTTAACAACATTACCACGTAGAGAATTAATAGCAGGATATGCTGAAGTCATAAAATATAGCATTATATGTGATAAAAATTTCTTTAAATGGTTAGGTAAAAACACAAAAAAATTATTAAATAATGATATTTTTGAAACAACTAAAGCAATAAAAAGAAGTGTAGAAATAAAAAAAGAATTTGTTTTGAAAGATGAAAAAGATATAAATAATATTAGAACGCTTTTGAATTTTGGGCATACTTTTGCACATTCTTTGGAAAATTGTGCGAAATATTCAAAAAATTTATTACATGGCGAAGCAGTTTCAATTGGCATTTGTATGGCAAGTAAATTATCAAATAATTTAGGATTTTTAACACTAAATAAGTATTTAAAAATAAAAAATATTTTTTCTGATTTTGGTCTGCCAATTGATATAGAATTTTTAAAAAAAATTAGAATAAAAAAAGAACAAATTATAAATAATATGATTTATGATAAGAAGAATCTTAGTGGTAAACTTAATTTTATTTTATGCAAAGATATAGGAAAAGTTTTTGTTTGCAATAAAGTTAAAAAAAATTCTATAAGAAAGTCTATATCTTAGAAAATGGATTTATATACAATTTCTATTTTATTATTTATATTATTTTTAATTTTACTTTCTGGTTTTTTTTCAGGATCTGAAACTGCTTTAACAGCTGTATCTAAGCCAAAAATTCATCAGTTAGCAAAAAAAGATTCAAGAGCAAAAGTTATTAGCTTTTTAAAATCACAAAAAGAGAAGTTAATTGGTACTCTTTTACTTGGTAATAACCTTGTAAATACTCTTGCCACAGCTATTGCAACAAGTTTAATAATTAATTATTCAAATGATAATGAAAAAGCAGTTATATATTCGACTTGTATTATGACTGCTTTAATTCTTATATTTGGCGAGGTACTTCCTAAAACAATCGCAATTAATAAAGCGGAAAAATTTTCACTTTTATTTGCACCAACCATAAAAATTTTGGTAAAGATTTTATATCCTTTTACTTATTTAATAAATTCTATAACACGTGTAATTTTAAAATTGTTCAAATTTCAAATAAGTTCTGATATTGGAACAACTGAAGATGAGTTAAGAGGTGCTATAGATCTACATGCAGGTGGATCAGTACAAGAGAAAGATATGCTTAAAGGCATACTTGATTTAGACGATCTTCAGGTCAATGAAATTATGACGCATAGAAAAAATCTAGAAGTAATTTATGAAAATGAATCAGAAAATAAAAAAATAAATAAAATTTTAAATAGCCAATTTACCAGATTGCCTTTGTATGATAAAAATTCAGATAAAATTTTAGGTGTTTTAAATGTTAAAGATGTTTTAAAGAATATAAAAAAGAAAAAAAAATTAGATTTAAAATCAATAGCAAGAAACGCATGGTTTATTCCTGAAACTACTTCAGTTCTAGACCAACTACAAAAATTTAAACAAAAACAAAGACATCTGGCTTTTGTAGTGGATGAATATGGAACATTAATGGGAATTGTAACTTTAGAAGACATAATTGAAGAAATTGTAGGAGATATAGAAGATGAACATGACATAAAAATAAAAGGTGCGAAAAAATCAAAAGATGGAAAATATACTATTAACGGAAATGTTACAATAAGAGATATGAACAGAGAGTTTGGATGGAATTTACCAGATAATAATGCTTCAACATTAGCTGGTTTAATTTTTCATGAAACAAAAGCTATCCCAGAACCAGGAAAAATATTTAACTTTTATGGATTTAGATTTGAAATTATTAATGCAAAAAAAAATCATATTGAACTTGTTAGAGTTACTCCTTTAGTAAATTAAATATTTTTTTTATTTGGAGTGGTTAAGTTGAATGAGATAGAGTGAACTTTATTAATTATTTCGTTACCAAGTATATTTATAAAATATTTTTGTCTTTCTAGTTTAGATAACTTAAAAAATTTATAACTTTCTAAGTATATTAAAAAATGAGTTTCTTCGCCTGATATATTTTGTTTATGTTTTTTATGTTTAATAGAAGTATTTTTAATTGAAAAATTTGAATTAGGAAAATTTTTTTTTATCCTTTCTTCAATTATTAGTTCAATTTTTCCTTTACTCATATCAAAACTTGTCATTTATATTCTTTATTGTACATAATACTAATTATGAAAAAAAAAAGTGTATTTGAAAAAGAAAAAAATGTATTTGAAAAAAAATGCTATAAAAGAAACTGTATAAATCCAGGTATATATAAAGCTCCAAAATCTAAAGATGATCTAAAAAATTATATCTGGTTTTGTGAAGAACACATAAAATCTTACAATAAAGAATGGAATTATTGCAAAAATATGACACAAGAAGAAATTGAAAAACATATTGAGCTAGATGTTATTGGATGGAGACCTACTTGGAATTTTTCAACAAAAAGAATAAAATTTAAAAGTTTTGAGAAAATATTTTCAAATTACTTTGATTTTTTTAAAAAAAATAAAGCTAATAATAAATTTAATAAAAAAGATTCAATATTAAAAAATTCATTAAAAATTTTAAATATTAATAATGAAAATATAACTATTAAATTAGTAAAAAATAAATATAAAAAATTGGTAAAAAAATATCATCCTGATAAAAATAAAGGTAATAAAAAATATGAAGAAAAGTTAAAAAAAATAAACCAGGCTTTTGAGGAAATAAAAAAACAAATAATTACAAAAATTAATTAATAAAAAATGGATAATCTTTTAACAGAATCGACAAGTTATCTTCCAGATATAACAATATCATCAAAACAAGTATTTGGAATGGAAAAAGATGTTAGAATTCCTGCTTTCAGTAAGAAAACTTCTTTAGTCCCAGAAATAGATAATGATTATTTTTTTGATAACGATACAACTATTTCAATTTTAACTGGCTTCTCTCAAAATAAAAGAGTTTTGATTCAAGGGTATCATGGTACTGGCAAAACAACTCATATAGAACAAATTGCTGCTAGATTAAATTGGCCATGCCTGAGAATTAATCTTGATAGCCATATTACTCGAGGTGATTTGGTTGGCAAGGATGTTATAACTATCAAAAAAGGAAAACAGATTACTGAATATAAAGATGGAATGTTGCCGTGGGCAATAAAAAGACCAACAGCTCTTGTTTTTGACGAATATGATGCAGGAAAACCAGAGGTAATGTTTGTAATTCAGAGAATATTAGAATCAAATGGAAAATTTACATTATTAGACAATAATGAAATTATAAATCCCCATCCTGCTTTTAGATTATTTGCTACTTCTAATACTGTGGGACAATCAGAAAATCTTGGAATATATCATGGGACTAATCAAATCAATCAAGGTCAAATGGATAGATGGAATATTATTTCAGTATTAAATTATTTGTCCCCTGAAATTGAAACTAAAATTGTTTTAAATAAAATAAGCATGTCAGAAAATAAAGATGCAATTAATAAAGTAAAATCAATGATTGTTTTGGCTGGGTTGGTTAGAAAAGGTTTTGTTCAAGGTGACTTAACAAACGTTTTATCTCCTAGAACAATAATCAACTGGGCAGAAAATTATAAAATTTTTAATAATTTAGTCTTTTCATTCAAGATATCTTTTTTAAATAAATGTGATGAAACAGAAAAACCTATAATTGCAGAATATTTTCAAAGGGTTTTTAATATAGATTTACCTGAAAGTGAATTGAACAATTTTAAAAAAAATTAATTTTTTTTAAAATAAATTAAATTTACAAAAAAAAAAAAAAAAAAAAAAAAATGACGAATATAAATAAATCTATTACTGCAACTATTAAATCAATTTCAGAAAAAAGAAATCTAATTTTTATCTTTAATAATAAAATTACTAAGATTGAAGGAAATAAAGTTTTTTTACCAAACAGTGACCTATTAAAAAAAAAGAATGATGTAAAGAATTATAGAGGAATTGCAGATTTTCTAGCTTTAAAACTAAAATATCATAACACTTCAATATATAAAAAATATAAACCAAAAGATATAATAAGCAGAGAAATCTTTGATGCGCTAGAAGAAACAAGAATCATAACATTAGGATCATCTTACATGGATGGAATTGCATCAAATTTAAGATCTAGAATAGAATTTTTTTGTAAAAAAAACCAATTTAACAAAATAAAAAAAAGAAATAATTCACAAATAACTCAAGTAATAAAATTATTATCATCTGAATATTTATTAAAAGAAAAACTTCCAAAAAATACTATTTCATTTATGAATTTGTGGAAACCAATTATAATGCCATTAATAATAAAAAATTTAGTCGAAATAAAAAAAGAGCTTACAAATCAAAAAAGTTTTTCTGAACAATCTTTGGAAATAATTAAAAAAGTTAGAAAATTTTGCAAAGATAAAAAACATTTTGAAAAACAAAAGAAAAAATTAATAGAGAAAGAAAAAACTTATAGTAAAAAAAGTAGTGAGGAAAAGTTCGATAATATAAATAATAGCTTTTTTACCGACAAAGAAATTGGAAGTACAAAAAAAAACCTAAATCAAAAAATAGAAGATAAAATAAATAAAAAAAAAACTTTTACAAAAAAAGAATTTTTAAGAAATGTTGTTTCAAAAATAAATGAAGATTTAAAATACAAAATATACACGAATAAATTTGATAAAATAATTAAAGCTGAAGAATATTGTGGAAAAAAAGAATTGTTACAATTGCACAATCAATTATTAAAAGAATCTAAGGATACATTTTTAACTATAAAAAGATTAGCAAAAAAATTACAAAATAAATTATTGGTCATCAATAAAAGTTGTTGGGAATTTGATTTAGAAGAAGGGAAGATTAATAATTCAAAATTATCTAAAATTGTAGCAAATAAAAACTTTAAAAAAATTTACAAAAATTTTGAAGAGAAAAAAATTAAAGATACTGTTGTTACTATTTTGATTGATAATTCAGGTTCAATGCGTGGCAAACCTATTCAAACAGCTGCAATATCTTCAAAAATTATTAGCGAAATACTTGAGAGATGTTTAGTTAAAGTTGAAGTACTTGGATTTACAACAAAAGAATGGAAAGGAGGTAAATCAAGAGAAAGTTGGGTAAAAAATGATATGCCTCCAAAGCCTGGAAGATTGAATGATTTAATGCACGTGATTTACAAAACACCTGAAAATAACTTAAAAAAAATTAATCATAATTTTTCATTAATGTTAAAAGATGGTCTATTAAAAGAGAATATTGATGGGGAATCTTTGCTCTGGGCTTTAAGTAGAATCTGGAAAAGAAATGAAGAAAGAAAAATATTAATGGTAATTTCTGATGGTGCACCAGTAGATGATTCAACAATTTCTTCTAATTCATCAAATTATCTTGAAAAACACTTAAAAAAAGTAATAAAATTCATAGAAAGTAAAACAGATATTGAAATAATTGCAATTGGTATAGGGCATAATGTAAATAAATATTATAAAAAAGCTGTTACAATTAACGACCCGGAGCAGCTTGGTGGGACAATGGTAAAAAAGTTTTTGGAATTATTTGATACTAAGACATAAATTGCTATTGTTTTTTTTTTAGAATTTTTTTTTCAACTTTTATAGATTTACTTATATTTTTCTTTATAGTCTTCTTTAATTTTAATGCTTTAGATGACAATTTATTATTAGGTATCGAAACAATATATTTATCAAAACCTCCTGCGCATTCTATAGATTTTATAGCATTCGTTGAAATTTTTAATCTTACCATTTGATTAAGAACATCTGAATAAATATTTTTTCTTTGTAAATTAGGCATGAAATTTCTTTTAGTTTTATTATGTGCATGGCTAACATTATTACCAAGAGAAACTTTTATACCAGTTAGTTCACATTGTTTAGTCATTTTTTATAAAAAAAATAATTAAATTAACTTTTATTATCTTTTATGTAATGTTGCAAGATTTTTTTAGAAGCTTCCGTTGGAGAAATTATATTCTTAGACACCTTTTTTTCTAATTTTGCAAATTCAGAAATTAATTTTTTATTACCTTTAATTTTTTCAAATAGATTCTTTTGCAAATCATCCCACATCCATTTTGCTAATTGCTTTGATCTTTTATCTTTTATCCAGCCTTTTTTTCTCCCCAATTTTTTAAAACTTAAAATTATTTTCCATATTTCATTTATACCAGTTTTATTCAATGCAGAACATTTTACTACTTTTTTATTTATTGAATTCTTATCCTTTTTTAATAAACTTAGAGCATTTTTATAATCTGCTACTGTCCTTGTAACCTCGTCTTTAAATTCATCTTCTTTATTGACAACTAATAAATCTGCTATTTCAATTATTCCTTTTTTAATACCTTGAAGTTCATCTCCCGATGAAGGTTGAAGTAAAACCAAAAAAATATCAACCATTTCAGCGACTTCTGTCTCAGATTGACCAACTCCTACAGTTTCGATAAGTATTATTTCATAACCAGCAGCTTCAACTAAAATCATGCTTTCCCTAGTTCTTCTTGCAACACCACCGAGTGCTCCTCCACTAGGTGATGGTCTAATAAATGCGTTTTTCTTAATTGATAATTCCGGCATTCTTGTTTTATCTCCTAAAATAGACCCTCCGCTCCTTTTAGAGGATGGATCTACAGCCAATACTGCTACTTTATAATTTTTATTAGTTAAAAATATTCCTAAAGTTTCAATAAAAGTAGATTTCCCTACACCAGGAGAACCCGAAATACCAATTCTTAATGAATTACCAGATTTTTTATATAATTTCTTTATTAATTTTTCTGACTTACTTCTATCTTTTAATTTTGTTGACTCTATCAATGTAATTGCTTTTGAAAGAGCCAATCTATCCGATAACAATATTTTTTTATATAAATTATCAATCATTTTATAAATTATTAAAAAAAAGACTAAAAAAGTTTAAGCAGCAATATTTTTCTTTTTCTCTATTAATTGAATTATATCATCTGCCGCTTTTGGAATATTTGTTCCTGGGCCATAAATTGCTGCAACCCCTTTATCTTTTAAAAATTTGTAATCTTGAGGAGGAATAACACCTCCGCATACAACAAGAATATCTTTGTTACCCTGTTTTGTTAAACTTTTTAATAATTCTGGTACCAGCGTTTTATGTCCAGCTGCCTGACTTGATACTCCAATAACATGAACATCGTTTTCTAATGCTTGTTTAGCTGCTTCTTCTGGTGTTTGAAATAATGGACCAATATCAACGTCAAAACCAATATCAGCAAAAGACGTAGCAATAATTTTTGCGCCTCTATCATGGCCATCTTGCCCCAATTTAACAACTAGCATTCTTGGTCTTCTACCAAATTTTGATACAAATTTTTTTATTTTTGACTTAATATTTATCAAACCTTCTTTTCCTTCAAATGCAGAACTATAAACACCTGATACGCTTCTTATTATAGCTCTATGTCTAGTAAATACAGTTTCCAATGCATCAGAAATTTCTCCCACTGAGGCTCTATTTCTAGCCGCATCAATAGACAATTTTAACAAATTTGTTTGATTTGACGGTTTTTTTGCAGCGTTAGTTAAAGCTTTTAGTGAAGCTAGTACTTTTTTTGCGTCTCTTTTTTTTCTTATTACTGAAAGTTTTTTAATTTGTTCTTTTCTTACTTTTGTATTATCAATATTTAAAATATCTACTTTTTCTTTAGTATCCGGTGGATATTTATTTACACCAACAACAACTTCATCAGCATTATCTACTCTGGCTTGTTTGAGCGTTGCTGCTTCTTCAATTTTTAATTTTGGGTATCCTTTTTCAACTGCTTTAGTCATTCCACCCATCTTATCAATTTCATTAATCATTTTTTCTGCTTCTTTAATTAAATCATTAGTTAATTTTTCTATAAAAAAACTTCCCCCTAAAGGATCAATAGTTCTAGTTATTCCTGTTTCTTCTGCCAAAATTAATTGGGTATTTCTTGCAATTCTTGCTGAAAAAGGAGTGGGTAAAGCTAGAGCTTCATCAAATGAATTTGTATGAAGTGATTGTGTTCCGCCTAAAACTGATGCCATTGCTTCTATAGTTGTTCTTACAACATTATTATAAGGATCTTGTTCAGTTAAGCTTGCACCAGATGTTTGACAATGTGTTCTTAACATCGAACTTCTTGGGTCTTTAGGTTTAAATTGTTTCATTAATTTGGACCAAAGTAATCTAGCTCCTCTTAATTTTGCAATTTCCATAAAAAAATCAATTCCAATAGCAAAAAAAAATGATAAACGTGGAGCAAATTCATCTACTTTTAAACCCTTAGATAAAGCGCATTTAACATATTCAACTCCATCTGCAAGGGTAAATGCTAATTCTTGAGCAGTTGTCGAGCCAGCTTCTTGCATATGGTAACCTGAAATTGAAATAGAGTTAAACTTTGGCATAAATTTTGATGTATATTCAATAATATCAGAAACAATTCGCATGCTAGGTTCTGGTGGATAAATATAAGTATTTCTTACCATGAATTCTTTCAAAATATCATTTTGTATAGTTCCTGATAATTTATTTTGAGATACACCTTGTTCTTCCCCGGCAACGATAAAATTTGCTAGTACAGGAAGTACAGCACCATTCATAGTCATGGATACGCTCATTTTTTCTAACGGTATACCATTAAAAAGAATTTTCATATCTTCAACTGTATCAATTGCAACTCCTGCCTTTCCAACATCTCCTGGAACTTTTGGGTGATCTGAATCATAACCTCTATGGGTTGCTAAATCAAAAGCTACAGATAAACCCGTTTGCCCGCTTTTAATATTATCTTTATAAAATGCATTTGATTCTTCTGCTGTTGAAAATCCAGCATATTGTCTGATTGTCCATGGTCTATTTGGGTACATTGTTGCTTTAGGACCTCTAAGATATGGATCAATACCAGGATAACTAAAAATATGTTCTAAATTTTTTAAATCTTCGACTGTATACAATGGTTTGATTTCTATTCCATCTGGAGTTTTAGAATGAAGATTATCTAATTTATTTTTTTTTAACTCTTTTTTTGCTATTTGAGCCCAATTTAAATAATTCTTTTTATTTTTTTTGTTCATAAGTTATTGATCTAACTAAAAAGTTTATTATTACCATTTTAGCGTATTAAATAAAAACTTTGGATATATATTTGTTTTTTTGCAGACTTTTTCAATTTCTTTTATTTTTCCATGTAAGCCACTTAATACTAAAGCAGAATCTATTTGAAAATTATTTGCTCCCAATATATCAGTTCTTAAAGAGTCCCCAATTGCTAAAATTTTTTTTTTATTTTTAATTTTTATTTTTTTCATAGTTGTCCTATAGATTTCACTATAAGGTTTTCCAAAATACTTAACTTTACCACCTAACTTTTCATATTCCAAAGCAAGAACACCTGCGCAAAATTCTTTTTTTTTTTCTCGAATTACTTCTAAATCTGGATTTACGCAAACCATCAAAATAGTTCTTTTTGCTGCTAAAGACAAAACGTGAATATACTTATTTAGTGTTTCACCATCATTCATTCCTAAATTAAGAATAAAATCTGATTTTTCTATATCTTTTTCTTCAGAAATCTTGAGTTCATTAGAGTAATTTCTATCTTTTTTTGCACCTAAAAAATAATATTTCTTTTTTTTTAATTTAATTAAATAATTCTCATAAGTAATATCCCCTGAACTAATAACATCAAAATATAAATTTTTTTTTAAACCAATTTTATTTAAAAATTTTTCTATTTCCGTAGATTTTCTTGGAGCATTGGAAATAAAAGCAACTTTTTTTTTTAAACTTTTAATTTTTTGTAAAATATTAATTATATTAGGAAATAATTTTACTCCGTTATGAATAACACCATACAAATCAAACAAAAACCCATCATAAAATTTTTCTATTTCTGAAAAATTTTTTTTTCTTATAATTTTTTTCATTTATTTATTTAATTTTCCAATAGCTTGATTAATGGAATTGTAATTATCCTTTTTTAATAAATAAATTAATTCTTCTTTAATATTATTTACGATTGATGGCCCATTATATACTAGTGATGTATAGAATTGAATAAGTGATGCGCCGTTTAATATTCGTTCATAAGCATCCTTTCCGTTTGATATCCCACCAACTCCTATCAAAGGGATTTTTCCATTAGTTAAAATATAAAAATCTTTTAATAGTCGATTAGAAATTTTTTTTATGGGAAGGCCGCTAATACCTCCTTTTTCATTTGCATGCTTACTAATTAATTCATTTGATCTGAAAATTGAAGTATTAGATATTATTACACCATCAATTGTAGAACTTAGAACAATATCAGCTATATCGCCGAGTTGTTGCTTTGATAAATCTGGATCTATTTTCAAAAAAACTGGGATACTAACTGAGTTTTTTCTTTTAAATAATGAAATTTTTTTAACTAATTTATCAAGATTGTCTTTTTGTTCTAATTCTCTTAAACCAGGAGTGTTAGGAGATGATATATTTAAAGTTATATAATTTGCTTTTTTATTAAAAATTTTTAGTAATTTTATATAATCTTCAACAGGTTCTTTACTATTTAAATTCTTACCTAAATTAACACCTAATAATCCAAACCCATTTATAGGATCATATTTTTCAATTTTTTGTAAAACTTTATCTGCTCCGATATTATTAAATCCCAATCTGTTTATAATTGCTTTATCTTCTAATAATCTAAAAATTCTTGGTTTCTTATTTCCATATTGTGGGTTTACTGTAACAGTACCAATTTCAACAAACCCAAAACCTAACCTCATTAAACCATCGTAAGCTTCTCCATTTTTATCAAAGCCAGCAGCTAAACCAATAGGGTTAGTAAATTTTAAATTACATACTTGTATATTAAGTATAGGATCATCAGGTTTAATTTTATTTTTAAAATTAGTAAAAAATCTTACAGCCAAATTATGTGCTAATTCAGGCGGTATAAAGTTTAAAATAGGAAAGATTTTCTTATATAATTTTTCAAACAATTTTTTATTAACTATAAAACAAATTTTATTTACTTATATATAATATTTACTTATTTTTTTTATGAACAAAAAAAAACCAATTAGTGAAGAACAAAAAGATCTTATAGAGGAATTCTCTTTTTTCGATGACTGGCAAGAAAAATATGAACATATAATTGATATGGGAAAAAAATTAAGTATGCTGCCAGATAAATATCATACAAATGAATTTAAAGTTGAGGGTTGCGTATCAGAAGTTTTTTTGGTTCCGAAAAAGAATAATGGTCTTTTAAATTTTCAAGCAGATAGTAATTCTGTAATAACAAGAGGTTTGATTGCAATGCTTTTAAGAGTTTATTCTGATAGAAGTCCTGAAGATATAATTAATAATCCACCTGAATTTATTGATAAAGTTGGGTTAGGAGTTCATTTAACCCCAAGTAGAACAAATGGCCTTCATTCTATGGTTAAACAAATCATGGACTATGCAAAACATTATTCAAAATAATAATAGTTATCTTGAAAAACTATCTTCAATTAATTTAATTGTTTCTTTAATACTTAAAAGCAAAATAAATGTTCCTAAACGAGGTCCGCTTTTTTGACCCAACAAAATTTCATAAAGAAATAAAAACCAATTTTTTAATTCATATTTATGTTTTTTTCCTAGTTCATAAATTTCACTTTGTATTTCTTCAGAAGTAATTTCTGGTTTACATTTTTTTAAAAATTCAACAAGTTCTTGGAGAGTTTTTTTTTCTTCATCTGTAGGTTGTTTGTATTTTTTATTTGGTTCTACAAAATCTTTATAGTATTGGATAGAGAATTCTACCAATTGATCAGTATATGGATTATCTGACGGTTTAATATCAGGCATGTATTCTTTAATATAATTCCAAATAATATTTTTATCATCGCTTTGGCAAGCACTTACCAAGTTTAGAATTAATGAAAAACTTATATCAATTTCAGCTTTTGGAATTTTATTGTTATGAATATGTATTAAAGGATTATTTAATTTCTCAAGATCATTTTGATTTTCAAACTGTCTTAAATATCTAAGATATTCATCAACATGTTTTGGAATAACATCAAAATAAAGTCTCTTTGCTTTTTTTGGTGTGTAATACATGAATAATAATAAACTTTCAACTGGCCCATATTTAATCCACTCTTCAATTGTCATTCCATTTCCTTTTTTTTTTGATATTTTTTCTCCATTTTCATCTAAAAAAAGTTCATAATTAAATCCTAAAGGAGGAGATTTGCCTAATAATTTGCAAATTTGTGCTGTACTTCTTATGGAATCAACTAAGTCTTTACCATATAACTCGTAGTCTACATCAAGCACATCCCATCTCATTGCCCAGTCAACTTTCCATTGCAACTTACAATTACCTTTTAAAATAGTAGTTTTAAAATTTTCTCCGTCTTCATCGGTAAAACTTATTTCTCCTTTTTCTTCATCTTCTATCTTGATAGGAACCTCTAAAACTTTTCCTGTTTTTTTGCTTATTGGTAGAATAGGACTATATGTTGCCCTTCTTTCCGGTCCTATGGTTGGCAACACAATTTCATTTATTTTTTTATAATTTTTAAGAACTTTTAATAAATACTTATCAAAAAAGCCAGACTTATATAATTCTGTAGCACTTTTAAGTTCAAATTTAATTCCAAAAGTATTTAAAAAAAAATTTAATTTATTATTAACACTCTCAGCAAAATTTTTATGTTTTTCAAATGGGTCTGGAATTGATGATACTGGTTTACCTAAGTTTTCTTTCAACATCTTTTGATTAGGAAGATTTTCTGGAACTTTTCTCAATGCATCATAATCATCAGAAAAAGTAATTAATTTAGTAGGAATATCTGAAATTTTATTAAATATATTCATAATCATTTGGGTTCTAGATACTTCGCCAAAAGTTCCAATATGTGGCAAGCCAGAAGCTCCGTATCCTGTTTGAAACAAAATATATCCTTTTTCTGGTTTTTTATTTATTTTTTTTGCAATAAGCCTTGCCTCTTGAAAAGGCCAAGAATTAATTTGGTCTGTTTTTTTAAAATCAATATCCATATTTATATCTTACATATATTTAGCATTTCTTTTATAGATAGAATCTTCTTTCGTGGCGCAAGATCTGTTGCATTTTTTTTCTCATAAGAATCAATTTTTTCCCAATCTTCAAAAGATGTTGCAGTTAAATTTTTTGATTTTATTATTTTAATAAATGATTTCCTTCCACCTTTGGTTTGAGTTTTAAATTCTTTACTGATTAAATCTGTTACTAAATCTCCATCAACTTTATTAGTTCCTATTACCCCAGTTGGCCCCCTTCTAATCCAACCAACCGCATAAAAACCTTTAGCAATTTTTCCATTTTTGTTTTCAACTATTCCATCAGATATTTTTAAACCTGGAATATCTTTAGGCTTATAACCTATTGCCGTTATAACCAGTCCGCAATCAATGTTAAAAAATTCCCCAGTATTTTTTAATTCATTACCTTCTAATTTTGTTTTCTCAAATTTAATAGACTCTACTTTTTTATTGCCAATAATTGCAATTGGTTTATGAAAAAAAATAAAATTTAACTTTTTTTCTTTATTTCTTTTTTCAATAGAAGAAAAGCTTTTTAAAGTCTCTAAATTTTTCTCAATTAATCTTCTATCTCTATCTGAAAAATCTCCTTCTAATTTATGTGGTAAATCAAAATTATTTACAATTGGTAAACAATTTTTTAAATTACCCATTTCTCTAAGCTCCACATTTGTAAATTTTGCTTCAACAGGGCCCCTTCTTCCAACCATATACAAATTTTGTATGGATGATTGATTGATAGAATTTAAAGCATATTCAGGTATATCAGACTCCGTCATTTCTTCTAAATTTTTTGATAAAACTCTGGCAACATCTATAGCTACATTTCCATTGCCAATTACTACAACGTTTTCAGTATTTAAATCAGGTTCTAAATTTACATAATCTGGATGTCCATTATACCAACCAACAAATTCTGCTGAACCATAAACACCTTTTAAATCTGCTCCATCAATTTCTAATTTATTATCTAATTCTGAACCAGTTGCTAAAATTACAACATCATATATTTTTTTTAATTCATCTAATGAAACATCTTTCCCAATTTCAATATTTCCAAAAAAACGAATTTGATCTTTTTTTGCTGTTTTTGTATAAGTTAATGATATTTTTTTAGTTGTTTGGTGATCTGGAGCTACTCCACCTCTAATTAATCCAAATGGCGTAGGTAAACGATCTATAATATCAATATCAGAATCTAATTTTTTTGAAATAGATTCAGCTGCATAGAAACCACCTGGACCTGAACCTACAATAACAACACTAGGACCTTTCATAATTTTATTAATTTAAATTATTACAGATATTTAGCTTTTTTTCAAAGCTTGTTCAAGATCTTCAAGAATATCATCAATATGTTCAATTCCTACTGACAATCTTATGTATCCTTCGGTAACACCAGTAGCAAGTTGTTCATCAGGAGTTAGTTGCGAATGAGTTGTACTAGCCGGATGAATTGCTAAGCTTCTAGCATCTCCAATATTTGCTAAATGATAAAATAATTTTAAGTTATTGATAAACTTTTTGCCTGACTTTATTCCACCTTTTAATTCAAATCCACATAATCCACCGTATCCGCCTTCTAAATATTTATCAGCTCGTTCTCTGAATTTTCCTGACATTAGTCCTGGATAAATAACTTTGGAAATTTTTGGATGTTTTTCTAAATATTTTGCAACGGCAAATGCGTTTTCTGAGTGTCTTTCCATTCTTAATGGTAGAGTTTCTAGACCTTGAATAAAATTATATGCATTAAAAGGGCTCATACATTGTCCACAATCTCTTAATAAGGTTACACGTGCTTTAATAATATATGCAATTGGCCCCAATGGTTTGACAGCTTGTGTCCATACTGCACCATGGTAATTTGGATCTGGTTCATTTAGCATCGGAAATCTGTCGGCATATTTTTCCCAATCAAAATTACCGCCGTCTATAATTATTCCTCCTATTGAGTTACCATGGCCTCCTATATATTTTGTACACGAAGATGCTTCAATTGCAGCGCCATGCTCAAATGGTTTGCAAAGAGTATATGCTGCTGTGTGATCCATAATCAGTGGAATACCATGTTCTCTTCCTATATCAGCAACTTCTTTAATTGGAAAAACTTGCAACTTGGGGTTGGGAAGAGTTTCTGCATAAATAGCTCTAGTTTTATTATCAATTGCATCTTTAAATTTTTCTGGATCATCTGGATCTATAAATCTTACTTCAATACCCATTGTTGAAAGGGCATTATTAAATAAATTCCAAGTACCCCCATATAAATCAGTTGAACTGAGTACATTGTCACCAGCATGAGCAATATTTTGTATTGCCATCATCGAAGCGGCTTGACCTGAAGAAACTGCAAGTGAAGCGGCTCCTCCTTCTAATTTGGCAAGTCTTTCTTCTAGAACTGCGCATGTTGGATTCATTATTCTTGAATAAATATTTCCAAATTCTTTTAGAGCAAATAAATTTGCAGCATGTTCAGTATCATTAAATTGGTAAGATGTAGATTGATAAATAGGGACAGCTACTGCGTTTGTTGTGTCATCTTTTCTATGACCCGCGTGTAACACTATTGTTTCTTTTTTTGGGCCTGTTTTTTTTAACATAATATATTCTTTTCTTATCTAGAATGTATTATAGTTAATTAAATTAATTGTCAACTACTTATTTACATTTTTTTTATGTTGTTATAAATTAATTACATTTTTTTTATGTATAATATAAATAATCATAATACAAAAATAAAATACATACAGTGGTGGCTTATAATATGTTGCATCTTTGTATTTGCTATGGTTTTTATCGGTGGTTTAACTAGGTTAACTGATTCAGGATTATCAATAGTAGAATGGAATGTATTTTCAGGTATATTTCCACCTTTACTTAATAGTGAATGGATAGAGTTATTTGAAAAATATAAGCAGTTCCCAGAATATAAATTAATTAACAAAAATATAAACTTAGATGATTTTAAATTTATTTTTTGGATGGAATACATTCATAGAATATGGGGTAGATTAATTTTTTTAATTTTTTTAATTCCTTTGATAATTTTTTTAAAAAAGAAATATATACCTAAAAAACTTAAAAAACATTTTTTAATAATTTTATTGTTAATTTTACTACAAGGTTTATTTGGTTGGCATATGGTTAAAAGTGGTCTGGTTGATATACCAGATGTCAATCATTATAGACTATCAATACATCTGACAATGGCTTTTATTATTTATGGTTATCTGCTCTTTCTCACATTTTCTATCTATTATTTAAAAAAAAATAAAAAAAAAATAATTACAAAAAATAAAAGTTTTCATCTTATTAACTTATTTTTAATATGTTTTATTTTAATTACAATTTTTTCAGGTGGAATGGTTGCTGGTCTAGACGCTGGCCTAGTCTATAATACCTTTCCTTTAATGGGAGATGTGTTTATGCCATTGGATATTTGGGAACTAAATCCTAAATTTATAAATTTTTTTGAAAACCCAATTACTGTACAATTTGAACACCGTATTTTAGGGATAATAACTTTTGCTTTAGTACTGTTAATTTGGTTTTATGCAAGAATAAAGAATCTGCCTTTAGGTGTTATAAGAAAGTTAAATATTCTTTTATTGGTTGTATTAATACAAGTTAGTCTTGGAATAGCTACATTGATGTCTTATGTAGAAACGCCTATAGCTCTAATTCATCAATCCGGGGCTTTAATTCTTTATACCGTATCAATTTGGATTTTTAAAAGTTTACCATTCGTGTCCAAGTGATATAAAAAAACCATCTTGTCCAGCATCGGCTTTATAACCAGGCGCATTATGATATGTAACAGAAGTATCTAATCCAAGGATTTCTCCAAAACCAACTGATATATAGTAATAATCCCAACTATCAATATCGTTAGCTTTTTCTGCATCACCATCTAAATCATCAACATCAATATTTCCATATGTGTATGATACAGAAATGCCTGTGCCAGGAATTGTTCCTTCAACGCCTAGTTCTGTATAAAATGCATCTGGTGTATTAGGACCAAACCATTTTGGAGCATATGCTAAATAAACATATGGTGAAATTGTAAAATCTTCAGCTACCATTCCAAGTGGAATTTCAGTACCTAAACTTAAATAATATTCATTAAATTGAGTCTCATCAGCTTCTCCAGGGTAGAAATAGTATAAATCACCTATATCAATACTTATTGGTCCAAAGTCAGTTGCATATCCAAAATACCAGTCAAACTCTGATGGAATCGCAGAGTTTGTAATTGCGCCAGTCCAAACGCCTGTATAGAAACCGCTTGAATGACCTAGATCAGCGCCGATTGCAGGAGACATATCTTTAGAACTTTGACTTTCCCCTCTCCATACATAATGAGAAGACCAACTTGTGTTATAGCTAAGACTAATTCCAGTAGCTTTTTCTAGAGCTTCTCTAGAAAGATCTGGTTCAGCAGCATATGTAATATTTCCAGCAATTAAAGCTGATGTAAATAAAACTGCAAATTTTTTCATAATATTATAAATATCCTTTCAATATAGTATCAGCAATTTATATGCCAAAATAAATAAAAAAACATTTTTTCAATTCTATTTTCATGGTTTAACCCATTTTCAGAATAATCAATTAGTTATTTATTTTTACTATATTATAAATTTTTTGAAAGTGAACAAATATATTAATCTATATTATTATATTTTAATTAATTGTATTAACTTGCCAGGAAGGTGAGGTAAAAATAATCCATGAATAATTTACATTGGTACTTCTTTTATAAATACCTTTAGTAGAAGTTGTTAAAATTTTTTTTTCCCTCTCACTACAATTTTCTTTTTTTTTAACAAAAGAAAAATTAGGATGGTTTTTATAAAATTCTTTTTTCTTCTTACTAAAATTTTTTTTACTATTAATTTCTTCATAACCACATCCATGTATTTGAAAAAAAACCAGGTTTAAGGATCTTTGTTGAGCAAAAATTATTCCTTGGGTTATATTTTCTTTTTTTTTATTTTTATTTATAAATTGAAAAATCACATCTTGATTATTGTTAGCTAATAAAAGACCCTTTGAAACATATATGGATAATAATTCTAAATTTTTTTCATTAAAAATAAAATCTGTAAATTCTTTTTCCTCATCTATATATTGAATTTTACTTAAAGCTATTTTAATTTTAGATGGATCTATTGATACAGGATGCACAGTAGCTTCTAAATCTCTGTTCTGCACATTTACTTTTGAAATTAAACCTATTTTACCTTCTTTTTTTCCATTCCATAAAAAATAACTAAGTACATTTAAAGGATTTTTATAACCTTTTTTATATATTTTTGATGAATCAGATTTTGCTGAGTTACAAAATACTACAAAAGAAATTAAAAATAAGAAAAAAATTATTTTCATTGAAAAATTTTTTTTTAAAATTAGTTCCAGGATTTTGATGTTAAAACAACCCAGCCTTTTGATACTTTATTTTTTCCACCATAAATTCCATTAGAAGAATCTCCAATAATAAATCTAGGTTCGTCATAATCATAGCCTTGATAATCTTCATTTATTTTTTCAAAAATAACATTAATTCTTCCAGGTTCGATGAATAAATACCCGGCCGTAGTATCAATAGTTGTAGGAAGAAACCAAAATTTTTTTCTAAGTTGAAAGACTTCAAATAGTATATCTTGATTTTTATTTGATTTTCTTAAAGCTTCTGGAATTTTGGCACTTAATAATTCAATATTTCCTTTAGAAAAAACGGATTTTAATTTACCTTGCTTATTCCCTTTTTCTAAAACTCTATAATTAAGTTTACTAAATGAATTACTAATTGTGTTTTCAGAAATATTAATTGGGTGGATTGTTTTTTTCTTGTTTCTGCCTGTTACTGGAATTGTTTCAACAATGGCTATATATTGTTTTCCTTTTTTCCATATATATGTTGAAGGTAAAGATTTATCTGCAGTATATACTCCGCTTTCATCCCATGACTTTTTTAGTCCACAAGAGTTAACAAATATTAAAATAAAAAAAAAAGAAATTTTTAAAATTTTTGTAAACATTATAAAATTTATAAAAAAAAGATATATTATTATATAATTCTCATATTTTAAAGAAATGTAAACTTATATCTATGAATTCAATTGAAACTACATTGACAAAAAATTACAAACAAGAAAATTTTCCTGTTGGTTCATGGTTATTATCAAAAAAAATCAGATCCCAAATGCTAATTTTTTATAAGTTTGCAAGAGCTGCTGATGATATTGCTGATAGTCCAAACTTAAATTCAAAAGAAAAAATAAGAAGATTGGATTTATTTGTAAAAGCTATTCAAAGCAATGATATAAAAATCTATAAGGTCGAGAACTTAAAAAAAGTATGTATAAAAAATAAAATTAAAATAAATCATGCATTGAATTTATTAAAAGCATTTAAACAAGATGCGGTAAAAAAAAGATATAAAAATTGGTCAGAATTAATTAATTATTGTAAATATTCAGCAGTTCCAGTCGGAAGATTTGTTATTGACTTACATAAAGAAAGAAAAATAAGTTATAAATATTCAGATCCATTATGCATTGCCCTTCAAATACTAAACCATATACAAGATTGCAAAGAAGATTATAATAAAATTAATAGGGTTTACTTGCCATTAACATTTTTAAAAAAACACAATGTTAAGTTGCAACAGCTAAAGAAGAATCGTATAGAAAAAAATTTGAGGCTTACAATAAATGATGTTTTACTTCATACAGAAAAATTAATTAATGAAGCAGATAAGTATAAAAAGATTATGAAAAATAAAAAATTATCTAAAGAAACTGCGTTCATTCTAGAAATTGCGAAAAGTTTGCTTAAATTATTAAAAAAAAAAGATCCTTTGAGAAATAAGATTGTTTTAAACAAACTTGATTATATTAAATGTTTTGTAAAAACATTTTTATAATCATTAATTATTTCAAAATTCTTTGTCAAACAATATTAAAAATATAATTAAGTACCCAAAATCATCATTTTATTGGGGGATGAAAATACTTGATAAAGAAAGAAGAGATGCAATGTTTGCAATTTATGCATTTTGTAAAAAAGCTGACTCTATTGCTGATAGCCATAAATTAAAGAAAAAAAAAATAAAAAAAATAAATAATTTAAGAAAGGAAATTAATGATGTTTTTAACAATAATTTAAATAATTACTTCAGCAAAACACTGAAGCATTATATAGATAACTATAAATTAGAAAAAAAACATTTTTTAGACATCATCAATGGAGTCGAGATGGATATTAATAACATTATGATATGTCCAAATATTAAAATTTTTAATTTATATTGTTACAGGGTTGCTGGCGTGGTTGGCCTAATAAGCCTAAAAATTTTTGGCCAATATAATAAAAAGACAAAATACTTTGGTCTTTATTTAGCTAAAGCTTTACAAATTACAAATATTTTAAGAGATATAAAGCAAGATAAAGATATGGGTAGAATGTATATTCCAAAAGAAATTTTAAATAGTGTAGGTATTAGAACTAAAAATATAATCTTTATATTAAAAAATAAGAATTTTCATAAAGCTTGCGAAAAATTAGCCAAACTTGCTGATTTAAATTTTAAACAAGCTGATAGCCAATTAAAATTTTGTTCAAAAAAAAAGTTAAAATCTGCAATTTTAATGATGGGCACTTATAAATTACTTTTAAAAAAATTAAAAAAAAGAGGTTGGGAAGATTTAGAAAAAAAAGTCAATTTAACAAAAATTGAAAAATTTTTTCTCTTTATTAAAGGAATAATTTACTAATTGAATAAATCTATTCACATCATTGGAACTGGATTAGCCGGATTATCGTGTGCTATAAATTTGTTAAAAGAAAAAAATAGAAAAATAACTCTTTATGAAGCATCGACATTATATGGAGGTAGATGTAGATCTTATAATGAAAAAAACTTTAATTGTCTTTTAGATAATGGTAATCACTTAATTATAAAAGCTTATAAAAATACATTCAATTATCTAGAAAAAATAAATACTCACAAAGAATTATTAACTAATAACAAAACATCTTACCCTTTTGTTGATATAAAAAAATCAGAAATATGGAGTGTTAAACCGTATTCTTTTGTTTTACCATGGTGGATTTTTTTTAAATCTTATAGACCTAGAAATGTTTCCTTTTTAGATTTTATTAAAAGTTTTAAAATCTTTTTTGCTAAAAAAAATCAAACTGTGGCTGATTTATTAGAAAATGATAGTTTAATTTATAAAAGATTTTGGAAACCTTTTACAATTGCTGTACTTAACACACATCCTAACGAGGCTTCAGCAAAATTATTGTGTAGGATTATAATGAAAACTTTATTTTTTAATAATGATCCTCTTAGACCATTTGTAGTAAAAAAATCATTAAACGACAGTTTGATTGAACCTGCAGTAAAAAAAATTTTAGATCAAGGTAGTAATATAAAATGTAATACAAGACTTAAAAAAATTATATTTAAAAATAATTTTGCTGAAGAAATGATATTTAATCAAAATACAATAAAAATTAGTAAAGATGAATTGATTGTTTTAGCGGTAACACCAAATGTTGTTTCAAAAATTTTACCAAATATAAAAACTCCGAAAAAAACTAATTGTATTTTAAATATTCATTATAAATTAAATCGAACACATAATGAAATAAAATTGCCAGATGGTTCTTTTTTTGTCGGAGTAATTGGTGGTGTGGTTGATTGGATCTTTAAAAAAAAAAATATATTATCAATTACAATTAGTGCGGCAAATTACTTAAAGAATCTTGATGACGAAAAAATATCAAAAATTGTTTGGGAAGATATAAAAAAAGTTTTTAATTTAGCCACAATTAAAAAACCAAAATATAAAATAATAAGAGAAAAAATGGCAACATTTGTTCAAAGCCCAGAAGAAGTTTTTAGAAAACCAAAAATGTATACAAAATATAAAAATGTATTTCTTGCAGGAGATTGGATTGATACTGGATTGCCTGCAACAATAGAAGGTGCAATTACATCTGGATATAATGTAGCTAATTACATCAATAAGATTTAAATGAAAATAGAAAACATTATAAATTATTGCAAAAGAAAAATATTAAATGACCAAAAAAAAGATGGTCACTGGGTATATGAACTAGAAGCAGATACAACAATACCATCAGAATATATACTGATGAATCATTTTTTAGGAATTAAAGAAGAAAATCTAGAAAAAAAACTTGCTACATATATTAAAAAAGAACAAAATTCTGATGGTGGTTGGCCATTATTTTGGAATGGTGAGTCAAATATTAGTACTAGTGTTAAATCTTACTATGCTCTAAAACTTGTCGGCGAAAAAACATCATCTAAATACATGGAAAAAGCTAGAAAAAAAATATTAGATCTAGGAGGTGCGGAAAATTGTAATGTTTTTACAAAAATAAGTCTTGCTTTATTTGAACAGATTTCATGGAAAAAAATACCGTCAATGCCTGTTGAAATTATGTCATTACCAACTTGGTTTCCCTTTCATATAAACAAAATTTCTTACTGGTCAAGAACAGTTGTAGTGCCATTATTAATAATCTTAGATAAAAAACCAAAAGCAAAAAATCCAAAAAAAATAAATATACAAGAATTATTTATAAATAATAAAAAATTAAATATAAATTATGGAAAAGATTCATTTTTTTATTTTTACTTATTTTTTCTTATAAATAAAATTCTAAAAATTATTGAACCTTTTTTTCCAAAAAAATTAAAAAATAATTCTATAGAGAAAGCTAAAAATTTTATAGTTAATCGATCAAACAAAATTCATGGGCTTGGGGCAATCTTTCCTGCAATGACAAACTGCACTATTGCTCTTTATTTATTAAATATAAAAAAAGAGTATAAAATTTCACTAAATAGTGTCAGAAATTTAATTACACACAAAAAAAATTATAGTTATTGCCAACCTTGTTTTTCACCTGTATGGGACACTGGTTTAAGTGGAATATCGCTTTTAGAATCTGGTCTTACATTAAAAGACATCTCTATTCAAAAAGCATGTACGTGGTTAGAAAAAAAACAAATCTTAGGAATGAAAGGAGATTGGGTTGCTAACAATAAAAGCCTTTTACCGGGTGGTTGGGCTTTTCAATATGAAAATGATTTTTATCCTGATGTTGATGATACAGCAGTGGTTGCAATGTTTTTAGATAGAGCAGGATATCAAAATAAAAAAAGATTGGAAAGAGCATGTAATTGGATTATTGGAATGCAATCAAAAAATGGCGGTTGGGGTTCGTTTGATAAAGACAATACTTATCATTACTTAAATAATATTCCATTTGCTGATCATGGAGCACTTTTAGATCCACCAACAGCAGATGTGTCTGCCCGTTGTGTTTCTATGCTTAGTCAAATCAACAAAAAAAATTATAAAAATGTAATTCAAAAAGGAGTGGAATTTTTAAAAAATGAACAAGAAGAAGATGGTTCATGGTTTGGAAGATGGGGTGCTAATTATATTTATGGAACTTGGTCAGTTTTGCATGCTTTAAAAGCATCTGGGGAAGATATGGATGCAAATTATATAAAAAAATCTATAGCTTGGATAAAAAATAAACAAAATAAAGATGGCGGTTGGGGAGAAGACTGTGCAACATATTGGAAAGAAAAAAAAAATATGCCTTCTATAGAAAGTATGCCAAGTCAAACATCTTGGGCAATTTTAAGCTTGCTTATTACAGAAAAAATTAATGACCCATCTATAGAAAAAGGAGTTAAATTTTTAAAAAAAAAATTTGATAAAAAAAAATTGTGGGTTGACAATCACTTTAATGCTGTGGGGTTTCCTAAAGTTTTTTATATTACTTATCATGGCTATGCTAAATACTTCACTAATTGGGCTCTTTCAAGATATAAAAATTTGAAAGAAGGAAATAAAACTAACAGAATTTTAGGTTTATAATAATTTAAATAGCAGTCATTCACTAAATTGATATTCTTTATATCAATTATAAATTTGAGTAATTTACTTAAATATCATATTTATCTACAAATATTTATTTATTAATAATTTTTTTAGGAATATTTATATGAGAAAAATTAGTTATATTCTTTTAGCTTTAATTGCAATTTTTATTAATTCAACCGCTTATGGCGCAGAAGCTAGAATTCAAACTACAACATCTATAAGCAAAGCATTGCAAAATACTAGAAACAAAGACAATTTTGCTACATTTAAGAGTGTTAAATATGATGTTAAAAATAAAGTCTACAATATAAGTTATCTTGCAAAAGATGGTGACATTGAAAATGTTAAAATCAGTCAAGTAACCGGGAAAGAAGTTAAATAATTATATTTGTTTTTTTGAAAAAGGTCTCTTAGGAGACCTGCTTCTTTAATTCTATTTTTTTAAAAAAGGATATTTAAATGAAAAAATTTATTTATACAGCATTAACTTTAGGAGCAATTTTTGTTAATTCGCATTCTTACGCTGTAGAAACAAAGGAGCCCTGTTCATCTTTTACCCAAGCTCTTCAAAATTTAAAAAATAAAAACAACTTTGCAATTTTAAGAACAGCTAAGTTTGATGATTTAAACAAGATTTATGATATCACTTATTTCGCTAAAAATGGTGGCATTGAAACAATTAAAATTAACCAAAATGGGGAAGAAGTTAAATAATTCTATTTAATAGCTACTTCTTCTTGATTATCTTTTTCTTTGATTTTTATTAAAGACTCTTTTACTTGTTTCTCAAAAACATATTCTGCTGATCTTTGATTATTTAACGGTATATCTGGAACCATATCTCCATCAGTTTTTGGTCCCAGTAAAGCAACTTTAAGAGTTTTTATAGGATTTTTAATGGAATCCTCAGCAGCGGTTGGTTCGTATCCACAATGAACCATGCAATTAGCACATTTTTCATAATTACCAGTACCATATTTATCCCATTCAGTTTTATTAATTAGTTCATCAAAAGTTTTTGCATAACCCTCGCCGAGAAGATAGCATGGCTTTTGCCAACCAAAAATGTTTCTAGTCGGGTTTCCCCAAGGAGTGCACTTATAATTTTGATTACCAGCAAGAAAATCTAAGAACAATGAAGATTGGCTAAAAACCCACTTTTTTCTCTTTCCTAATTTAAAAATATCTCGAAATAATTTTTTTGTTTTTTTTCTTTTTAAGAAATTTGTTTGATCAGGGGCTCTTTCATACGCATAACCAGGAGATACTGTAATTCCATCAATCCCTAGTTCTGTTACAAAATCAAAAAATTTTGCAGTTCTATCAGGTGTCATTTGGTGAAATAAAGTACAATTTATATTAACTCTAAAACCTTTTTGTTTTGCTACTTTTATAGCTTGTATAACTTGATCATAAACACCTTCACGACAAACTGAATGGTCGTGTTCTTTTTTTAAGCCATCTAAATGAATTGAAAAAGTTAAATATTGAGAAGGTTTAAATAAATCTAATTTTTTTTCGAGTAAAATTGCGTTTGTACAAAGATAGACAAATTTTCCTTTATCAATTATTCCTTGAACGATTTCTCCAATTTCTTTGTGAACTAAAGGCTCCCCACCTGGAATAGATACAATCGGTGCTCCACATTCGTCAACAGCTTCTAAACATTCTTTTAATGACATTCTTTTATTTAAAATTTCATCTGGATAATCAATTTTTCCACAACCAGCGCAAGTTAGATTACATCTAAACAAAGGTTCCAACATTAAAACTAAAGGATATTTTTTATTTCCTTTAATTTTTTGTTCAAAAATATACTTTGCTACTTTAATTTTTTGTATTAACGGTATTCCCATTTTTCTATGCTATAAGTTCTTTCTTGCTTCTTTTATATCTGATACCTGCAGGTAATTTAAACTCAACTTTTTCTTTAATACCATTCATAACTTTTACGCTTGATTTTTCTATTTTTTTTAATTCATTTACCACTTCCATAACAACAGCTTCCGGAGCTGAGGCACCTGCTGTTATGCCAATTGTTTTTACATTTTTTAACCATTTTTTATTTATATCTGACGGCCCATCAATCAAATAACTAGGTATATTTATTTCTCTACCAATTTCTTCTAATCTTTTAGAATTTGAACTATTTTGGGAACCAACTACAAGTAACAAGTCAACATGTTTAGCTAAATTTCTTACAGCTTCTTGCCTATTAGTAGTAGCATAACAAATATCTTCAACACCAGGGCCTAAAATGTTTGGAAACCTTGTTTCTAATTCTTTAATAACCTCTTTAGTATCATCTACTCCAAGAGTTGTTTGGGTTACATAAGCCAATTTATTTTTATCTTTAACTTTTAATTTTCTTACGTCCTCTTTTGTTGATACTAAATGAACTCCTCCTGGAATTCTTCCTTGAGTGCCTTCAACTTCAGGATGTCCTTCATGGCCAATTAAAATTATTTCATAACCTTTTTTTGCATATTTTATTCCTTGATTGTGTACTTTTAAAACTAATGGGCACGTTGCATCTAAAATAGGTAATTTTCTATACTTTGAGTCTTCCTCTACTTTTCTTGAAACTCCATGAGCACTAAAAACAGTTACAGCTCCTTTTGGAATTTCTTTTATTTCCTCAACAAAAACCGCTCCTTTTTCTTTAAGATCTTCAACAACTCTTTTGTTATGAACAATTTCATGTCTAACATATACAGGAGGTCCATAAATTTTTAGGGCTTGTTTTACTATATCAATGGCCCTATCTACTCCTGCGCAAAATCCCCTGGGTTGTGCTAAAATAATTTTCATTTTCTTTATTTTATCAAACTAAACTAACATTTCTACAATATCCGTTATCAATAAACCACTGTATAGCGTCTTTTAATGCAATTTTAGCTGATTTATATTTATAATTTAATTCTTTTTTAGCTTTTTCACTAGAAAAAAACATCTTTTTTTCAGCCATTCTGATCATATCAACGGTTAGCATTGGATATTTAAGATTAAATAATCTGGCAATAATTTCAAAAAGATACGCTATTGGATAAAGTGGTTTTCTAGGTAGCATTATTTTAGGTGGATTGTTTCCGCACAGAATCGAAATCATTTCTAACATTTCTTTTAAAGTAAGATTTTCTCCACCAAGTATGTATCTTTCTCCTAGTTTTCCCTTATTAAAAGCTTGTATATGTCCTTTTGCTACATCATCAACATGAACAATATTAAGACCTGTATCAAGATAAGCGGGAATTTTTTTCATTGCAGCATCTAAAACCATTTTTCCGGTTGGCGTTGGTTTTATATCTCTAGGTCCAACGGGCGCAGCTGGATTTACTATAACAACTGGTAGTTTTTTTGTTTTATATAATTCTTTTACTTTTTCTTCAGCAAGAAATTTAGACTTTTTATAGTGTCCTATCATTTGATCAATATTAACGGGAGTATTTTCATTAGCGATATACCCTTCTATTGGTTTACCCAATACCGCGACACTACTTGTATAAACAATTTTTTCAATTCCTAAATCTAATGCTTCTTTCATTAAATTTTCTGTCCCAGTTACATTATTTTCATAAATTTCTTCTGGTTTCGGAACCCAAAGCCTATAATCTGCTGCAACATGGAATAAATACTTACAATTCTTTAGACATCTTTTTAATGAATCTCTATCTTTTAAATCACCATATATAATCTCAACATCTAAATTTTTTAAATTATCTAAAACACTAGACTGTCTGACCAATGCTTTTACCTTATGTCCTTTTTTTAAAAGTTCTCTTAAAACTGCTGCCCCGACAAATCCTGCTGCTCCTGTAATTAATGTTTTCATTTTTTAAAAAAATATTTTTCTAGTGGTAATAAAATAGTTAAGTTAGCAAGATAAATAGAGAATATAGAAATAATTAATAATTTACCCATACTTGCAGTACCAACATGTGATGAAAGTGATAAGACAAAAAAGGTGCCTAGTGTTGTTAATAAACTAAAAACAATTGCTCGTGGCGTTGTACTATTTGCAAAATAATCATCTAATGTTTTAAATTTCTCAGTTCTTAAAATAGTTTGAATAGATGTTGCTGCACCCAATCCAAATAGTAAAGGCAATGCAATAATATTTGCAAAATTCAAATTAAGCCCCGATAAAGTCAAGAATGATAAGGAAAATAATAAAGCAGCAACTAAATTAATAAAAACTATAAAAACTTTTTTAAAATTTCTTAAAGTAAAAAATAAAAATAAAGTTGTTAAACAAATTGATATTATCATAGCCTCTTTAAACGATTGTAATATTGACCTGCCTGCCTCATACATTGTAAATGCCCCACCGGATATATTTGGTGTAATTTGAGATACAGATTCAACAAATTCTTTTTTATTATTTTGATTATCAAGGTTCTTAGAAGGTATAACTTCTAATCTATATGCTCCACCTGAATATGTCTCATATTTTCTTAATAATTTGCGGTCAATATTCTTATATGAAATTTTTTCTGCTTTGAGGCTTTCATTAAATCTTTCTATATTAAATTCAAAGTATTTAAAAATTTGTTTCTCGATTAACCATCCTGATATTGGTTTTAAATATAAAATGTTACCTTTCAAATATTTAATATACGAAGTATCAATTCCTTTGTTACTGGCTTTATCCTCAATACTTTTTAATAATTCAAAAATTTTATTTTGCTCTTCTTCCCATAGATCACGGTTCGCGTCCCTCTCCCTAAGACTAGCACTATCTTGAGATAATTTAACTTCAGGAAAAAAAATCTTAAACTGATCTAAAATTTCTAATTTTTCATCTTGGTTTTTAGGAATAAGATCCTTAAAGTAAATTACTTCTTTTACTTCATCTAAATTTGATATCTTTTTTTTTAATTCATCAGCTTTGTTAATATCTTCTGACAAAACATCAACGCTGTGCTGATTTATAGTTTTATCTTTGATCAAATCATTCATTGTTATCACAGAAGGGCTTTCTTGATTACGTAATTTCATTGGATCATTGTCAAATTGAATATTTTTTAAGTTAAATATAGAAAATAAAAGAAAAAAAACAGATAAAGTAAAAAAAATATTAGCATTCCTTTTAAAGAAAGACATAAAACCTGCAAAATAAAAAACTCTTAAATTATCTTTTGTATAATTGTCTAATTTTTGATTAGAAAAATTTTTTATTAAAATTAAAAAAGACGGTAAAAATGATAATGTTAAAAATAGTGAAATAAACATTCCTCCTCCAGCAATAATTCCAAGTTGTGCTAGTCCACTAAAAGAAGTAAAAGCAAAGCTAAAAAAGCCTATAGCAACTGCAATTGCAGTTAATAATAAAGCCTTTGTTATACTTTTATTTGTTGACAACAAAAAATCTTTCAATTTTTTGCTAGAGAATTCATATGTTCTTAAAAGATAGTGAATTGAAAAATCAATTCCTAAACCAATAAAAAGCACTGCAAAGGCAATAGAGATTAAATTTAATTCTTTAAATAAAAATAAAGCAAAAGTAGTTGTCCAAATTAATCCTATTACTAAAGTTAAAAAACTTGCTAATAAATAAAGAGAATTCCTAAAAGTAATTAGTAAAAGCACAAAAACTAAAATTAGTGAAATAGTTACTCCTATTTTTGCACCACCTCCTAAAGTATTTAATTCATCTTGTTCCATTGGAACTACTCCAGACAAGCTAATATTAACATCATAAAATCCATCTTGATTCGCTTCAATTTCTTTCTCTAAAAAAGTAAATATTCTTTTTGCAGGATTGAATGTTGTGGCATCAAGTCGTGGTTGAATATGGATTATTTCTGTATAATTTGAACTATCATTATTAGAAAAAAGATCTCCCCAAAATATATAGCCTTCATTTTCTTTTTCACCAAGATGCTCAAATAATTTGTTAATTTTTTCTATATTTTCATCACTCAAATCTGCTGATAAAAAAAGATTTATAGTATCTAGAAAATTATATAGAGATAAATCGTTAGCAAGTCTTGAAATAAAAGGCTGATATCTAGCCATATCATCTAATTTTTCTTCTAATTCTTCTTCTGATAGATACAAAAGTCCGTTTTTTTTAAAAAAATCTAATTCGCCGGGATAGAAAATATACCGGTATAAATAATTATTAGCGCCGTTTTCATAAATTAATCTTTTGTAAAGATCAGATGTTACGTATTTTACTTCATCACTTTTTTTCCCATTAACAACAACAATTATATTATTAGAAAATTGCGGAAATGATTTTGTAAATGCTATGTCGTTTTTTCTAAATGTTAATTCTTCCGAAAGTAAATCTGTATTAGATGTATTAACCGAAATATTTTTATAGACAAAACACCCTGCGGCTAAAGTAATTAATAAAATAAAAAAAATGAATCTTTTAGAATATTTTAGAACCCAATTAATTAAAGAATTCGCCATAAAGAAAATTGTAACTTAAAAAAAATTGTTTTAAAAAAAATTATTTATTTTTTTGTAGTATTTAAATATTGATTTATCCATTCTGGATTATTTACACACCTGCCAAATGCAATTTCTTTACAACATTTTGGAGAATATTCTTTTCCATTTTCTTTTCTATATTTAGCATATTCTTGACCTCTATAAAGATGTTCTAGAATCATTGCTTGTTGTTCCTTTCGCGTAAAAACTACTTTTAGGCTATCTCCATTATTTTCAAATGCATCATTATAATCCTGCCAAAAATGAACTAATTCGTGTAATAAAATTGTTCTAATACAAAGATCTTTTACTGGGTAAACACCTTCAATCATATATAAAATTTCTTTTCCTTTTTTTTGATCTTTAGTTGGATACCATCCAATTACTGGACATGGTTTTTCACATGCCATTTCTGATAATTGTTTTTGAGGGATGAATTTTATTTCTGGATAATAAGTTGGTTGTTTAAAATCAGCATTGATTACATGTAAATGTGATGAAATCCAAAGAAAAAGCGATGCTATTACTGTGCTTAACGAATCCATATAATAAATTAAATATTTGGATTTAACTTACAACAAATATTTCTCCCATACCTTTACAATTTATATCTCCTAAATATTTTTTGGTATAAATTGAAGGAAAAATATTCTTAAATTCTTTACTTATTTTTTCTAAATAAAATTCCATAATTTTTAAAAAAATATATTTATTAGTACCGTTGTAATTAAAGTGAGGTGCTAAAAATTTTTGATCTTTTATTATTATAGTACCTCTTTTCATCAATAATCCAATATTTGAACCGATTTTTCCTTTTGTTATTATTGTTCCAGCTATCATTTGATTACCTAAAAAATCTTTTACATTTCCTTTAATATAAATAACTCCTGATCTCATTTTAAAACCTACTCTGATACCAGCATTACCATAGACCAAAAGTATTCCTCCAGACATACCTACTTTATTACCTTGTTGAGAACTTCCCAAGTAATCTCCAGTATTTTTTTTTATTATAATCTCACCTCCTTGTAAAGAACATCCTGCATAGTCAGAAGTTGATCCATTAGCAATAATTCTTCCGCCAGACATTTCATTTCCTAAATAATTTCCTGTATTTCCATTAATAATAATTTCTCCATTTTTCATTTGGTTACCAATATAATCACATTTTGATAAGTCGCCTTTAAAAATAATTCCATTTTTTAATGTTCCAGATATAGAAAAAAAATCTGAGAAGTTTCTTGTTTCGTTACCATATGAAATTTGTAAAGTTTTTATTTTAGTTTTTGTTTTTTTTCCGATTTTATCTGGTATTAATTGACTTAAATCTAATCTAAACTTTAATTCTTTTTTTAATTTAATATTTAAATAACTCATTTCATAATATCTCTTAAATGGAAGTGAAAAGGACCTAGCTTTCCACCATAATTTCCTGCTGAAATTGATTTAATTCCTTTATTGAATTTCTTACAAATAATGGTGATGCCTTTTTTTATTGCTAACGCAATATCTTTTTTATTTATTCCATCTATAACAATTTCTAATACGCATTCTATATCTGTATCTAAACTGGTTTTTGTAATTCCTTTTAATGTTGGACAATAAGCATCATTAGTCGATGCAATCAGATTCTTATATTTTGATCCAACCTTTGAACCAGAACGAACAATTCCACCAGGAAAAGGGAGTATTATATTATCTATTTTTTTCATTTCCTTAACAGCGGCTTCTCCTGCTTTTAAAACTTCTTTATTTGAAGTTCCTATAATTAAAATATTACCTCCGCCTATTCCTGAAGTAATACTTGTTTTATCTTCAATAACAAATTCCCCTTCCATTACAGGAATTCTCCAAAATTTTTTGTCATTAAGTTTCTTTGAAATTTGAAATCCATCGCCAAAATACCTAATGGCATTACCTAAATTTATTTTTTCATCTGTTTCTAAACCAGAAAAACATGCTGTAGTTGGCGTTGTTAATATACATTGTCCTACTCTTCTTAATACTTGCTTAGCCAAATTTTCGCTGTTCATAGCAAACAAAAGAACTGTTATACCAAGCCTACCATCGGGAGTTTTAGATGATGGAATCTCTTTTTCTATACCACCTTCACAACCACAAGCAATAACAGATGTTGCAAATCCTGTCATGCTGTCCACAGCTTTTTTTAACCAATATTTTGACTCTGCAGTAATTATAAGTCTTACTGCTTTCATTGGAAAAGCTTCGGCAAAAGTTTTTTCTATTTTTACCCCATTAATAATCATTTCTATCACACTGAATGTTCTCTGTTTCTATACCATGATCCCAAAGCTCTTGGTTTTGTATTTCAAAATTTTGCATTTTTCTGCCCATATACTTTTCAAAATAAAGATTAATTTCCTTTTCAATACTCTTATCATAATCTGTTTTTGCTATATAAAACTTTCCATTTAAAACTTTTTGTATCTTTCCATTTTTTACAACTATTTCACCATCTTTTATAACCATATATGGGTTTTCAAACATTTTTTCTTTATCTTCAATTTCAGAATAAACTGTAATATTTGCATTTGCACCAACACCTAAATGACCGGTATTTTTTAAGCCTAAAACTTTTGCAGGTCCGGCTCTTGTTAAAATAGCTATATCATACAAGTTATATTCTCTTTTTAAATCTGATAAAATCGAGCTTTTTTGAGCATGTTTATTAATTTTAGCAAATTCATTATTTCTAAAAGATCTATCCATTAATAATTTTATTAGTTTTGGATAAGCAGTAAACGCAGCCCCATTAGGATGATCGGTCGTTAAATAAATTCTCCAAGGGTCTTTAATTAAAAGAAAGAGTTCTAAACCTATGGCCCATTGTAAAGAATTAACAAAATTTTTATCTTGATATTCAAATGGCACTATTCCGCAGCCAGCATCGCATTCAATATCAGCGCAGATCCATTTTTTTGGATGTGCAAAATGATGATTTCTATATTGGCTCATTGTATCAGCAGAGGCTGTAACTGTTTGAGCAAACATAATTTGCCCTACATCACAAGTAATATTTTTATTTTTATTAATTTTTTCTGCTAAAAGACTTGCCCCTGATGAAAATTTTCTATCTCCTTCATTATTATATGAATGATATTGAATATGAGTTAAATGCATAGGTTTTCCTTCTACAGCATTTATTTGTTTTAAAGTTGTTTTTACATTGCCTGGAACCCCTAAATTACAACCGTGAACATGAATTGGATGAGGGGCTTTTAGATCAATTAAAGATTTTGTTAAAACTTTTAATATTGACCTAGGTGTAATATTATATTTTTTATTTTTTTCATCTAAATCTAATTCACGTTGATTAAATTTAAAAGCATTTATCCCACCAGGATTTACAATTTTAATTCCTAGACTTTTTGTTGATTGAATTATCCAGGCAACATAGTCATTAATTTTTTTTTGATTACTTTTTTTTTGAATTAATTTTAATAAAAAATCATCATTGCTTAAAACTGTGTATGTTCCTTTATCAATCAAAGGTATATCACTCATCTCAATTATTGCTGATCTGGAATTAGAAGGAAGTACCGCTGGTTCAAAAACAGCTGTATATCCTAATTTAGCATATTTATATCCTATATGAAAAGAACTACATGTGCCCAATCCGGAACCAGATCTTAATATATTAGATGATGAATGTAAATATTTCCTATGTTCCTCAGGTAAAAGTAATCTTGCTAAATTCACTTTTCCTCCAGCTATATGACTATGTATATCAATACCGCCAGCCATAATAATTTTATTTTTAAAATTTATTATTTTAGATATTTTTTCATTACGCTTAGGTCTATCAATAATCTTTCCATTCTTTATAAATAAATCTTTAATTTTTCCATTAATTTTATTAATTGGGTCATAGATTCTTCCATTTTTTAGTTTAATTATCATTAAATCTCTCCCGCTTTATTTAAAACATAATCAACGCTTGGTAATGAAATATTTCTTATTTTTTTTAATGGCAATGAGACTACTTTATCTATTCTAAGTAAATGACTATTGTGATCTAGACCAGGAGTACCTACAGGAATAAAAATATCTACGTCTTTTTTCTGTGGATGCGTAGGAATTCCAATTAAAACAGTTTTTATCTTTTTATTAACGATAATTTTTTTTTTATTAAAAGAATTAATCCATATAGCTAATTCTATTTCTTTTTTATCTATTAATCTTTTAGTTGAAAATTGATCAATATCATGCACTGGAAAACCTTTTTCGAAACTAGTTCTAATTGGAAAACCCGTTTGCCATAATAAAACTTCATTAACTGTCAAAATATGCTCTGATCCAGTTAGAGATAATCCGGCAAACCTTGTAAATTTATTTAAATCTTGAATAAGTAAATTTATTTCGGTTACAATTAAATCGCTAATACTATTATCAAGTTCTTTTATAGACCATAAAATAGATCCGTAATTTGTTTGTTTGAATAATTTTAATAAATTTACTATTTCTTTATCTTTTATTTCTGAAATTTTTGAATTTATAGAATTCCTTAAACTTGATATAAAATGTAATAAACTAATTGAATTTAATTTAATATGATCAAAATCTAATTTTTTTTTATTTTTATATATAAATTGCGGAAGCCTATTTCCAATAAAAACAACTTTTCTTTTTTTTAAATCATTAATTGTATTTTTTGAAAAAATATACCTTTCAAATAATCTAGGTAATTCATCATTAGATGATTGAATAATAATAATTGTATCTGATCTATTCTTTAATTCAGACAAAGTTAAAAAAAAACCACCCACTTCTTGAACGCTTTTTATATTTTTTACATAACTATCTCCGGAGAAATGATCGATAATACATTTAAATTTATCTGCAATTTTAAGTGTTGCTTTCGTCCCTTTAATATCTGTTCCCATTCCTGTAAATAAAGTAGATTTACTTTTTTTTAATAAAGATGAAAGATTATTGATTGCTTTTGTTATATTAGTTTTTTTTCCATTTATCCTTGCAAACTGGTCTTTAATTTTTTCTTTTAAAGAATGTGATAATATTGAGCAATTAGAATTCAGTTGTTTAAAATTTTTATTCTTAACTGTTAATTGAATATCATCGCATAACAAAGAACAAAACGGGCAGGTAAAGTTAATATTTTTCATATAAAAAAAAGAAAAAAAATTATTTATCGTATTTTATGTACGAAAATCTTTGATCTTCCTTTGGTGTACCTTCCAATGAATTATCTTCTTTAGATGGATCCCATTGTATGGTATCTTCAATTTTTTTTGCAAGTTCAAAATCTTTATCTGTTATTCCTTTAGCAGCATGATTTGTTAATCGAACTTCCACCCAAGCATAAGACGCTGTAATATCTGGATGATGCCAAGCGGCTTCAGCTAAATGTCCTACAGTGTTAATTACCATTAAAGTAGACTTCCAACTTTGAGTTTTATATTTTCTTTTAATCCAATTACCCTCATAAACCCATAAAGGTAATTCTTTTTTTAGTCTCTCTTTGATTTCTGCTTCATTATAGACTTTATCATCTTTACTCATAATTTTTCCTCATATGTATTTGCTTATTAAAATAAAAAAATATACTTATGGTATTTTAGTTAAAAAGTTTAACGAAATAAATTGAAAGTTAAATGTTTAAAAAAAATACTATACAAATTATTGCACCTGCAAGGTTACATTTCGGTTTTTTAGAAATTAACAGCAATTATCATAATAATTCATTTGGAGGAATAGGTTTAAGCATAGATAAATTTTATACAAAAATAAAAGTGACAAAAAATATTAAAATAAACATTAAAGGCAAACGTTTAGATAAAGCATCATTATTATTAAATACTTTTTGTAAAAAACAAAAAATAAAACCAAAGTTTTTATTAAATGTTAAAAAATCTACCCCTCAACATATTGGGTTAGGATCTGGAACACAATTAGCATTATCAATTGGCAAAGCTATTTCAGAGTTAAGTAATCTTAATTTGAATATAAAAAAAATTGCAGAAATTCTGAACCGTAGTTGTAGATCAAATGTAGGATTAATGAATTTTAAACATGGTGGTTTTCTAATTGATTTAAAAATAAAAAATAAATTTTTTACTAATATTGATAAAGTTTTTTTCCCAGACGAATGGAAGATTATTTTAATAAAAGATTCAAAACAAGGTTTACATGGTAAAAATGAAGTAAATGCTTTTAAAAAAATCAAAAATTTTCCAAAAAAAAATAACGTTAGATTGATTGATTTAGTTTTATCAAAAATATATCCTTCTTTAATAGAAAATAATTTTAATGAATTTAGCAAAGCAATTACCAAATTACAAAATATAATGGGTAATTATTTCAATGTTTTTCAAGGTGGAATGTTTTCTAGTCCAGAAGTAAGAAATGTTTTAAATTTTTTAAAAAAAGAAAATGTTTTGGGATACGGACAAACATCATGGGGACCAAGTGGTTTTGCTTTTTTTTCCAATATAAAAAAAGCAGAGTATATGAAAACTAAACTCAAAAAGAGATTTTCAAGTTGTAATAATTTAGAATTTATAATATGCTCTGGTAAAAATAGCGGTGCTGATATTCAATTAAGATAATGACAAAAGAAAAACCTTTTATTTTACATGCACTAAGTCCAACAAAAATTGTTAGTCCGTTTGATATTAATATGGCTTACGACTCTGGATTCGATAATGTAGCTACATACACAAATATAACAATGGATGATGTTTCTGACTTAGTTCAAGATATTATTTTCTCGAGACATCCAAACGATTGCAAGAAAACAGGGTTGTTTATTGCAGGAGAAGATGCGGAAGAGGCAATTGAAATGTTAGAAAAAGCAAAAAAAGCAATGGTTCCACCTTTTGAAATTTCTGTTTTTGCTGATCCTGCTGGATCTTTCACTACCGCTGCCGCAATGATAGCTTGCGTTAAAAATTTATTATTAAATAAATTTAAAACTGACCTTAAAAATAAGAAATTACAAATTGTAGGCGCTAAAGGAATAGTTGGTGGAGCGTGTGCTGTTATTGCAGCTCAAGAAGGTGCAAAAGTAGGAATGATAATTCATAGAGATGGTGCAATTGATCCAATTAATAAAAGAGTTAAAGAATATAAAAAGAAATACAATGTAGATTTAGAACCTATCATGGGAATTACTGATGAAGAAAAAACAAAAATGTCTGAAGATGCCGATATCATACTAAGTGCTGCCAAAGCAGGAAAAGAGGCTTTGTTCTTAAAACATTTTGCTACTGCAAAAAATTTAAAAATTATTTCAGATGTTAATGCTGTCCCACCATCAGGCGTTGAGGGTTTAGAAGTAAATTCAAATGGTGAAAAAATTAAAAATACAGAAGTTTTAGGAATTGGTGCGTTAGCTGTAGGACAAATTAAGGCACAACTACAACATAAATTATTAAAATTAATGTGTAACTCTGATGAACCAGTATTCTTAGATTTCAGAGAAGCATATAAAATAGCTCAAGAAATAAAAAAATAATTTTTATAATTATTATGGATACTAATTTAAGTGTTTCAAATCTTGCAAAAAAATTAGTAGAAAAATTAATCAATAATTCAAAAGAATTAAATGTTTTAGTAAAAAAAGGTCCTATTGACTGTACAATTATCGATGCTGGGATAGAAATTAAAGGAAGTGAACAAGCAGGAAAACTAATTGCTGAAATTTGCATGGGTGGTTTAGGAGTAATAAATATAGAAAAAACTAGCACCTTTCCTAATTGGCCTTTAGAAATAAAAGTTGAATCTAAACATCCTGTAATATCGTGTTTAGGGAGTCAATATGCTGGTTGGAATTTATCACATGAAAAATTTTACTCTCTAGCATCAGGGCCTGGGAGAGCTATTGCAAGAAGAGAAGAATTATTTAAAGAGTTACAATACGTTGATCAAAGTAAATTTGTATACCTGGTAATGGAAGTAGATAAAATACCTCCAAAAGAAATAATAGAAAAAATATCTAATGATTGTAAAACAGCAACGGAAAATATTATTTTAATATTAACACCAACTCAAAGTATATCGGGAATTATACAAATTGTTTCTAGAGTAAGTGAAGTTGGTTTACATAAATTACACACATTAAAATTTCCTCTTGAAAATGTTAAAGAAGTTTATGGTTCTGCGCCTATACCACCTATATCAAGTGATTTTATTACATCTATGGGTAGAACTAATGATGCAATACTATATGGGGGGAATGTAGAATTAAAAGTTAAAGGAACTGATAAACAAATAAGTAATTTAACAAAGAATCTTCCTAGTACTTCTTCTAAAGATTATGGAAAACCATTTGCTGAAATCTTCAATAGTTATAAAGGAGATTTTTATTCAATCGATCCAAATTTATTTAGTCCAGGTAAAGTAACTGTTACATCTTTAGAAACAGGTAAAACTTTTACAGAAGGAAAATTAAATAGCAATCTTATAGATAAATCTTTTGGATATGACAAAAAATAAACATGTAATTATTTTTTCAGATTCACATGATTGGCATAGTAATCAATTAAAAAAAGAACTAAAAAAATTAAAGTGTATAGTCTCTTGCCTTTCACTCGATGATTGTTTTATAAAAACAACTAGTAAAAATAATATTTTTATTCCTGGGTTTTCAAAAAATCTACCAGATGGATGTTTTGTAAGAACTATAGGAAAAGGTACATTTCAACAAATAACACGAAGATTAACAATGCTACATGTATTAAAAGAATTAAAAGTAGTTCTGTTTAATGATGTAAATTGTATTGAAAAAGCAACTGATAAATCAATGACAACATTTTTATTAAGTCATAATAAAATAAATACTCCTGATACTTGGATTCCGGAAAAATTAATAGAAGCTAAAAAGATTTTAAAAAAACTAAAGAAAAAAAAATTAGATATAATATGGAAACCACTTTTTGGATCTCAAGGAAAAGGTTTAAAAATAATTAAAAACAATAAAATAAAAAAAAATAGTGAACAAGTATATTACTTACAAAAACTTGAAGATATAAAAATAAAATCACAAAGAGAATGGCGAGACTTTAGAATTTTAATTTGTAACAATAAGATTATTGCTTCCATGATTAGAAAAAATAAGAAAAAAATAACAAATATAGGACAAGGTGGCAGCCCATTTAATTTCAATGCCAGTGAAAAAATAAAAAAAATATCAATAAAAGCATCTAAACTTGTAAATGCTGATTATGCTGGAATAGATATTATAAAAGATAAATATGGAAACTTAAAAGTTATTGAAATAAACAGTATTCCTGCTTGGAGAGCATTGCAAAAAACAACAAATAAAAATATAGCTTCTATTTTAGCAAAAACATTTTTAACTAAATTAAAATAAAAAATGATAAATCCTAAAGTTAGAATTTTATTAAAAAAACAAATAAAATTTGTATGTGACGTCGAAATGGAATCTTTGAAATCCGGAAATGTTCACAAATTCTCGAAAACCAATGATATGAGTGTAAAAGACTTTTTAAAATCTAGTTTAATAATATCAACCTGCTTAACAAAAAAAAAAATAGATTTAGGAAAAAAAATTCTAAATTCTGTTAAAGAAATTCAAAAAAAAGTAAAAAAAAATACAAATTTGGGAATAATTCTTATGTTATCTCCAATTGTCTCCATAGTACTTAAGGAAGGGATAATTTCTAAGGAGAAATTAGTAAAAAAAATTAAAATTTTAATAAAAAAACAAAGTGTTAAGAATTCTATACCTATTTTTAAAGCAATATCTATAACTTCTCCAGGAGGATTAGGTTTTTCAAGGAAATATGACGTTAATAAAATACCTAAAATAAATTTATATAAAGCAATGGAATATTCTAAAAAAAGAGATTTAATTGCTAGACAATATTGTAATGGTTTTGAGGATATTTATAATACAGGAATTCCAGCATACAAAAAATTTTATAATAAATGGGGCAAGGTTAATTGGGCGTTAACTGGTGTATACTTAACTTTTTTAAAAAAATTCAATGACTCACATATCGTGCGGAATAAAGGAAGGAAAACTGCTACAAATGTAAGAAAAGAGGCGCAAAAATACTATTTTTTCCTAAAAAGAAATAAAAATTTAAACAAAATAAAAAAAAAATTACTTTTTTTCGACAAAAAACTAAAATCTAAAAGAATTAACCCTGGAACTATTGCAGATTTAACTGTTGCAACGCTTTTATTTGAGATTGTGACAAAAAAACAATAAAAAAAGCCTAGATAAATCAAAAAAATATCATTAACATATATCTTTAATCACTGTGTCATGTTTTTTAAAAATTTATTTAAATTAGGAGGAATAATGGCTAAAATTAATAAAACTATGGTAGGAGAGTCGCTAGTTGGTGATGGTAATGAAGTTGCTCATATTGATCTTCTTATTGGACCAAGAGGTGGCGCTGTTGAAGCTGCTTTTTGTAACACTCTAGCCAATAATAAAGATGGTTTTACTTCACTTCTTGCAGTTGTAGCACCAAATCTTCCAGCTAAACCAAATACAGTTATGTTTAACAAAGTTACCATAAAAGGTGCTAAACAGGCTGTACAAATGTTTGGTCCAGCACAGGCTGCAGTAGCAAGAGCTGTTGCTGACTCTGTAGAAGATGGAACAATTCCATCTGGGGAAGCTGATGATGTTTTTATTGCAGTAGGTGTGTTTATTCACTGGGATGCAAAAAATGATCAAAAAATATATGATTACAACTATCAAGCTGTAAAGGAATCTATCGAAAGAGCTATTAAAGGTGAACCTAAAGCTAAAGATGTTGTTTCTCAAAAATCATCTGCAGAACATCCTTTTGGAAATGTAAAAGTTTAAGACTTTTTCAAATATATTTAAAAAAGAAAAAAAAGCGGATTTTAAAATTCGCTTTTTTTTTATAGATCTTTATAAATAATATTTCTTTCATGTAAAGCTGTTGATAAAATTACACCTTTAAAACCATTTTTTTTTAGAAAATTAATATCTTTATTATTTGATATTCCACCTGCTAAATAATAATCTTTTTTTGAATGCAAACCAAATTTCTTTAATTTTAATAATTCAGGTCTTTTTTTTCTTCCGATAGAATCTATCATCATAAAAATATTTTTTTTAGGCCATAGTTTTTTATTTTTTATTAGATTTGAAGGACCTAAAAAAAGATCATTTTTAAAATCTAAAGATAGAATAATCTCTTTTTTTTTAAGTTTGTACATTTTTTTTAATTCCATAGTATTTTTTAATGTTTCTGATCCAATAATTGTTTTAAATGGCATATTTTCAAATTTTTTAAAATCTAAAAAAGTTTTAATACCATAATCAACCCAAAAATCAATTTGTGGAAATTTTTTTACAACTTTTTTTATAATTTTAAAATTATTTTTTTTACCCATTATTGCATTCAAATCAGCCACATAAATGATTTTAAATTTATATTCTTTAAGCAAACTATTTATTATATTTTCTAAGTTAGAAGAATTTATTAATTTAGATTTAATTGGCCTATATTTTTTTCTTTCACCTGAAAAAGCCTTTACTACAATGTTATTTAGTAAATCAATTGCAGGTATTAGTTCCATAATAAAAACAATATTTATATGTGAATATGTAACAGGTGGCGGTTATATTAATAAAAAAATTCCTAAAAAATTATTCCTACAGGCAAAATCAATTGTAAAATCTTTATTAATTGATTTCAACAAAATACCAAATCTAAAAATAATTTATACATGGGATTATAGATTTAAAAAATTAAAAAAAATAAAAAATGTAGAATGTTTGAATATAAAAAATAACTACTTAAAAGAATGGAGTGATATAATAAAAAAAGTAGATTTTTTTTTTCCAATAGCTCCTGAAACTGAAGGTAAATTAATAGAATTAATTAAATTAAATAAATTCAAAAAAAATATAATATCAAATAAATTAAATGCAATCAGAGTAGCTGGTAGTAAATATAAGACATACAAATTTTTTCAAAAAAATAACATCCCTACCCTGCAAACGTTTAATAAAAAAGAAATTAACTTTAAAATATATAAAAAATGGGTTGTTAAACCTGATGATGGAGCAGGATGCGAGGCAAATTATATTTATAGTAATAAAAAAGATTTGCTTAATTTTTTAAATTCTAATAGAAATTTTGTTGTGCAACCTCTAATTAAAGGAACTAGCTATAGTGTAAACATTCTTTCAATAAAAAATAAAATTTTTATTTTAAATTTTAACAAACAGAAAATTATTTATAATAATAAAAAAATAATTTTTAATGGTACAAAATTTGTTAAAAAAGTACCTTTAGAAGATAAAATAAAGAAGAATATAAATATTATTTCTAGAAAACTTCCTGGTTTAAATAGCTTCTTTGGTATTGATTTTATAATTTTAAAAAAAAAAATATTTTTTGTAGATATAAATCCTAGAATTACAACTTCTTATAAAAATATAAGTAAGAATTTAAAAATTAATGTTGCAAAAAAAATTCTTAATACATTATGATAAATTATTGACAATGAAAATTATTGGTTGGGATATTGGCGGAGCTCATATAAAAGCAGTTAAAGTAGATTTTAAAAAAAAAAAGACAGAAGCTAGGCAAATATATACACCTATATGGAAAAATACAAATAATCTAAAAAAATCAATTAAATTAATAAAGAAAAAATTTGGAAAATGTAACTACCATGCAATAACAATGACAGCTGAACTTTCTGATATTTTTTTAAATAGATCTGTAGGAGTCAAATATATAATCAATTTATCTTCTAAAATTCTAGAAAATAAAAAAATTTTTTTTTATAGTAAAAAAAATTTTGTAAGAAAGAAAATAGCTTTGCAAAATACTCCTGATCTAAATTCTATGAATTGGCATGCTACAGCTAATTTTGTTTCGGGTTTTTTTCCTAATTGTATTCTAGTTGATATAGGATCAACAACTACGGATATTACTCCAATAAAAAATAAAAAAATAATTTCTAAAGGAATTAATGATCATCAAAGACTTAAATATAATGAATTAATATATATGGGAGTTTTAAGAACACCTATACATGCTGTAGAAAAGAAAAATAACTTAATATATGAAAATTTTGCTAATTTAAGTGATGTTTATAGAGTTCTTAATAAAATTCCAACCAAATTTAATTTATTACCTACACAAGATAATAAAAGTAAAAATAAACATGATAGCGCAAGGCGAATTGCTAGAATATTTGGAAAAGACTACAAAAAAATTCATTTCTTAAAATGGAAAAAAATTGCTTTTAAAATAGAAAAAAAACAAAAAGAAATTTTAAAAAAAAATATTATTAAAATAAAAAACAGAAATTTCTCAAAAGAAATTCCAATTGTAGGTGCTGGAGCTGGAGAATTTTTATTAAAAAATATTTTTAAAAAAAAAAATTATTTTTCTTTTAATTCAAATATAAAAAGTATCAAAAAAAATAATATCATAAATTGCGAAACAGCTATTTCAACAGCAATGTTATTAAACAATTTTTTAGAAATAAAAAGAAAAGAAAAAAAATAATTAATTACTATTTTTTTTCTCTACTAAATCACTAAAAAGAGATATGAGTTTTTTTGTAACTTTTCCTATCTTATATTTCCTGTTGTCTACTTGAGAAACTGGTGTAATTTCTACAGCAGTACCTGTCAAAAAAATTTCATCTGCTTTTACTAATTCTTTTGGTAAAATTCTTTTTTCTATAACTTTAATATTATTTTTCTTTGCTAATTGAATAACTGTTTTTCTGGTTATACCATTTAAAAAACAATCAGCTATTGGGGTAAACAACTTATTATTTTTAACAAAAAAAATATTTGCACCAGTGGATTCTGCGATTTTTCCATTAGAATCTAACATTAATGAGTCATCAAATCCGTTTTTTTCTGCAATATGCTTACTTAAAGTACAAATCATATATAAACCAGCTGCTTTAGCTTGTGTTGGTGCTGAATTAGGTGGGGGCCTCATCCATTTTGATGTTTGAAGTTTAATGCCACTAATTTTTTTTTTTTTATCAAAATAAGTAGACATTTCCCATGTAGCTATTGCAAGGTGTATAGTTGTGTTTTGCGCTGATATGGCCATCATTTCGCTTCCTCGCCATGCAAAAGGCCTTAAATAACCATTTTTAATATTTTGTTTTTTTATTATTTGTTTGCAAACTTTATTTATTTCTTTTTCTGCATAAGGCAGCTTAAAACCCAAAATTTTAGAGGAAAGCAGTAATCTTTTAGTATGTTCAATAAGTTTAAAAATTTTTCCATTATAAACCCTAGCGCCCTCAAAAACACAGCTTGCGTAGTGTAACCCATGAGTTAATACATGTATTTTTGCCTGATTCCACTTAACAAACTTTCCATCTAACCAAATATATCCAGCTCTATTATCAAAGTTCTTTTTTTTTGTCATTTTATTAAAATTAAAAGAAATAAAAAATTTTTTTTTATTAAAATAATATTTAAATATAAAACATATTTATAAATAAAAAATGGCAAACTTAAGTAATATTTTCAATCCTTTATTCTTAAAAAATAAAGAACTTAAAATAGCATTTGAATTATTGTTTTTTGCAACAAAGGATTTCGATAGAAATATTAGTTTCTTATTAAAAAAGTTTGGTTATAACAAGACACATTTTGCAGTTATTTTTCTAGCTTCAAATAATTACTATTTAACAATTAAAGACTTGCTTATAATTTTAGATATAAAAAAACAAAGTTTGTCAAAAATAATTAATAAGCTTAAGGATGATGAAATAATTATATTAAAAAAATCAAAAAAAGATAAAAGAAACAAAAGTATTTATTTAACAAAAAAAGGTATGAAAATAGAAAAAAAACTTACGGAGAAACAAATAGGTAATATTGCTAATGCATATAAAAATGCTGGAACAGAATCCATAAATGGATTTAAAAAAATTTTAATAAATTTAATAAGTAAAACTTCTAAAAGAATATTGGGAAAGAAGATATGAAAATATATTTACCTCATATATTGATTGTAGATGACGATAAAAGAATCTTAGAATTAATTAATGATTATTTAATTAAAAATAATTTTAGAGTAAGTACTGCAAATAATGCTTTAAAAGCAAGAGAAAAAATAGAAAATATTGAATTTGATCTTATTGTTCTTGATATTATGATGCCTGGAGAATCCGGTTTAAGATTGACGGAATCATTAAAAAAAAATAATTTCAAAACTCCTATATTGCTTTTAAGCGCATTGGGTAATCCGGAGGACAGAATTAAAGGTCTTGAAATTGGAGCAAGTGATTATTTAAGTAAACCATTTGAACCAAAAGAATTGCTTTTAAGAATGAAGAATTTAATACAAAAAAATAAATATAATGAACGAAAAGCAAAAATTGTTAAATTCGGACCATATTCCTTTAATTTAAAAAAAGAAGTATTAAAAAAGAATGGGAAAATATTTTTTCTTACTTCCACTGAAGTAAAATTATTGTGTATTTTAGCAAAAAATGAAGGGAAGCCAATTTTTAGATATAGCTTATCTAAAGTCTTAAACATACCAAATACAAGTAGAGCATTAGATGTTCAAGTTACAAGATTAAGAAATAAAATTGAAAACAATAAAAAATTCCCAACATACATACAAACTGTTAGAGGACGAGGATATGTCCTAAAAATTGAATAAAATTATGATTAAAAAGTTTTTACCTCAAACACTTTTAGGAAGATCTATATTAATTTTAGTAGTTCCTCTAATTATTTTACAATTAATAATCACAATAATATTTTATAATAGACATTGGGATACAATCACAAGACATAGAACCATTGATTTTGTTAAAGATATAACATTGGTTGTGGAATCTTTTGAAAAAAATAAATCAATAGAAAACCAAAAATGGACTCTAAATAATGTTTCAGAAAAATTGCAACTACAAACTTTTTATAAAAAAAATAAAACATTAAATTTAGAAGAATACGGACAAAAACCAACAAAACTTAAAAAATATTTATTAGAGAATCTAGATCCTTTAAATAAAAAGTTTTATTTAGATATAAACGATGAAAAAAAGTTAATAACCGTGATGGTTGAGTTGGATGATGGAATACTCGAATTTCGTGCCAATAAAAAAAGAATTTATAGTTCTACAACTTATATTTTTATATTATGGATGATTAGCGCATCAATAATACTGTTTATCGTTGCACTGTTATTTCTTAAAAATCAAATTAAACCTATACGTAAACTAGCAATTGCAGTAGATCGTTTCGGAAAAGGTAAAAATATAGGAAACTTTAAACCATCGGGAGCGAGAGAGGTAAGAAGAGTTTCAAATGCATTTAAAATAATGAAGGAAAGAATTGAAAATTCAATAACTCAAAGAAATAAAATGTTTTCTTCGATATCACACGATATTAGAACTATTTTAACAAGAATGAAATTAAATTTAGAATTACATAAATTAGATAAAGGTGGCTTAAAAAAAGATTTAGTAGAAATGGAAGAAATGGTTGAAGAATATTTAAAATATGCAAAAGGTGAGGAAAAAGAAAAAATTCAAAAAGTTAATATTATAAGTTTGATTAATTTAATAAAAAAAAGATATTCAAAAAAAAATATTTATTTTAATAACGGAAAAAAAATAAATATATCTGTTAAATTAAACTCAATTAAAAGATGTATTAATAATTTATTATCTAATAGTTTAAAATTTAGCAAAAATATAGAAATTACATGTAATAAAAAGAATAATTATGTTGAAATAATTATTGATGATGATGGGCCAGGAATTCCACAAAAAGAAAGAAAAAAAGTTTTGCAACCATTTTATAGAGTTGAAGATTCAAGAAATAGAGATACAGGTGGGATAGGATTAGGTATAACAATAGCGGCAGATATTATTAATAATCATGGCGGTAATTTTTTTTTAGATAAATCTCCACTTGGTGGATTAAGAGTAAAAATTTATCTTCCTATATAAGAATATGTTCAATTAAAGACAGTCTTTGATCTAAAGTAGCCATAATTTTTTCATTGTTATTAGAGCTTTCTTTAAACCATTCATAGATTATTGATAAATACAAAAAAGAAAAAATGCAAACTTTTAAGTTTTTTTTAATTGGCTCTAAATTAATGCGGCTTAATTTTAAATTATTTTCCATGCTTTCAAAAAAACTTTTATATAATTTTATAAATAAATTTGGTTTTTTTTGAAAAGACAAATAAAAATTATGTAAGTTTTTTTTATAAGGACAAAGTAAATCTATTCTTGTCATACATACTTCGAACAAATTATCTTTAACATTATTTCCCAAACCTTTCTTTCTTATTTTTATTTCTAAATTTTGATCAATTCTTTTAAAAAAAGAAATAATTATATCTTCTTTTGTTTTAAACAATTGGAAAAATTTTTTTGAAGAAATTTTTGTTTTTTTTTGTACTTCAGTAATTTCAATTTCATGAAAATCTTTTTTTAATAAAAGTTTTAAAAAAATATCCTCAACTATTTTTTGTAGTTTTTGCACTGTTTAATTTTTTTTTAATTAAGACTTATATTACTTTTTTTGAACCTAAAGTTTTATTTTTTTTTATTGAATCTTTTATAGAATTATAAATTAATTTTTGAAAATTATTTTTTTTAAGACAATTAATAGCTGCTTCTGTTGTTCCACCTTTGCTTGTTACATCTTTTCGTAAATCATTAAAACTTTTATCAGTATTACTAATCATATTTGCAGTTCCATTATATGTTTCATTTAAAATTTGTTTTGAAAAAGATTTATTTAAACCATGACTTATTGCTATTTTTTCCATAGATTCGAGCAGGTAATAAAAATAAGCAGGACCACTGCCAACTATTGCGGTTATTAAACCGAAGAACTTTTCATTTTTTAATTCATAAACTTTTCCAATTATATTAAGTAAAAAAAGATCATTTTTATTAAAATTATTTTTTAAAGAGCGAAAAACTATAGTTCCCATATTAACTGATATTGGAGTGTTCAACATTAATCGCATTATATTTTTATTTATAGGAAAAAATGATTTTATGTCTGCTAATTTTTTTCCTGCAAGCAGAGAAAAAAACGTTGTATTTTTATTAAATAAATTTTTATATAAATATAAATCAAAATTTAAATCTTTAGGCTTAAATGATAAAAATACATACTTAAATCTTTTGTTAATTATTTTTATCCTATCTATATCAATAAGATTAATCTTTTTTTTATATTTTTTTTTAAGAAACTTTTTTCTTTTTAAACTTTTTTCTAGAATGTTAATACGAGAAATTTTTTTATAAAATTCTTTACTTTTATTTAACCAACCGTCAATTAATGATGCTCCAATTTCTCCACATCCAATAATAAGTACTTCATTTCTCAATTATGCTCTACCTTCAGTTTTAAAATCAAAAAACAAAATTGCCTCTTCTGCTTTCCTGCCCCCCCAAAGAACTAATTGCAGCATTGGAAAGAATCTTTCACTTTCTAATATGGCATAATTAAGAATTTCTCTTAACAAATCAAATTTTAAATTATTATGATCTTTAATTATTATTGAATTTTTAAATGTAGGATATTTATTTTCATTAATGACGAAATGGCCATAATCAATTTTATTATTTATAAGATTTAATAATTTATAAATTTCAACATTATTAGAAAAATCCATTTTATTGTAAAAAAAAGACCTAATTTCAATTCTACCTCTATTTTTTAGCCATGTGACTTGAATTATTAAATTCGAATACTTGGTTGGAACCTCTATAAAGATTTCATCTTCAATTGGTCGTTCAAACACCCAATTTTTTGAAATTATTATCTCTTCTAACAGGTTAATTGGGTGAAATTTAGAATCAGTTAAATTTGTAAATGAAGAGGTCATTTTCAATATATATTGTATATTATATATACGATTATACTATATATTGTGTTATTTAAATACTTTTTTTTATTTTAGTTATTTTTTTATCTTTAATTAAATGGCAATTTATATAATTATTAATTACCAAATTATTTATATATTTTAAACATGATAATTGTTACAGGAGGCGCTGGTTTTATAGGTTCAAACCTTGTTTATAAACTCAATAAAATAAGCGAAAAAAATATAGTAATATGCGATGTAGTAAATTCTAAATTAAAAAAAAATTACTTAAAAGAAATTAAATACAAAAAAATAGTTTCTCCTTCAAATTTTTTTTA
>Ga0315338_1000591_pt1 | contig 74802 bp, 65 predicted proteins | sample ASW8metaG_FD_204518 | JGI IMG/M metagenome (GOLD analysis project Ga0315338, IMG submission 204518) | Ammonia-oxidizing marine archaeal communities from Monterey Bay, California, United States - ASW #8 | ecosystem: Environmental > Aquatic > Marine > Coastal | place: USA: California | collected...
CCCGCCCGCGCCACCCACCGGCGCCGCGGCGTTTTCCAAAATGCGGCTAAGCGACAGGCCCAAACAACGAATGTCGCGCCAATGAATGCAATCGTTGGCTCCCAGCCGGGCAAGCCGCACGGAGGCATCGACATCGATAAGATCGGATAACACGATAAACGGAAGCTCCGGACAAACCGCCCGGCAACTTTCCAATGCCCTAAAGATTCCGTCGCCAAAGGCGCCGCCGTCGGCGATCACCGCATTCCAGCCGCTTTCCCTAAGGGACTCGGCAAGTTCGGGTTCGCGGTCAATGCGGGTCCAGTCCGGTTCAATGCCATCCAGGCGCAACGCCGTGACCACGCTCCGGGCGCGGGCCATCGTGCTTCCATAGATGAGAACCTTGATCTTCCGGTGCACCGATTCCCCCCTCCCTAAAGTGTGGATCGGATGCTGCCGCAGCTTAACGTTATCGCAGTCCTGAGTCCATCGCACCATCAGCCGGTCGCCAGCCGTCCCCAGCCATGCTATTGTGTTCGGCTGGGAAAAGGTTAACCCATGGCTATTGAAATCATCGGCGGCTCTTTGTCGACGACCCTGGTGGGACGCCAAACGCTCGCCCGGGTCGGACCCGCTTCCGGGTCGGGCCGCCTAACGATACCTAATGGCGCGTTTCCCGGCCAACTCAATGCCAGCCGCGAAGCTGGCCCCATAACCCTCAACATCTCGCAGGCATCGACAGTGGTTGGAACATCACTGATCGCCGGCGCCGGTATCCTATCGACGCTCCGCGCCTTGGAAAATGGACTCAGCGTGGCCACCCAATCCGGCATTGTCAGCCCCAACACCAATCTCCTGGACGGCGCCGGAACGCGAATTTCGCGGGTCAACATCACCAGCCAGGCCAAACGGATTATCGGCGCCATCGACAGTCTGGTCGACACCGCCGGGATCGGCAGCGCCAATTTGATTGCCAGCGGCGGGCGCCGCGTCACCGTGCAGACCACTGAATTCGGCGGACGTATTACCATTTCGCCGCAACCGCTCGATTCCCTTGGCCTGGGGATCAGCGACCTCAGTGCGCTGACAGCGAACCAGGCGCAATCAGCCCTGGCAAAAGTCCGCACCGCCATCACGTTGGCGGAAACGCGCATTAGCAACCTGGAGGTGCTGCAAAGTAACCTGGGTCAGGGTAGCGGCGTCAGTCAGGCCTTCGTCCGTATCATTAACGGCGGCGACACGGCGTTTCTGCCGCGCGGCAGTCTGGTCAACCAAGTGGCATAAGCCATAGCCTGCCACGCTATTATGGTATTTTACAATTGTAAAATAACGCGGTAATCTGTTCCCGGAGGCCTAGGGAATGGCAAGAGCCGCAACTGCACAACCCAAGTTTACACGCGCCGACGCGGACGTCCGCCGGCGTTCGCTCATGGCGGCGACGGCCCGATGCCTCGCCCGCGACGGATTCGATGGCGCGTCTGTGCGCCGCATCTGTGACGAAGCCGGTGTTTCCGCAGGCTTGCTGCGACATTACTTCGACGGCAAGGATGACTTGGTGGCGCAAACCTACGAGGGGCTGGCGGCAGACTTCACCCGGATCACGCACGATGTCTTGCAGGGAGCCGCCGGTGGGGCCGAGGAGCGGCTGCGCGCCTTTTTCGAGATCAGCTTTACGGCGGAATTTATCGATGCCGACGTCTTTTTGGTGTGGGTCGCGTTCTGGCGCCAAGTTCGTGTTGATGAACGAATTCGCCGCAGCCACCGCCAAGCCTATGCAGCTCACCGCCGCGACTTGGAGAACATTCTCGGCGAAGTCGCGGAGCAGAACAGGTTCATAGCCAATCCGCGCCTCGCCGCCCTGAGCCTGACGGCGCTTATGGATGGCCTTTGGCTGGAGATAAGTTTGGACGCCACGGCCTTCACGTCTGTTGAAGCCGCAGAAATTTGCGGCAACTGGCTCGACAGCTTCACCGGCCGCGGTTTTACCGGCCGCTTTGAGTAAGAGAGAGGATTCGCGAATGACCCGTCAAACCACCTGTGGGGAAGCATTGGTCCGGCTGCTGGAGCGGCGCGGCGTCGATACGGTGTTCGGCATTCCCGGCGTTCACACCCTGGATCTCTACCGCGGTTTGGCCGCCAGCAACATCCGCCATGTCCTGGTCCGCCATGAGCAAGGCGCCGGATTTATGGCCGACGGCTACGCCCGAACCAGCGGCCGGCCCGGGGTCTGTTTTGTCATCACCGGTCCCGGCGTCACCAATATTGCCACGCCCATGGGTCAGGCCTACTCGGATTCGATCCCGATGCTGGTGATATCAACGGTGCGCGCCACGGCCGACCTCGGTGACAATTTCGGCCGCCTGCATGAGATTACCGATCAACGTTCGGCGACCGCACCGCTGACGGCTTTTTCCGCCACCGCCATGTCGCCCGATGAGGTACCCGAACTCATCAACCGGGCGTTTGAAGTTTTCGACAGCGCCCGTCCGCGCCCGGTGCATATCGAAATTCCACTCGATGTGGCCGCCATGCCAGTGGACGGCGACTGGACACCGGCGGACGCGAGCCGGCCGGCAGCGCCTTCGGTTGAGACACTTTCCGCCGCCGCCTCGGTGCTGGGCGATGCCGAAACCCCGGTCATCATCGCCGGCGGCGGCGCCATCGAATGCGCTGTTCAACTCCCCCGCCTAGCCGAAATTCTCGGTGCGCCGGTTATCACTACGGTGGCGGGAAAAGGCCTAATGCCGGCGGATCATCCGCTTAACCTGGGCGCCACTCTGCCACGGGCCGAGACACAGGAAATCATCGGCCAGGCCGATGCAGTCCTAGCCATCGGTACGGAGTTGGCTGAAACGGACACCTGGGTGGAGCGGCTACCGCTCAAGGGCCGCTTAGTGCGATGTGACATCGATCCCGATCAGATCAATGCGGCCTATACGGCGGACGCAACCGTGCTTGGCGATGCCGTCGCCGCGCTCGACGGCATCATAGAACAGCTTGCCGGGCAACGGGCCAACGACCGGAGCGGTGCGGAGGACCAGGTCCGGGCCGCCCGACAGGCCTTGGCTGACAGCGAGACCGAATTGGCGCGCGGCCACCGCCGGGTACTCGATGTGCTCGCCGCCGCGCTGCCCGATGACGCGGCCGTGTATACGGATATGACCCAGATTGCTTACACCGGCAACGAGATCTATGACGCGCCCCGGCCACGCTCGTGGTTTCACCCCAACGGATATGGCACCTTGGGTTATGCGCTGCCGGCGGCGATCGGTGGCAAACTGGCCAATCCCGGAATGCCCGCCGTCGCCCTAGCCGGAGATTTCGGGTTCCAGTTCACCGTTCAGGATTTAATTGTCGCCGCCGAGCTGGGTTTGCACATGACGGTGATGGTGTGGAACAACGACGCGCTCGGGCAGATTCGTGACGACATGATCGACAAGGGCATCGACAAAGTCGGCGTCGAAGGGCGCAATCCGGACTTTCGCCTGCTAGCTGAAGCCTACGGCGCCAACTACCTGCAACCGACTGGCCCGGAAGGCCTGGCCGCCGACCTGGCGCGTAGCCTATCCGAGCCGGGTCTGTGGTTTATGGAGATACGGCAGTCCGATTTTGTGCCGGCGCCTGAGCGCCTCTGAGTCCCTCGACGAAATGGGCAATGCGCCGGCAGCCCTCATCCAGTTCGGCCTGCGAGGCCGCCAGGGTGATGCGCATATGGCCGGCGGCGCTGGGGCCGAAGGGCTCTCCCGCGAGCACCGAGACGCCCTCGCTCTCGAATAGCTGCTCCATGAAGTCCTGGCAGGTCAGCCCGGTGGCGCGGATATCCAACATCACGAACATGCCGCCTTCGGGCTTGTGTACGGACAGCCCGTCAATGGCGTTGAGCGAGGCACAAACCGTGTCACGCCGGGTCCGGTATTCGCGCTTCATGGCCTCCAGCTCGGTCATTTCCAATGTCAGAGCGGGAATGCCGGCATCCTGAATGAATTGCGGCGATCCGTAGAGCATGGCGCATGCCAGTTCCGACGCATGGTCGATCAGTTCCTCCGGACCGATCATCCAACCCAGGCGCCAGCCGGTCATGGCGTGGGATTTGGCCAGGCTGGAAATGGTGACCGCGCGATCCGCCATACCCGCAATTGCGCTCGGACTCACATGCGGCGCGTCAAACGTGAGCGCCGCATATACTTCATCGCAAATCAGCCACAGATCACGGCGGCGGCAAACATCGGCCAGACCTTTGATGACGTCGGCGCGGAGAACGGCGCCGGTGGGATTGTTGGGTGTGTTGATAAGCACGGCCCGGGTGTTGGGGCCAACGGCTTCTTCTATGCGCGCCGGATTGACCTGGAAATCATCCTCGGGCCGCGTCGGCACGGTTACCAATTTCGCACCGGTGGCGCCGATCACCCCTTCGTAGGTCACATACATGGGCTCCGGCGAAATAACCTCGTCGCCCGGCTCAAGCAGGCACAGCGCCGCGACCATGAGCCCGTTTTGCGCCCCGGCCAGGACAATGACGTTATCGGGTCCGACTTTCTGGCCGGCGATGCGGCCGTGATAATCGGCGATGGCTTGGCGAAGCGGCAGCGCTCCGTCCACGGGGGCATAGTGGTGGCGGCCATTGCGCAGACTGGCGACCGCCGCCTCGACGATCGGTTCGGGGGTATCGAAGTTGGGGTCGCCGACGGACAGCATGATCACGTCGCCGCCCTCCTCAAGGCGCTGAGAGGCCAGGGAATGGGTATCCCAGGCCCGCGCACCCTTACCGGCAATGCGATCAACAAGCGAAGCGTATTTCATGACGGTCATCCGATGCAGCTATGAGAGGTCCGGCTCCACGGTCCGGCCATCCACACTAGCTTATTATACAATTGTAAAATTAGTTTGTGAACCCCTTGTGACAACTGCATTGGACTGACCGAGAGGCAAGCCGAGTAGAATTATCTCTAAAACGGGGTGATGGTGCCGCCTGCAAGACTCGAACTTGCGACCCCCGCATTACGAATGCGATGCTCTACCAACTGAGCTAAGGCGGCGCTGGGCGCAACCTACACCCGGCGTTGTCTGTGTCAAGGGGTTCACCAGCCCGACCGGACAGTTCTCAGGCCCATGAACGTTGCTAAATGTGGCGGCCTCGCGTTAATCTCGACTTGTGTGGCGGTGCGCAAAAGGTATCGCCGTTAATTCCGAGGGATAACCTCCAAACCATCCAGGGAGAATATTACATGCCTAGCATTAAATCCGCTTTCACCAGCGTTGCAGCCGGCGCAGCTCTTGTCGGCCTCGCCGTGAGCATCAGCCCGGCCAATGCCGCAGAGTGTTATCGCGGCACGCTCGATAAACAGTACTGCGACCGCAACCGCGACCAAACCGCTGATCTGCCGATGAACCCCAGTGATTGGGTCGACCCGAGCACCATCATTTTCTCCTACACGCCGGTCGAAGACCCGGCTGTTTACGCCAAGGTCTGGGACGGCTTCATCAAGCACATGGAAAAGACCACGGGTAAGAAAGTCGCTTTCTTCCCGGTTCAGTCCAATGCCGCCCAGTTGGAAGCCATGCGCTCGGGCCGCCTGCATGTCGCCGGTTTCAACACCGGTTCAAACCCGATTGCGGTGAGTTGCGCCGGGCTTGTCCCGTTCGCCATGATGGCGTCCAAGGACGGTTCCTTCGGCTATGAGATGGAAATCATCGTACCCGCCGGGAGCTCCATCAAATCGCCGGCCGATATCAAGGGCAAAACTATGACCTTCACTTCGCCGACGTCGAACTCCGGCAACAAAGCCCCGTCGGCGCTGCTCAAGGGCGAATTCGGTCTGGTCAAGGAAGTCGACTTCAAGACCAACTTCTCCGGCAAGCACGACAACTCCGTGCTCGGCATCGCCAACAAGGATTACGAGGTTGCCTCGATCGCCAACTCGGTGATGAACCGGATGTTCGACCGCGGCGTCGTCAAGCCTGAGCAGATCACTACGATCTACAAATCGCAAACCTTCCCAACCACGGGGTACGGTCACGCCCACAACCTGGACCCGACAGTGGTTGCCAAAATAAAGCAGGCCTTTTTCACCTTTGTGTGGGAAGGATCCGACCTGCAGAAGGAATTCAAGAAGGAAGGGCGCTTCGTCGGCATCCAGCATAAAACCGACTGGGCCGTAATTCGCAAAATCGACGCCGGTAACGGCATCAAGTACGAGTGCAAGTAACGTCCGCTAAACTCCTGCGGGGGAGGCGCTTGTTAAAAGCGCCTCCCTCAGCGGGAGATTTTTTACCTCAAATCTGTACCACGGAAGTCCCATGCTTCGCCTCGTAAAGCTTACCAAGCAATACAAGACCGGCGATCTGGCGCTGAAGGGAATTGATCTCGAGATTCCCGACGGTCAGGTGATGGCGCTGATCGGCCCATCGGGCGCCGGTAAATCAACCCTGATCCGTTGCGTCAATCGGCTGGTGGAACCGACGTCCGGAACCGTTCACCTGAATGATGAGGAATTGACCGGTCTTTCGCAGGGCCAGCTCAGGAAAGCCCGGCGGCGCATGGGCATGATATTTCAGGAATACGCCCTAGTCGAACGCCTCACCGTCATGGAAAACGTGCTCTCGGGACGGCTTGGGTATGTCAGCTTCTGGCGCAGCTACTTCAGAAAATTCCCCCAATCCGACATCGACGAAGCTTTCCGGCTCTTGGAAAGGGTTGGCCTCGATGATATGGCCGACAAGCGCGCCGATGAACTTTCCGGCGGCCAGCGCCAACGGGTCGGCATCTGCCGGGCCTTGATCCAAAACCCGGAATTGCTGCTGGTTGATGAACCGACGGCGTCTCTTGACCCCAAGACATCGCGCCAGATCATGCGCCTGATCCGCGAACTTTGCCGGGAACGAAACCTCTCGGCCATCATTAACATCCACGATGTTTTGCTGGCGCAGATGTTCGCGGAGCGCATCGTCGGTCTGCAATTGGGCGAGATTGTTTATGACGGCGCCCCGGATGGTATGTCACCAGACGTGCTGACCCAGATCTACGGCGAAGAGGACTGGGAAGCGACCATCGAAAAAGTCGATGACGAAGACGATGAAGACAGCGCTGACGACCCCGCTACGGCCGACGCTTCAACCAGTTGAGGTCCGCCATCATGCCCGCAACCCGCATCTGGAAGCGCCCACCCTTCATTAAATCCCCGATGTTGCGTTGGGGACTTATCGTTGGCGGGACCATCTATCTGTCGTTGGCATTGGGAACCATGGACGTCAACTGGGGGCGGGTTGCCGCCGGCCTGCCCAGGGCCGAACGGTTTATCCTGTCGTTCTTCCCGCCGGACTTTGTCTCCCGCTCCGGTGATATTGCCGACGGTATCTATGAAAGCCTGTGGATGACAGTGGTCTCGACAGTAATCGGCATTGGCTTGTCGATACCGGTCGGCCTGGGGGCGGCGCGCAATCTGTCACCACGGCCGGTCTACATCTTCTCGCGCGGAATACTTGCCGTCTCCAGGACCTTTCCGGAAATCATTATCGCCCTGTTCGCCGTGAAGATATTCAGCTTCGGACCGTTCGCCGGGATAATCGCGCTTTCCATCGGCTCCATCGGCTTTTACGGCAAGTTGCTGGCTGAAGACATCGAGGACATGGACCCGGTCCAGGCCGAAGCCGTCAAAGCCACGGGATCAAGCTGGTTCCAATGGCTGAATTATGCGGTCCAGCCACAGGTCATGCCGCGCATGATCGGCCTTGCCATGTACCGCTTCGATATCAATTTTAGAGAGTCCGCCGTTGTCGGCATTGTCGGCGCGGGCGGAATCGGAGCGACCTTGCTGACCTCTTTCGACCGCTACGAATTCGATTCGTCCGCCGCCATTCTGCTGATCATCATCGGTATCGTCATGGCCGTCGAATATTCGTCCGGTTACATCAGAAAGTGGGTCCAGTAATGCCGATCGCAACATCGGGAACGACAAAGATTTGGCAGCGGCGGGATCGCAACCGCCAGATCACCATCTGGGCCGGGCAATTCATCGCCGTCGCCATTTTCATGTATTGCTGGCATTTGGTGTCGGAGAAAACGACGTGGTTTTTCGTTTTGGATGCGCCACGCATCACCGTCGATATGGCCGAGCGGATGATGCCGCCGAAATGGAGTTACATGGAAACTCTGTGGCGGCCGGTCTGGGATACGATCGCCATTGCCACGCTGGGAACCCTGATGGCGATCGTTATGGCCTTCCCCATCGCTTTTCTGGCGGCGCGCAACACGACGCCCTCCAAGGCTTTTATTCGCCCCCTTGCCCTGTTTGTCATCGTCTCGTCGCGCTCCATCAATTCATTGCTCTGGGCGTTGATGCTGGTCATTGTCCTGGGGCCGGGCGTGTTCGCCGGTGTGCTGGCCATCGGTTTCAGGTCAATCGGCTTCTGTGCCAAGCTTCTCTATGAAGCCATCGAAGAGATCGATGAGACCCAGGTCGAGGCGGTGACCGCCACCGGAGCCTCCGGTACACAAATCCTCAATTACGGGATTGTGCCGCAAATCCTGCCCGCGTTCGCCGGAATTTCCGTATTCCGCTGGGACATCAACATCCGTGAATCGGCGGTACTTGGGTTGGTCGGCGCGGGTGGTATTGGACTGCAACTCAATGCGTCCATCAACACCGTGACATGGACCCAAGTTTCCGTAATCCTGATCGTGATCCTGGCGACCGTCATTGTCAGCGAATGGGTATCGGCCAAGGTCCGCCACGCAATTATCTAAAACAGTTAATCAGAAACCGGCGCCAAGGCCGGCACCTCTGCCCTGCCGGGCAAGTCGGCGACATGCGCGGGCGCCCGCCAGACATAAGAATCGAAACTCTCGCAATTACCGCAAAGCGCCGTCCAATCGGCGACGGCGTTGCCGCAGGCGCCGCAAACCCAAGTCGGATCCGATTGCGCTACCGAGGCCCGGGTCAGCCAGTCATGCGCCTTGGCCAGATCATTATGCTCTGCTTCCTCCAGGCGTGCCATCATGCGACATACTCGGGCTTCCGACGCCGTGTTTCCGCCGCCGAGCAGAAATTCGAGATGCTCGCGCGCCTGGCCCCACAGCTGAGCATCGAGAGCGGCCCGGGCGATGGCCAACCGGCTTTCCTCGTGTTCGGTGTTGACCTCAGCCAGGCGTTCCGAAGCCTTGACCCGGGCCAGGGCATCTTCGGCCTCGGCCGCCGCCCAGTAGGATTCGACCAAATCCGGATGGGGAAATAGCCGCCATGACTTTTCAATGACCGAGGCCGCCTTGCGCTGGCTGCCATCGCGGACCAGCGCCTTGGCCAGGGCCGTCACCGCGGGAATCAACTCGGCATCAAGATCAACCGCCGCCTTCAATTCGCGGAGCGCCGTACTCACGTCGCCCAAGGCCGCCGCGTCGCGGCTCAGTTGATAGGCGAGAACCGATTTGTTACGCCGCCCCGCCGGCCCCGGAACCAGTTTCCGGCGAACCATCTCATCATTGGTAACGCGGGCATCAAGCCATTGCCGATTGCGCGCCTGCAGATCAAACAGATTGGTTCCCACCCAGTCACTCTTTGGCCGCAACCGGTAGGCGCGCCGCGCCAACTCAAGGGCGCTCGCCGTATCGTCGCTCTTGACCGCCTGATTGAGCAGGCCGCGAACGCCGAGGAATTCCGTTTCATCCCTAGAAGCCATGGCCTGGAAGAATTTCTCCGCCGCCTTTTCATCGCCGTCCAGTTGGGCCGCCTGAGCCGCCAAAAGCATAGTCAGGGGCGGTTCATCAAGCAGCACTTCGGCGCGCTTAACTTGCCGCCGCGCCTCATCGGCCTCGCCGGCGGAAACGGCGACCATGCCGCGGGTCAGGGCCTGATAACCTTGTTGGCGGCGCTTGTGACGCCAGGCGCCGGTAACCCGCGAAGGCGCGCGGCGCAAGAATATCCAGACCCGATAGAGAAGGGCGGTTGAGGCGGCGATTATGGTAACGGCAACCAGCAACGCCGTGAACGAAGACTCGATCCGATAGCCGAGCCAGTCCAAGACCACGGCGCCCGGCCTGTCGGCAAGGTAGACAGCGGCGCCCACGGCGATGGTAACGAGGATCAGGTACCAAAGCGCGCGGATCATCTAATTCACTCTTTGGCCGGCGCCAACAGGGTCACCGCGTAAATGTGCAGCGTCGCCATGGCCTGCTCTACGGATATCCGAGCCTTGGCGCCATCAAGCCACGATGCGGCGGCGGCGGCGGCCGGCTCCGATAGTTCGCTCAGGCGCTCAATCTCTGCGATCGCGGAGACGAGATTACCGGCTTGCAGTTCCACCTCGGCGCGGGCAACGACCGTATCGACCGAGCTTGGGTCGCCGTTTGTGTCGGTCCGCCGCCAGTTGACCAATTTGGCCACTGCCCGCTGTGTCCGGTCCAGCCACCCACTTCCAGATGGTGTCTTCGCGGCCTGAACAATTTCACCGGCGAGGGCGTCGAATTTCTCGCGAAGAGCACTTAGGGAATCGATGCCCGATACCGCATGGCGATCCAAAACCGATGCCGCTGCCTGCAGGGCCGGATCGCTACCGGCAATTGACTTCAGAGCCTCCAGGTCCCGGGCGAAGGGCTTGCCGGCCTGTACTGTTTTACGTAGCTGGCCGACGGCAAGCACGGTCGCCGCCGCTGCCGATGGCGGCTCACCGCCTGTCCGCTGATCAGTTTCCAGTTCCTTCAACCGGTTCTCGAATTCGGCCACGGCATCGGCCAACCGTTGGTTTACGTCTTCGGTCTCCGGTGCCGCCTGGCCGTCCGAGCCGTCACTCTCCAGCTTGGCAATTCGTTGCTTGAGACCATCCATCGTGCCGCCGTCTTCCTCGAGTTTGGCGAGACGGTCGGTAAGCTGTTGCAGGGCTTGGCCGGCGCCGCCCGCATCGCCGCCGGCAGACGTTGCTTCGACCATCTGTTTGACCGCGCCCACGGCCTGTTCCACGGATTCAAGCCGCGCCATCAGGCGGGTGACTTCGTCACGGAGCCTCGCCCGTTCGGCCTCCAGTTCGGCGACGGCCCCGCTATCGGCCTGCCGCGATTTCCCTTGTTCCTCCAGTGCCGCGATTCGCCCGGTAAGCCCGGTGACCGCCGGGTCTTCATGCTTCTTTCCCATCAGAACGGGGGGAATATATTCGACCACATAAGGTGACCACTTCGGCCAACTCGCGTAACCGCCGCCACCGATCGCGGCGAGGACCAAAACCCAAATCAAGAACCGTCCAAACCCGCCGCCGGACTTTTCCGCCGGCGTAAGGGTTGCTGGATCGGGTTGCGGATGCGGCCCGGGCTCGGGCATGATCTGAACTTCAGGTTCCGGTACCGGATCAGGCTCCGGTTGCTGTTGCACCTCAACCGGTTCAGCGGCGGCGGCGGCCGGTTTCTTCGCAGCCGGCTTGGCGCGTTTGCGTGGCGCTGCTTTCTTTGTCTTACCCGTGCTGGTTTTCCGTTTTTCGGCCATGCCGCCATTCCATCTCAGTTAGTACGTCCCACCCCCAACGGATCGGCAGAGGTTAACTTTAGCAGGCTTGGCCGGACGTGGGAGCACCAAATTGTATCTCACCCGTCCGTACCCGGCGTAAGCAAGTCGAGCAAAGCCGGCTGGTCGGGCTTCTCGGCCACATCAATGCGGAGCCAGGGTAACAGAGCGGCCTTGTCGGCGACCGCCGGGCTCAGGCAGTAGGCGGTCACTTCCGCAAGCTGGGGCGCCAAACCCACCGCCTGGATTAACTCGGCGAAGATGGCCGCGGTACGTGGTGAGTAGAGCAGGACGCCGTCCAGACCACCTTCCGCCAAGGCGCGCCGGGTATTCTCCGAAAACGCCGATGCCGGCTGTGCCCGGTAAACAGCCTCGCGGCGATAAGTGAACCCGGCCTCGCCTAAACGTCCCGCCAAATCCCCCGCAACATGACTGCCCGCCACGTGAACTAAATCGCCGGTATGTGGGTCAAGTTGACCAATGACCAATTCGGCAAGCGTTTCGACATCGCCCGACGCCGTACTGACGGAAACAAACTCGGCCTGATTGGCCTCCCGCGCCGAGGCGTCGCCTACGGCATAAACAACAACTTCGCGATCTGGCGTTCGTTGGGTCAATGCGCGGACACCGTTGGCGCTGGTCACCAGAACCGCCTGGACGCCCGTCAGGTCCAGGTCCGGACCCGGAATTAGTTCAATCTCCAGCATCGGGTCGACCATAGCTTCGATCCCTCGACCCTCCAGCAGAGATGCCAGCGGTTCCGCATCTTCGCGGGCGCGGGTGAGCAGGACCTTCATCTTCAACCAAACAGGTCAGGGCCGGCCTGTGACTTGAGGTCGGCACCGGCCGCGCGGCCAATGGCCTCGGCCTCTGTTGCGGGACCAGCCTGCTCGGTCCGGAATACTTCGCTGCCATCGGCACGGGCGACCAGGCCGCGAAGTGTCAACGTCCCGTCGTCGCCGAGGGTGGCTAGGCCGCCAATCGGTGTATGGCAGGTTCCATCAAGGACGTGGAGCATGGCCCGCTCCGCCGCGATCCGAGCTGCCGATGAGGCATGGTTGATGGCCGTCAGGTGGCTGCTCACATCAACGTCACCGTCACGACAGGTCACGCCAATGGCACCCTGCGCCACCGCGGGCAACAGGATATCGGAATCCAGCACCTGGGTTGCCACATGCGCCATGCCAAGTCGGTTGAGACCAGCCAAAGCCAGCATCGTCGCGTCACACTCTCCAGCTTCCAACTTGCGAAGCCGCGTTTGCACATTTCCGCGAATGAGGCCAATGGAGAGGTCGGGCCGGCGGTTGAGGAGTTGCGCTTGGCGACGTACGGAGGCGGTGCCGATAACGCTTCCAGCGGGCAAGTCATCAAGACTTGCGGCATCACGACAGATGATGACGTCGCGGGGATCCTCGCGCTCCAGGACAGCCGCCAGTTCAATCCCTTCGGCCAAACGGGTTTCCAAATCCTTGGCGGAATGAACGGCGAGATCAATTCGGCCATCCAACAAGGCCGCATCGATTTCCTTGGAGAACAGTCCCTTGCCGCCGACGTCGGCTAAAGCTCGGTCTGTTATTTTGTCACCGGTTGTTTTGATCTCGACGATTTCTGTGGCGGCGAAGCCACCCAATTTTTTTTGCACCTCCTCTGTCTGAGCCATGGCCAGGGGGCTGCCACGCGTGCCGATCCGGAGAGGTTGCGGTGTTGCCATGACTTTACCAGTGCTTCAAAACTATTCGGGAGCCCGGCCCGGAGAGTAAAGTCCGGACCCGAACGGATAAAGAGTTTTTCATGCTAGTGCTCGGGATCGAGACCAGTTGCGATGAAACCGCCGCAGCCGTGGTTGACGGCGATGGCCGGATTCTGGCCAACGAAGTCCTGTCACAGCTTGACGAGCACCGGCCCTACGGCGGCGTCGTTCCTGAATTGGCGGCCCGCGCACACCTGGAACACGTGGACGCGGTCGTTGCCCAAGCCATGCAAACAGCGGATGTAACCTTTGCCGACCTCAGCGGCATCGCCGCCACCGGCGGGCCAGGGTTGATTGGCGGGGTCCTGGTCGGTGTGATGACGGCCAAAGCCATCGCCGCCGTTCATTCGCTACCCTTCGTCGCCGTCAACCATCTGGAAGCCCATGCGCTGACGGTCCGGTTGACCGGAGGAGAGAGCGCCGTCGAATTTCCATATTTACTGTTACTGGTCTCTGGTGGTCACTGCCAATTATTGAGTGTCGAGGGTGTTGGCCGATACCACCGCCTCGGCACTACCATCGACGATGCCCTTGGCGAGGCCTTCGACAAGACTGCAAAAATGATGGGATTGGGATATCCCGGCGGCCCCGCCGTGGAACGCTGGGCCGAGACTGGTAACAGCGAGCGGTTTGAATTGCCGCGTCCGCTGAAGGGACGGGATGGTTGCGACTTTTCCTTTTCCGGCCTCAAAACCCGTGTCCGCCAAACCATCGAAGACCTGCCGCCGGGCCCCATCAGCGACCAGGACAAATCCGATCTCGCGGCGTCGTTCCAGGCCGCTGCAGGTGATGCCGTTGTGGATCGCTGCAGCAATGCTATCGAGGCATTTTTCGCTCGCAACCCCGGCGGCGGCCCGTTGGTCGCCGCCGGAGGCGTTGCCGCCAATCGAGCCTTGCGCGAACGACTCAGCGCCCTGGCCGACCAATCGGGCATGGCATTTGCTGCGCCGCCGGTCGAGCTATGTACGGATAACGGCGCCATGGTCGCCTGGGCCGGCATTGAGCGCCTCCGTCTTGATCTAACAGATGAGATGGATTTCCGCCCGCGTCCGCGCTGGCCTTTGGATCCGGACGCACCAACCGCCGCCGGTGCCGGGGTCAAGGCTTGAGAGCCGCCGCCTCAAATCGTATGAGAGCACAATGACGAAGCAGGGAATGGTCTTTTGGATGCTGGGGCCGACGTCGTCGGGCAAAACGACGATCGCCGAAGCGCTCGTTGATCACCTTCGGGCCGAGGATGTCCCGGTTGTTCTCTACGATGGTGACGAAGTCCGCGATTTGATTGGGCCGGGCCAAGGATTCTCCGTTGAAGATCGCCTTCGTACCATTCGTGGACTGGTTCATCTTGCCAACAAGGCGGCGGCGGCGGATCTCAATGTTGTCGTTGCTGCCCTGACCGCTAGCGAGGAGTCCCGCGCCTATATCCGTGAGAACGTGAACAGCCTGTTTTGGGCCCAGGTGGCGTGCTCCATTGAAACTTGCGCCGAGCGGGACCCAAAAGGTCTCTATGAGATGGCGCGAAACGGCGAAATCGACACCTTGATCGGCTACAATGAGGAGTATGTCGCCGTGGACGATCCGCATATTATTCTCGATACGGAAACCGACAGTGTGGATGCCCTGGTGAAGAAGGCGGGTCGGTTCATTATGGAGCAGCTCTAGTGGACAAGATCGGAATTATCGGCGCCGGCGCCTGGGGTACGGCGCTTGCCATTGTCGCCCGCCGGGCCGGACGCGACGTCATCCTGCAGGCGCGTGAACCAGAGGTCGTCGAGGCCGTCAATAACAATCACGAGAACACCCTCTTTTTGCCCGGCGTCCAACTCGATGCTGACATCCGCGCTACGCAGAGCCTGGCCGAAGCGGCCGATGCAAATGCAGTTCTTTTGGTTGCGCCGGCCCAGCATGTTAGGGCCGCGTGCACGACGTTGGCCGAAACGTGGACAAACGGCGTGCCGGCGGTAATTTGCGCCAAGGGAATTGAGCAAGGGACGTCGGCCCTGATGAGCGAAGTCGCCAATGAGACCTTGCCCCAGGCGCGCATCTGTGTGCTGTCCGGCCCCACATTCGCGCGCGAGGTCGCCGAAGACCTGCCGACGGCGGTGACCATTGCCGTACCGGACCCAAATCTCGGGGAAACCTTGGCCACGGCCCTGGGCACGGCGCATTTCCGCATCTATCACTCGGACGACCTGATCGGCGCCGAGATTGGCGGCGCCGTCAAAAACGTTTTGGCTATTGCCTGTGGCATCGTCGAGGGCCGGGGCATGGGCGACAATGCGCGGGCCGCATTGATCACCCGGGGCCTGGCGGAAATTATTCGCTTAGGCGTGGCCAAGGGCGCCAAGCCGGAGACGATTATGGGACTGTCCGGCGCCGGCGACCTGACGCTAACCTGCAATGCCATGCAATCGAGAAACTTCTCACTCGGCGTCTCCTTGGGCAAAGGCGAGAGTCTGAAATCCATCGTTGCCGAACGTAATTCCGTGGCCGAGGGCGTGTTCTCGGCATCATCGGTGGTTGACCTGGGCAACCGCCTCAGCGTGGAAACGCCCATATGCGCTGCTGTCGATGCTATTCTCAACCAAAATGCCGACATCGATGGTGCCATTGCGGCATTGCTGAGCCGGCCGTTCCGGGCTGAAGGCTCGTAACCAGTTCAATTCCAAACAGGAAAAGGTAATTCTCCATGCATTTCGTCATCCATTGCACCGACAAGGCGGATCACGCTCACGTGCGCGCCGAGAACCGGCCGGCCCATGTCGAATACCTCAAGGCCCACGCCGCACAAATCGTCGCCGCCGGACCAACGTTGAGCGAAGACGGCGAGGCCATGACCGGCAGCGTCCTGATCATGGAGTTTGCCGACCGCGCCGCCGCCGAAACCTGGGCCGACGGCGATCCGTATAATCAGGCCAGCCTGTTCGAGAGCGTCTCCATCCAGCCGTGGAAAAAGGTCTTCCCGGGGGACTGATGACCGAAGCACGTGTCTGCGCCCTGGACGACATCGCCGACGGTGGATCGGATGGCTTCATCCTTGAGACCGCCCAAGGTAAAAAGTGGGTCATGGTCATCCGCAAGGGCGACGGCGTCTTTGTCTATCTCAACTCTTGTCCGCATATTGGCTCGCCCCTTGACCTGCAGCCCGGCCGTTTCCTCAACCGAGACGGCACCATGATCCTGTGCACCACCCATGGCGCCCTGTTTCGCGTTGAGGACGGATATTGCGTTTCCGGCCCCTGCGCCGAGAAGAGCCTGACCGCCGTTACCGCCGAAGTACGCGACGGTAACATCTATCTCCTGGATGATGCCCAGGGGGCCTGAGTCTTGTTATCGCGGCGATTTTTGCCATAATTCCCGCAATAGAGAAGGGTGGGCCGGTTCCCGGTGGGAAATCCGGGCCATTCCGAGGGGATAGATAACTTTCCAGGGAAGGCACCTCAATCATGAGTGAAGAGCAAGTATTTCCGGTTCAGGACGCGGTCGCCGCCGCGGCGCACATCAACAACGATCAATACCTTGAGATGTACAAGCAGTCGGTCGAGGATCCTGAAGGGTTCTGGGGCGAGCAAGGCAAGCGGATCGATTGGATCAAACCCTACACCAAGGTCAAGGACGTCAACTACAACGCGCCTGATGTGTCCATAAAATGGTACGAAGACGGCACCCTGAACGCGTCGGTCAACTGCATCGACCGCCATCTTGAGACCCGTGGCGATCAAACCGCCATTATCTGGGAAGGCGATGACCCGGCCGACGACAAGAAGATCACCTATCGTGAATTGCACGAGCAGGTCTGCCGCCTGGCCAATGCCATGAAGGCGCGCGGCATCAAGAAGGGCGACGTGGTCACCATCTATATGCCGATGATTCCGGAAGCCGCCTACGCCATGCTCGCGTGTACGCGGATCGGCGCCATTCATTCCGTGGTGTTCGGCGGATTTTCGCCCGAAGCCTTGGCAGGCCGTATTCAGGATTGCGATTCCAATTGCGTCATCACCGCCGACGAGGGCGTTCGCGGAGGCAAGCCGATTCCGCTCAAGGTCAATACTGACGCGGCGGTGGAAAAATGCCCGACAGTTAAGACCGTGTTCGTGGTCACCCGGACCAAGGCTGACATCAACTGGGTCGAGGGCCGCGACGTGCGCTACTACAAGGCGTGCTCGGAGGCTGATGCTGATTGCCCGCCGGAAGAGATGAACGCCGAAGACCCCATGTTCATCCTCTATACGTCCGGCTCCACCGGGAAACCCAAGGGCGTTATGCACTCGACCGGCGGTTACATGGTCTATACCTCCATGACCCACGAGTACATTTTCGATTACAAGGATGGCGAGGTCTATTGGTGCACGGCGGATGTCGGCTGGGTCACCGGGCATAGCTATATCGTTTACGGTCCATTGGCCAACGGCGCCATCTCGGTGATGTTCGAGGGCGTACCGAATTATCCGGACGCGTCTCGTTTCTGGCAGGTTTGCGACAAGCACAACATTGCCATCTTCTACACCGCGCCGACGGCGTTGCGTGCGCTGATGCGCGAAGGTGACGAGCCGGTCACAAAGACCAGCCGTAAATCGATTCGCATCCTCGGCACGGTCGGCGAGCCGATCAATCCGGAAGCCTGGATGTGGTATTACAACGTGGTTGGTGACGGCCGCTGCCCCATCGTCGATACCTGGTGGCAGACGGAAACCGGCGGCATCCTGATTACCCCGCTACCGGGCGCCACCATGCTGAAGCCCGGCTCGGCGACACGCCCGTTCTTCGGCATCCAACCCGAGATCGTTGATGCCGACGGTGTGCCGCAGGAAGGCGCGTGCGAAGGAAATCTCTGCATTGCCGATTCCTGGCCGGGACAAATGCGCACCGTTTTCAAGGATCACGAACGTTTCGTACAGACCTATTTCTCCAACTACCAGGGAAAGTACTTCACCGGTGACGGCTGCCGCCGTGACGAGGACGGGTACTACTGGATTACCGGCCGTGTCGATGATGTCATCAACGTTTCGGGCCACCGCATGGGCACAGCCGAGGTGGAAAGCGCCCTGGTTGCCCATCACGATGTAGCCGAAGCCGCCGTTGTCGGCGCCCCACACGATATTAAGGGCCAGGGCATCTACGCCTACGTGACCTTAAATGTGGGTGTTGAATCGACGGATGACCTGCGCGGCGAGTTAGTCAAATGGGTGCGCAAGGAAATCGGCCCCATCGCCTCACCGGATTGGCTGCAGTGGGCGCCGGGCCTGCCCAAGACCCGGTCCGGCAAGATCATGCGCCGTATCCTGCGCAAGATCGCTGAAAATGATTATTCGAACCTGGGCGATACCTCGACTCTGGCTGATCCTTCGGTGGTTGATGATTTGATCGAAAACAGAATGAATAGGTAACGGCTCGGTTAATTGTTGTAAGATTAACGGCGGCCGTAAGGTCGCCGTTTTTTTTAGCACACTCGATTCTCGGAGAAACTTCATGCCGCAACCGACCGTCCCGCCGCTGGGCGACGCGCCGACCTTCCTGGACTTCCCGCTGTGCGAGGATTTGGCCGAATTGGAGCCCGGTATCGCCATTCTCGGCATTCCGTTCAGCTATCATTACGCGGGCGACCAGTCGCCCTGGCCGCAAGACGAGGCACCGGCCGCCATCCGCCAGGCGTCGCCACGCCTGAGCGTGGCCCCGGAGCATTGGGATTTCGATGTCGGCGGGCCGGTACTGGCCGGCACATCCGTTCCCGTCGTAGATTGCGGTGATGCCGGTGGCGATGCCAGCGACCCCGGCGCCCACTACGACTGCGCCGAGGAAGCCATCAGACAGATTGTTGCCCGGGGCGCGCTGCCGATTGTCATGGGCGGCGATCACGGCGTTCCCATTCCCGTCTTTCGCGGCCTTCGCGATCAGGGTCCGATCACATTGGTCCATGTCGATGCACATCTCGATTGGCGCAACGATGTCGGCGGTGTTACCGAAGGCTATTCGAGCCCGATCCGCCGAGCGTCGGAATTGGATTGGATCGATGGCATTTATCAGCTTGGCTTGCGCGCCCAGGGCAGCGCCCGTGCCGAAGAGGTGGAAGCGGCAAAAGCCTACGGTTCGGAACTTTTCACCGCCTACGATGTTCATGATCGCGGCATTGCGGCGATCCTGGAGCGCATCCCGGACGGCGGCACCTACTATTTGACCATCGATGCCGACGGACTAGACCCGGCGGTCATGCCGGCGGTTTTGGGGCCTGCGCCGGGTGGGTTATCGTTTGAGCAGGTTCGCCAGCTTATCCACGGGCTCACGGCCAAGGGCCGGGTCATCGGCATGGATATCGTTGAGGTCGCGCCCAAGTTCGATGTTAACGGGATCACTGCGGTAACCGCCGGGCAACTCATTCTCAACTTGATCGGCACCACAATTCGCGCGGGATATTTTGACTAGAACGATCTACTGACTTTGCTGTAGCAGGACGCGCTCAACACGAATCAGGTTCTTGCCGATCACTTCGGCGCGTTTTTTGGCTCCTGATTCATCGTAAATCTCCTGCGCTCCCTCGAAGCACGAAATCGCTTCGCGCAACAGTGCCATCCCAGATTTTCGTTTGCCCAGCGCGAAGCAGGCGGCGCCCAGGTTGTTGGCCGTTTGCGCCCATTGCTGCGGAAAGCGATTACGGTCTCGGACCCCCAGCGCTTTGCGAAGCTTCATGACCGCTTGCTCCAGCGTGGCGTTGGCGTTTGCCATTTCGCCAAGAGTCATCAGGACGACGCCGTGGTTGTCCGTAACCTCGGCCCAACGCGCCGGCATCTTCTCCTTGGTATAAACACTCAGCGCTTCTTCGTGAGCCTTGCCTGATTCCTCATAATACGCCGTCTGGTTTTCCATATGTGCCAGCTTAAAGAGAACTTGACCCAGGTTCAGTTGGGCCAAGGCCCAATCGTTGGGATGTTCGCCGCGGCCCAGGGTATCGGCGATTTGGCGGTAAATTACAGCGGCAGCTTTGAGTGGCGCCGATTCCTTGGTCTTGATACCCTTGGCTTTAAGGGCAGCCGCCAAATGGCTCTGGGTGACGGCCCAGACGAGCGGCGCCGTTTCGGCGGAAACGAGGGCGCGCGCAAGCTTATAGGTGGCAATGGCATGTCCAAGCCGCTTGCCGCCGCCGCCGAGTCGCGAGTGGGCGCCGAAACTGTTACCGATGCAAGTCAGGACCGTTGCCTTTTGCTCCACCGTGAAGTCTTCCGGCATGGTTTCGAGGAAGCCTTTGACCAATTGTAACTTCTCCGCTAACCGCTCGCCGACACGTTTGCGGGAGCCGCGAAAATTGGGACCAACGGCGGCAAGCACGGTGACGTGAAGCACCTCTTCCAACTCGGGACCAAATTGCGCAGGTAACGCCAGCCAATCACCCAGGCCAAAGGCGCCGGGCTGACTGTCACCGCTGGGGATGGCGGGCAGGAACCGGAGACGGAGGGTTTCGCCGTCAACTTCGCCCCATAGCAGGATGTCGGCGCCTTCTTCCTTCATCAACATGTGGCCATCGGCGGCAGCGGCCGTAAGCCGCTCTGCGAGGCTCCCCTCCAACGGCACCTCGAGTTCCTGTTTGATGCGATAGACTTCCCAGCCGTCGAATTTGTTAAGAGACTCGGTGACATGCTCGGCGACCTTGCCGCCCGTATCCTCGATCAGATTGACAAGCATGACCTTGGGCGGCAGCGCCGTACCCGCGCCGGAGGGCGCGAATGTGTTTTGTGACACGCGTTTGGCTTTTTGGCGGGCTTTATCTCCCAGACCGGAGAAGATTCCGGTGAGCCAGCCAAATTTCGGTTTAAGCATGAGTCTCCCTGAAACTAGAAATCAATGCAGCGGCCCCGGCGCTCCCAATCTCCGTACCGCGTCGGCTCGGGACCTTTCGGTCCGCCTTTTTCGCCTGTCGGCTGGCTGTGCTCACCCGCCGGCCCAAGCGAAGTTTCCTCGGCCGACCCTTTGGTTTGCTCCGTTTTTTCTGACGGCGGATTGGGTTCGCAGTCATCTTGCGCCGGGTCTTTCCCGGGTGTGTCTTTCGTATGCTCGTTCATCGCCGGTTTCTTTCCGATCCCTTCCTGCGCCTGTTCAGGCTCTGTCAATTGTACCGCCAGGATCGGCGCTTCGCCAAGAGGTATAGAGTCAAATTTTTGCCGCACCAGGCGCATCCAAGCGACTTGCGTCAAAGCGGTGATTGGGGCAAGACAGGCCAATGCCTACAACAGACTTATCGGCCAGAAACATCGCCCTGGAAATACTTGGCGACGTCGTCAACAAACGGCGCTCCCTTGACGAAACCCTTGATGGTGTTTCCAGTCGTGCATCCTTGCAACCGCGCGACTTGGCCTTTGCCCGCCATCTGGTAGCGACAACGCTTCGACGCCTGGGTCAGATCGACGCGCTAATCGATCATGGGTTGGAGCGGCCCTTGCCTCGCAAGGCGCGGCCGGTGCGCGACCTGCTCAGGATTGGTGTGTGCCAGCTCCTATTCATGCGAACTGCCGATCACGCGGCTGTAGACACTGCTGTCAGCATGGCTCAGGAAGCTGGTCTCGGCCCTTACAAGAAGCTCGTCAACGCCATCCTTCGGCGTCTGCAACGCGAAGGCGCCGAGTTGCTTAGGGTCCAGAACGCGGCACGGATCAATACCCCTGATTGGCTCTGGCAGTCTTGGGTTTCGGCCTACGGCGACGAGATGGCGCAGGCCATCGCAAGCGCTCATCTGAACGAAGCCCTTCTTGATATTTCCACCACGGGAGATGCCGCCGGATGGGCGGAAAAACTCGACGCCCGCGTTCTGCCGACCGGAAGCTTGCGTCGGGACAGCGGCGGCGCTGTGACCGATCTTCCCGGCTTCGGTGACGGGAAATGGTGGGTGCAGGACGCCGCCGCCTGGCTGGTCAGCGGTTTATTAGGCGACGTGGCCGGGCAGAGAGTTATTGACCTATGCGCGGCGCCGGGCGGCAAGACGGCGGCTTTGGCCAGTAAGGGCGCTCACGTCACCGCCATCGACCGCTCCGAAAATCGGCTGACGCGGTTGGGTGAGAATTTGTCTCGCCTCAATCTTAAGGCCGAGGTGATTTGCGCCGATGCTGTTCAGTGGCGGCCATCGGAACCGACGGACATGGTGCTCTTGGATGCGCCCTGTTCAGCCACCGGCACCATCCGCCGGCATCCGGACATCCCGCACCTGAAGTCGGTGGCGGACGTTGAACGGCTGGCGGTCCTACAGGAAAAGTTATTGGCGGCAGCCATGGATATGGTCAAGCCGGGCGGTGCAGTCGTCTTCTGCACCTGCTCGCTGCAGCCCGAAGAGGGGCCGGATCAGGTGGAAAAATTTCTGGCGCAAGCGCCGGATGTGCAACTGGATACCATCACAACGGCGGAAGTGGCGGGACTTTCCGAGCTTATCACCGCCGATGGCGTCTTTCGAAGTCTGCCCTGCCATCTCGCGGACCTGGGCGGTATTGACGGTTTCTATGCGGCGCGGCTGAGAAAACAGTGATGCGGGCCGCGACCTTTACTTGGGGTCGGCGTCGGTAGTAAACACCTTGCGATAACTCGAAGGGGGCCAAATGGCCGGCGAGCTGCGCGCTCACATATTTGGACACAGCCTTTATCATTTGACGCTGAGAGGGCCCGTACCCCATGCGGTGGCGGAAACGCCGCCGGGTTTGTGGCCGGGAAATCCGGAAAAGGGCCGCGCCCTGATCGCGGCCCAGGCCGATGATGGCGTCGAGCCCCCTTGGTCGGGGCGGCCGAATATGCACGGCTTCGAGTGGATATTCGATCTTATCGCCACAGGTCAGGCCGAGGCTAAGCCACTAGCCGCCCGACTGACGTCCAAATGGCTATCGACTGAATCGCGTTGGCAAGCTGACTCCTGGCGCGCGGATCGGCTCGGCCGCAGATTATCGAGCTGGCTGATCGTGTTCGACTACCTGGTCTCCGGCAATGACGTGCTGAAATCCCAGTTGCTCCATGCCTTGACGGAGCAGTCACGCCACCTGAACCGAGTCACTCGGCACCCTGACCCAGGATCGGACCGAATTCAGGCACTTAAAGGGCTGATCCATTGCAGCTTGGCCCTGCCAGAACGAGAAAAGTATCTACCTCAAGGAATGCGGTTATTAGCGCGCGAGATTACCAGACAAGTTCTGCCCGACGGTTGTCATGTGGATCGCAACCCGTCGCATCATCTCGGCGTCCTCGCCGCCCTCATCGAAATACGCGCCGCCCTGATTCAGGCCCATATTGAAGTGCCGGAAGATTTACAGGGCGCCATAGACCGCATGGCGCCCATGCTTCGAAGTTTCCGCCACGGTGACGGCGGCCTGGCGCTCTTCAACGGCGCCAGGGAAGAGGATGACGCATTCATTGATTTGGTCCTGCGCGAAACGGGAAGCCGTGCAAAAGCCCTGTCGAGTGCGCCGCATGGTGGCTTTCACAGGCTCAAGGCGCAGCGCACATTGGTCATCCTGGAGGCCGGTGAGCACCCCCGGGACGGCCATGCCGGAACGCTCAGCTTCGAATTGAGCATCGGTAAGCGGCGGCTGGTGGTCAATTGCGGCGCCGCCGCCCAGGGTGAGGCCTTGTGGCATGAAGCGCTTCGCCGCAGCGCCGCCCACTCCACCTTGATTGTCGATGATACCAATTCAGCGGAGCTGACCGGTCCCGCTGGGCCTCAGGGCCGCCGGCCGGAAAAGGTGCGGTTTACCCGCCGCGAGATCGACAGGAACTTGCTGCTGGAGGCCAGTCATGATGGCTATGCGCAAATCTTCGATCTGATCCACAAGCGCTCGCTGTATGTCGCCGCCGAAGGCGACGATCTGCGAGGCGAGGATTGCTTGAGCGGACCGGGCCCGAAACCTTTCGCAATCCGTTTTCACCTCCACCCCTCGGTCCAAGCTTCCCTGATTGAAGGCGGCCGGGCGGTGCTTCTCAAACTGTCGGGAGGTCAGGGTTGGTGGTTTCGCACCGGTAGCGGCGAAGTCACCTTGGAGGAAAGTGTTTATCTTGGCAGCGGCCTCCGCCGGCGCTGTCAGCAGATCGTCGTATCCGGCAACCACGAGGGACCGGAGACCATCGCCAAATGGCGTTTCAACCGCGAATCACGCCAGCCGAAAGAGGCGGCGGCGCCTGAGGAAGGTTAGCTCTCGGCCAGGAAGACCTGAACCGGCACGGCGCGCCGGGCGAGTAGGGCCGCGAACGGCAAATTCGGATCGGCGTCGGCGGCGATTGAGCGTTGGTAGACCTGGCGCTTAGCCTCACCCGACAAATGCAAGCAAATCGCCTGAGCTTGAGCCAAGGCATCGAGAGACAAACTCATCCGCGCCACCGGTTCTTGCGGCGCCACCCCGGGAACGACAACCGCGTCATTATCACTGAGAGCCGGGCTTCCGGGAAATAGCGATGCGATATGTCCGTCCTCACCCATGCCCAAATAAACCAGATCAAGGGGAAGCGGCAGACGAGAAATCCTTTCCGCGCACTCATTGCGCCCCAAGTCCGGAGACGGGTGTCCGGTCTTCATGCCCGTAAACATGGCTCCGGCGGCTTTATCCTGCATGAGATGATCGCGGACCAGTCGCTCATTGCTGGCCTCGTCGCCGGGACTCACCCAGCGTTCGTCGATGGTCGTGAGATGAACCCGGTTCCAGGCCAGGTCAACTTCGGATATCAGGTCAAACACGCCGACCGGCGTCCGCCCGCCGCTTACGGCGAACGAAGCTTGGCCGTTTGTCTCGAGGGTATGGCGAAGGCTACTGGTTAAGGAGTCCGCCACGGCGCGATTACAGTCCGCGGCGCTGGAAAAAATCCGTTCCTCAATCATGATTTCGGTCTGGTGCTCAGAGTTCCCAGCGGTGGAACCCGTCACCGGCCTCCACATGCCGCCACATGCCCTTGAGATCAGCAATTAAACCGCCGGGTTTCAGGAATGAGGTGAGGGTCCGGCGGCTGAACGCGATGTAAACGGCATGCGGAACCGCGCCGACCAGGCAATCATACCCCTCGGCCCCATCAAGCCGGGGCAATAGGTCGAGGTCAAAAAATTCCTTCGCCTCGTCCTGGTCGGCCATGGCGTCGTGGACATCGACGTGATGGCCTAAGCTCTTGAGAGTGCTGATCATATCTACCGCTTTCGAATTTCGAAGATCGGGTACGTTCTCCTTGAACGTCAGACCAAGCACCAAGATTCGCGCATTCTCGCCACCGGATACCGTTTTACGTATCTGGGCGTCAATCTGCTGCGCGAGAAATCCGGCCATACTGTCATTGATGCGCCGGCCGGACAGAATGACATCCGGGTCATATCCCAACTCGCTGGCGACATGGGCGAGATAGAACGGGTCGATACCGATGCAATGGCCGCCGACCAAACCCGGCTCAAAGTTCAGGAAGTTCCACTTGGTCCGCGCCGTCGCCAAAACATCATGCGTGCTGATGCCGAGGCGGTTGAAGATCATTGACACTTCGTTGATGAAGGCGATGTTAATGTCGCGTTGGGCGTTCTCGATCACTTTGGCGGCCTCGGCCGTCTTGATGTCCTTGGCCACAAACACGCCGCCGGTGGTCATGGCGCCGTAAATTTCCGACATCAGCTTGGCAACCACCGGTGTTTGGCCGGCGACGACCTTGCGGATTTTATCCACCGTGTGCTCCCGGTCGCCCGGATTGATACGTTCCGGTGAATAGCCAAGATAGAAATCCTTACCGCAGACCAGTCCGGAAACCTTTTCCATTTCCGGCCCGCACACGCCCTCGGTGACGCCAGGGTAGACCGTGCTTTCCAGGATCACGACGGCGCCCTTGCTCATGACATCAGCGGCGAGCCGGCAAGCCGAAATCGCCGCCGATAGGTCCGGCTTGTTGTCGGCATCGACGGGTGTCGGCACGGCAATGATGAAAACATTGCAGCATTCCAGTTCCGCCGTATCGGCGGTGACGTGAAGCGCCGCGCCGCGTAGGTCAGACGGCTTGATTTCGCCGGTTCGGTCGTGTCCGTCGCGAAGTTCCGAAATCCGTGTTTCGCTGACATCATAGCCGGTCACGGGAAAATGCCGCGACAGACCCAGGGCCAGAGGTAATCCTACGTAACCCAATCCGATCACGGCGATACGGACATTGTCGATGGATGTCGGCGGCATCGGGTAATCCCTTATGATTCAAGCGCTTTCACATAGGACGGGCGGCAACCGATGTCAATTGCCGCCTCATACGGCGCGCCTTGCAACAACCGGTGAAAAACGGTTTATATGGGCTCCGATTTCGCACGAATAGACCTTGAAAGCCCTCATGCCGAACATCCACACCCGCTCGTGGCTCTTAATTGCCGTTGACGCGTTTGCCTTCGCGTTCCTGATTGTCCCGCCGGCCAATATGAGGGCGGTCGGTTGAGCGAGGTTCTCTACGATGGCCGTGATCTGGAAGTCTTGGCCAATTTGCCCAACTATCATGGCTGGATCATGGATGGTTTCCGCCGGCATTTACGCGGCAAGGCTATTGAATTCGGCGCCGGCGCCGGCGCCATATCGGAGCGTTTGCTGCCCTGCGTGAACTCGCTTGACCTCGTTGAGCCGTCGGTAAATTTGGCCGCAACGCTGAAGGATCGTTTCGCTGACGACGGTTCGGTCACGGTGCATACAAGCACCCTGGAAATCTACTTGGCGAACGGCCACCCAGAATTCGATGTCGCCGTGCTCGTCAATGTCCTCGAACACATTGAGGATGATGTTGACGCTCTGCGCGGGCTTCGAGCGCAAATCAGGAAAGGCGGCTCACTTCTGATGTTTGTGCCGGCAATGCCCTTCTTGTTCAGCAAGCTCGACAGAGAATTTGGCCATTTTCGCCGTTATACGGCATTCGACCTCGAACAGAAGGTCGAGCAAGCCGGTTTTCAAATACTGGAATCCCGGTATATGGATATTCTCGGCATTGTGCCATGGTGGCTGCTCAACACGGTTTGCGGTAAAACCGAGTTCAACCAGAGCTTGGTCACGCTTTACGATACAGTTGGTATCCCGGTTACGCGCCTGCTGGAAAAAATTATCCGGGCTCCCGTGGGAAAGAACATTTTGATAACGGCTAGAAATCCGGAATAGCCAGCCGGGCGTCAATGTTAAGGAAGTTATGGCGAATGACCACAGTCAGCATCATCATCCCCGCCTATAACGAAGAAGCGACAATTGTCGAATTGCTTCGTCGCGTTCGCGCCCAGTCCGTGGACGGGTTTCAATTTGAGGTCATTGTTGTTGATGATGGCTCGCGGGATAAGACTCTCGATCTGTTGCAGGAAAACGCCAAACTCTATGACCGGCTGGTAACGCAAAGCCCCAACCAGGGGAAGGGAGCCGCCGTGATTGCCGGCCTGCGAGAGGCCAGCGGTGATTACATTCTGTTTCAAGACGCCGATCTGGAGTATGACCCGAAGGAATACGAGACTCTACTGTATCCGATTCGAGAGTTTGACTCCGATATTGTCTTAGGGAGCCGATTCATGGCGCCGCGCTATGCACGCGTGCACTATTTTTGGCACCAGATCGGAAACAGGTTCATCACCTTTCTGTTCAACCTCTTGCACAACACAACATTTACGGACATCTACAGCTGCTATCTTATTTATCGTCGCGAGCTGGTTGACCCTGGCCGGCTTAAGTCGACGGGTTGGGAGCAGCATGCCGAAATTTTAGCGACGTCCAGTAAACGCGCCCGTGTAATCTACGAGGTGCCCATCAGCTACCACGGTCGGAGTTATGACGAAGGCAAGAAGATCAAGGCCTATCATGCGATCCCGGTGATCTGGATGATTATAAAGAAGCGATTTACCGCCTAGGCGGAACGGAATTCATGATACGCAGAGGACGACGCATGCCCGATAGCCCGCACCCAAACATCAAACCGCTCACCGAGGAGGAAATGGCGACCTGGCCGAAGGAGCCCCTGGTTCTCCTTGAAAAACCCTTCGTCGATGCCCGCGGCGCCATCCAGCCCCTGGTCGATATGATGATGGAGAGCGCGGCGATGATCTCATCTAAAAAGGGGTCACAGCGCGCCAATCACTACCACAAGACCGATTGGCATTATTGCTACGTTGTCTCGGGCTGCATCGAGTACTACCACCGCCCTACGGGCAGCGACGCGGAACCTGAGATGATTCCCGTCCGCGAAGGCCAGATGGTTTTCACGCCGCCCATGGTCGATCACGGCATGCGGTTTCCGGAGGACACGGTCTTTCTCACCCTGTCGCGCAATCCGCGGGATCAAGAATCCTACGAAGCCGATGTTATCCGCATCGAAATGCTTGATACAGAAGGCCATACCAGCTGGAAGCCCGGCGATGAAACCGGTGATGGTTCCGGTGGCGAGTGAAGCCTGCCAGCGGCGCGACGCCTGCCGGCTATGCGGAAGCCATCATTTGGTTGAAGTGCTGTCCCTGACGCCGACACCGCCGGCCAACGCCTTCGTTGATGCCGGCGCCGTCAGTGAAGAGCAGGCCGCCTTTCCCCTCGACGTATTCATGTGCGAGGACTGCGCCCACGTTCAACTGCTCGATGTCGTTGATCCGGCGGTTCTATTTGAAAACTACGTCTATGTCTCGGGCACCTCGCCCGTGTTCATTAAGCATTTCGAGAACTATGCCCAATCCGTGTGTGATCGATTGCAAATGGAAGCGGACTCCCTGGTTGTCGATATCGGATCCAATGACGGCACCTTGCTCGGTTTTTTCCAAGTTGCTGGTCACCAGGTTCTCGGCATTGACCCGGCCCGCGACATTGCCCGCGACGCCTCGGCGCGGGGAATCGAAACCTGGCCCGAATTTTTCAATCGTGAGCTGGTTGGCCGCATTCGCGAAAAATACGGCTCAGCCAGCGTAATTACCGCCAACAACGTCTTCGCCCATGCCGATGATCTGGCAGGCATGGCTGAGGGTATTAGGGCGCTGCTTTCCGACGACGGCGTTTTTGTTTTTGAAGTGTCCTACTTGGTCGATATTTATGAACAGACCTTGTTCGATACCATTTATCACGAGCATCTGGCTTATCACACGGTCAATCCGTTGCGGCGATTTTTCGCCGCCGCCGGTATGGAATTGATCGCCGCCGAGCGGATTGATACACACGGCGGCAGCTTGCGCGGCACAGCACAATTGGCAAATGGCCCGCATGCGGTAGACCCTTCCGTCGATGAATTGATCGCCCTTGAAGAAAGCCTAGGCCTTGATCAACCGGAGACCTTGAAGGCATTTGGAGGTCAAATCGAGCGCGTTAAACACGACCTGATGGCGTTGCTCTCCCAACTCAAGTCGGACGGCAAGTCCATTGCCGGATTTGGAGCGCCCGCCAAGGCAACAACGCTGATGTATCATTTCGGAATTGGGCCCGAAGCGATCGATTTCATCGTTGATGATTCGCCACTCAAGCAAGGACTTTACTCTCCGGGGCTTCATATCCCCGTGCTTTCATCTGACGCCATTGAGGAGCACCAGCCAGACTACCTGCTAATCCTGGCGTGGAATTTCGCCGAACCGATCATTGCCAAGAATCAAATTTTTCGGGACCGCGGCGGGAAATTTATCCTCCCGCTGCCGGAAGTAGCTGTCCGATAGGTTTGAACGAAGCGTATTGAAAACGCGTGCATCGCGCAGCACAGAGAGGAGAGCAGTTCCAGCCACGGCGTAATTTATGTATTGTTGCCAGCGATTTGAAGGTAATCTGGAAAGTCATCAAAATCAGCATATATAGCGATAGCGCGGCCACCCAAGTACGAAGAAGTTGCGGCGACTGTATTGCCAGGGAAGGAATTTATTATGGCCCGTTTAGGTCATACCCCATTGCTCGATAAAGTCACGGAACCTGCGGATATCAAAGGTTTCAGCACTGATCAACTCAAGCAGCTTGCTGACGAATTGCGCAGCGATATGGTTCATTCGGTGTCATTCACCGGCGGGCACCTAGGCGCCTCGCTTGGCGTCGTCGAGCTGACCATCGCCCTACACCATGTTTTTGATACGCCAAATGACCGTTTGATTTGGGATGTGGGTCACCAATGCTATCCTCACAAAATTTTGACCGGCCGCCGCGACCGTATGAGTTCTCTTCGCCAAGGCGGCGGATTGTCCGGGTTCACCAAGCGAACTGAGAGTGAATACGATCCCTTTGGTGCCGCTCATTCCTCTACGTCCATTTCGGCGGGATTGGGCATGGCGGTAGCGACGGAACTCGCGGGAACCGACAACAATGTGATCGCCGTCATCGGTGACGGCGCCATGACCGCAGGTATGGCCTATGAGGCGATGAATAACGCCGGCGCCATGGATGCACGGCTTATCGTTATCCTCAATGACAACGAAATGTCCATCGCGCCGCCCGTCGGGGCTTTGAATTCTTATCTATCCCGCCTGATTTCGTCAAAATCCTTCCGCTCCATGCGCCATTTCGCCAAGGAAGTGATGAGGAAATTTCCGCGCCGCATTGAAGAAGCGGCGAGCAAGGTGGACGAATTTGCCCGCGGCATGGTTACCGGCGGCACGCTATTTGAAGAATTGGGCTTTTATTATGTCGGCCCTATTGACGGTCACAACCTGGATCATCTTCTGCCCGTACTTAAGAACCTGCGCGACGACAGGGAACCGGGGCCGGTTCTGATCCATTGCATTACGGAGAAAGGCCACGGCTATAAACCCGCGGAGCAGTCCGCCGACAAGTATCATGGTGTCGGAAAGTTTGATGTCGTTACAGGCAAGCTCCACAAGAGCAGATCCAATGCTCCCTCATATACCAATGTATTTGCTAAAGGCCTGATTGCCGAGGCTGAACTTGACGATAAGGTTATCGCCATTACCGCCGCCATGCCCGGCGGCACGGGAGTTGACAAATTCTCAGAACTGTTTCCGGAACGCAGTTTCGATGTCGGTATTGCCGAACAGCACGGCGTAACCTTTGCCGCCGGCTTGGCAACGGAGGGCTTCAAGCCGTTTTGCGCAATCTATTCCACCTTCCTGCAGCGGGCCTACGACCAAGTCGTTCACGATGTCGCCATACAGAGCTTACCAGTTCGATTCGCTATCGACCGAGCCGGATATGTTGGCGCCGACGGCGCCACCCATTGCGGTGCCTTTGATCTCGCTTATCTCTGCACCTTGCCGGGGTTCGTAATCATGGCCCCTGGTGATGAGGCGGACTTGATGCACATGACCCGAACAGCCGCTGCCATTGACGACCGCCCCAGCGCCATTCGTTACCCGCGAGGTGAAGGCGTTGGGATTGAACTTCCAGCCCGTGGCGAACTACTGGAAATCGGACGAGGTCGGATTCTCCGCGAAGGCAACACAGTCGCCTTGCTTAGCCTTGGCGGTCGATTGCAGGAATCAATGAAAGCAGCCGAGAGCTTGAGTGCCCACGGTCTATCGACAACTGTGGCGGATGCGCGGTTCGCAAAGCCACTGGACGAAGATCTGATCCGCAGGCTGGCCCTAGAGCACGAGGTCCTGATTATTATTGAAGAAGGTTCCGCCGGCGGGTTTGGCGCCCATGTCTTGCAATTCCTAGCCAATCGAGGCCTTTTGGAGGGTCGACTAAAAGTCCGGACAATGGCCATGCCCGACATCTTCATCGACCAGGACAATCCTCATATTCAAAATGATATCGCCGGTCTCAATGCGCCGAACATCGTGGCCAATGCTTTGAGCGCGCTTGATCGCGGCGACATAGTAATGACAGCAGAATCTTGATTTAGCTCCGACGCCAACCGGACTTTTCATTACCGGGAGTTCGAATTTTTCCGGCGTGATTTCGGCGAACCGGAACTATCATCTGCCCACTGAAAATCCGACGCGAATCCTTGAACCGCGGCGTTTGTTCTTGCACACTCCCGGCTATGACATTTCCAGATAAAACTTTCTCTGCTGTTGGGGATTTCGCGACCGCCTACTTTGAGGCCTCGGCGGTTGCGGCGGCGTCCGTTGATCCGGAAAAACTAGCCGAGGCGGCGGCATTGTTAGGCGAAGCGTATGAAAGCGGCGCCATGGTTTTTTCCTGTGGCAATGGCGGATCAGCGGCGATCTCCAATCATCTGACTTGCGATCATTTGAAAGGCACGCAGACGGACACGGACTTGCTCCCACGCGTAGTGTCCTTATCCACCACCATCGAAACCATCACCGCTATCGCCAACGACTTTTCCTACGACGATATTTTCATCTACCAGCTTCGTACATTGGCCAACGAAGGCGACGTGCTGGTCACCATCAGTTCGTCAGGCGATTCGGAGAATGTGGTCCGGGCCTGCCAGTGGGCTAAGGACAACGGTGTCTCTGTCATCGCCATGACCGGGTTCGATGGCGGACGATCGGCCGATCTCGCTGACGTCAATTTGCATGTCGAGGGCGACAACTACGGTGTGCTCGAAGACGCCCATCAATCCCTGATGCACATTCTCTCGCAGTTCATTCGCCACGAGCGCATGGACGAGGCCTTGATCAAATCGCGAAAGTTCTGAGCGCGGCCCAAACGTAAAAAAAGCCAGGTTCAAAAACCCGGCTTTCACATCCCGAAATTCGAATGATGAAACTAGGCGCTCATAGCAAAGCCGTGTCTCCATCAAAAGCCGTCACATACCAACTGTCATCCTGTGCCAGCGGCCCGGTTAATTCCGGGCTAAGGGCCTTAAAGAAGAATGGGAACGTTGGCATCGGTCGCTCGAAAGGCTTATGGGACCTAGTCTGACGGCGCAGGTTATCGGGAAGACCAATGACTTCGAGCACATGGCAATGCTCCGCCAATCCATATTCGTAAGCTGCGGTCAGAAGCGCATCGATCACTTTCGAATCATCTCCGGCGACAAACACATCTGCGATCTTGATCCGCTTCAGCCCAATAGCAAACGAATCTTCACGAACCACGACCGCATATCCCTGAAGCTTTCCGTCCTGCCGGCAACACAGCACGCGCGATTTGTCCGCGTTCTGACTGAGGCCGAAGTACCATCGCAACGTCTCCGCATTTCTACAGGCCAGAAGGCGCCCGGGACATTCCATTAGTTTGCGTGACCAGAGATCATCGAAGCTGTCGTCAATTGCGTCGATGGAAAGGACGGAGATGTCTTGCAAGGGGGCAAACGGCCGCCGGCCGCCGAGCCGCATCCGCGCATTCAGGGCGACACCTCCAAGCATGCCGCCAATCCAAGCAGACAGCGCGCTTTGCCCCTTCTTCCGGAGTCCGGCCTGGATGAAGCGGTTGGCATCAAGAACCCAGTAGATAATTTTGTCGTAATCCGCTTGTGGCATCCTGGCGCCGCCAAATTCGAGGCATCGCCTTCTTGCGGGCGCACTCGCCGATGAAATCAGGACCACATCTGCCCCGGATTGGTCAAAAAAGGCCTCGCACAACCGCGGCGTCTCCGAGCGGTAGGCCTTGTCGACGGCCCAGGCTCGGGCGCTCGAAATTTTGACTGGCCGGCCATCGAAGTACGAGACTTGCGGGATGTTGCCGAAGAACCCGACAATTTGATCCGCGTCTTCAAGTATCCAGCCAAGGGCCGCCTTCTCGCCATGCACCTCCAGTGCCGGGTTTGCCACCCATAAGGCCTGCCAATGGGCGATCGCCGCCTCGTCGCCGCCGGGCATGACAAGGCCAAGCCGGCGAAGAAACGCCGTCACCTCAAGCGCGTCACCGGGTCTAGCGTCGCGTAACGATGTCATGACGAGAAAAAGTAGCGCAATTGGGCATTTCCCCAGTTGGCCAGCAAGTGGTCACGGCGGATCATCATCGGTGAGCCGCCCTGCCGCATGGCGCCCCGGTGACCTGATAAGAATGATTTGTAACCGACGCGCCGGGCGATCTCAGGATCCCGGTCAGGCAGGTAATCAACATTCTCACGCCCGAACGGACAGCAGAAATGATCACACGTAATTCCTAATTCGGCTTCGATGGTCTCTTTTGATTGTCGGAGTTCGGCCTCGGCGGCGGCTTCATCCAGGTTCGCCATATGCACGTGGTTAACCGTATGCGAACCGATGGTCATGCCGGCATCGGTCATGCGGCGGCAATCTTCCCAGTCGAGAAATTCCATCAGCCGATTGCCTTCGTCGTAAAACTTGAGAAGGGCATCCCGGTCAACTTCCGATGAGGTGCCAATGTAGCGGGTAATTACAAAGAATGCCGCCGCCGCGCCGTGATCGACAAGAATCGGTACCGCGTTGGTAATCCAGTTCTTAAAGCCATCATCAAAGGTGATGCAAAAGTACCGGCCGTCGATGGTGTCTCCTGAACCGAGCATTCGAACGGCATCGTCAATTCCGATCAGGTCCCCGTGCGACGACATGAAGTCCAGATGGCGGGCGAAGCCGTCGCGCTCATCATCAAATACATGGTGGTAATACGGGAACCGAATCCACCCTTTGGCCTGGTCCGGCGAGCGGCCTAGGGAAAGCACTGTCACCGCCACATTGCGAACAGCCTCCCGCGCCCGCGCCAGGGCCGATTGACCGGCGACAAAGTCCCGATAGAGACGGATTGGAGGCTGTGAGAGTGTCATGATTAATCGCGTCGAATTGGCGGTAAAAAGGTATCGTCCCAAAGGACATTTAGGACGCGCTTTTTTTGTCGCGGCAAGGTATTCACTATACACCTGATCGAATGTGTTGGAGGCCGTTTTCTGATGTGCGGCATCGCCGGACTTTACTTACCTCCGAGCGCCCCCGTAGTGGAGGCGGACATGGATGCCATGCTGGGCATCATGGTTCACCGCGGGCCGGACGGCGAAAAGCGGTTCACCAGCCCTGATCGGCGTTATCAGGCCGGTTTCCGGCGCCTTTCAATCATTGATCCGCAAACCGGTGATCAACCCATTGAGGACCGCGATGGCCGTTTTGTCCTGATGGGCAACGGCGAAATTTACAACTACCAGGAACTGCGCAAGGGCTATCCGGACTACCCCTACAAAACGTCCGGCGACATGGAGACCGTGCTTCCGCTGGTTCGCGACAAGGGCGGTGATTTTCTCCGGGATCTCAACGGCATGTATGCGCTGGCCCTCTACGACTGTAACGCCCATTCATTGACGCTTGTTCGCGATCGATTGGGGATCAAGCCACTGTATTGGGCAAAAGTTGCAGGCGGAGGTATTCTTTTTGCCTCGGAGATAAAGGCGATACTGGCATCCGGTTTAGTCGTTCCCGCGGTCAACGAAGACGCCGTCACCGCCTATTTGGCGCATGGCTGGGTGCCGGCGCCGGAGACCCTGTTCGCGGGAATAGAAAAACTTCCTCCCGGCCATCTGCTGCGTGTCGGACCAGACGGGAAGATTGAGATCGAGGCCTATTGGCGCCCCTCACCGGCTTTGGACTTTCCTACAGCAACACCTGAGATCGAAGAACGGCTGACCGACCTCTTCCGCGAAAGCGTGGGGCTCCAGCTTCGTAGCGATGTTCCCGTCGGCGCGTTATTGTCGGGCGGTCTTGATTCCGGACTGATGGTGGCGCTGGCTGCTGAGCAATCCTCAAAGCCGCTTAACACTTTTACGGTCAGTTTCGAGGGGGCCGCCGTGGACGAAGCGCCGCTGGCCGAATTGGTGGCGGAGCGATACGCCACCAATCACCATGCCCTTAACATTAACGCCGGTTCTGTTGCCGATCACTTGCCGAAACTCGCTTGGCACGCCGAGGAACCGTTGTTTGACGCCGCGTTGTTGCCCAACGCCCTGATCAACGAGGTCTTGGCGAAACACGTCACCGTGGCCTTAAACGGCACCGGCGGCGACGAGTTGTTTGCAGGTTACGGTCGTTACTTCCAACTTCCCGTGGAGGCCCGCTACATGGCCATACCGGGCGCGCTTCGAAAATTCCTTGTTGAGCCGATCGTTCGAGGGGTTTCGCCTATGTCAGCCTGGAAACTTGAAAGGGCGGCGCTTTTTGGTGGCAATCGAGGCCTTTACTGCCATGCCCATACGACCCATTTTCCGCCTCTCGTTCGCGATATGATTGGGCACATCTCTCCCGACCCTTCCGCGGCGCAAGCAACTCTGTTCTCGGCATACCAAAGTGAGTTCAAGTCGGATAACCAATCGGCGGCCTTGGCCGCTGATATGGGAAGTTACTTGCCGGATGACCTGTTGACCCTGCTCGACCGCACCACCATGGCCGTCAGTGTCGAGGGCCGGGTTCCGTTTCTCGATCACCGGATGGTCGAGGCGGCGCTGGCGATTCCGCCCCAGGTGCGAACACCCGGCGGCCGCCAAAAAGGCCTGGAGCGGTCTTTGGCGGCGCGATTCCTACCGGAGGAAATTCTCACGGCGCCAAAACAGGGTTTCGCATCTCCGGTTCCAACCTGGATCAAAGCCGGACTGGGGCCCATGGCGGGACGGATTCTCAAAAGCCGACAAGCGTTGGAGCGTGGTTGGTGGACGGCCGGCGGCATTGATCGTTTGTTGGCTCAACCGGAACAGCACGGCTTCCGAGTCTATACCCTGTTAATGCTGGAGCTTTCAGTCCGCCTGATGGTGGAGAGCAGCGTCACTGCCGGGCCGCCAAGCGATGGCCTGGAGGCATTTGGCGAGGCTGCATAACGTTGGGTCGGTTATTCGAGGCAACTTTTGTCATTCAATCGAAGGAGGTCAAGAGTCCTGGGGATTGACGCTTGATTAGGTAAGGTGCGCGAACTTTTCTGCCGCTCGTGGAAGGTCTTGATTCTCGTAAGGCAACCGGTTCGTTCCAATTGTCCTAATGGCTGCCGATATTTGTCATCTCCCGATTTTCGCGACATCAAAAAATGCGTTACGCCGGCAGCCTCAAATTGTAGATGAGCCTTACGGGGCGTCGTCTCTTCTTCGCGAAGTTCAATCTGACCCTGCATGTGATTTGCGAGAAAAATCCGTGTCTTCAGATAATATCTGAGCTCTCGCTGGGAGTAAAAAATCCGGTCGGTTTCTTTCAAGTTGGCATTTATCCAGGGCACGACCGAGTAGGCGTCAATATTTCGCGTGAGAAAGGCCTCCCGATCAGCTCCGCTTGTCACAAACCGCACATGATTTGAAGAAAACAACGACTGCCCGGCCAGCTGCAGCATGAGTGTCGCCGTGACGGCGGCCAACAACGGTGTCCGTGCGCGACCGTTCAATGTGCATCGCTGTGCGGCTACCGTGGCGCAGATCAAAAACAGCGGAAGAACCGGTAGCAAGTGCCGAATTCTTTGCGACCCACCGACAAAAAACCACAGCAGGTAAAATACTAGGGCCAATCCCGCGTATGCAAACAGCGGATGCTGACGGATTCGCTTGCGATGCTGCCAGACGCCGAGCACCGCGAAAGGCATGATCAGGACACCATAAGGCCCAAATCCAACCCGGCCGGCATCATGCAGAATGGAAAAATCGAGCGTCGCCTTGAAGGGAAACAGCAAAGCCCAAATTGGCGTGTGGGGAAGGGGGTTCTCGGACCTGTAGAGCTTTTCCTTGAACACCAGGTCATAGGCCTTGCTCCATCCCTCAAAGTCTTCGCTGCCCAACCACTGGAAGAGAGCCGGAAAAACCGGATCGCCGGTATGTACGGCATTCCAGGCATACCACTGAAACCCGGAGGCAAACATGGCAACACCGAAGGCAATGCCGCAGGCCAACCAGCGGCGTTGCAGCAGAACCATAAGACCCGCCGCACCGGCGAACAGAAGACCTGTATATTTCGACGCCATAAAGAAACCGGCGCCCAAGCCTGCAAGGACAGCGTATCGAGCTTGGCCGCTCTGCAGTGTCTTGGCTGTCGCCCACGCGGTGAGCAAAACGAAAAGAGCAATTCGGCACTCGACCTGTCCACTCCCGCTCCCGTAAATGACGGCGGGCGTGGTTAGAAACAATATAGTCAACGCCAGAGACCAGTTGAGACTCAGATAATGGCGGCAAAGAACAAAGAACAATGCTCCCGCGGCCCAGCTTGTAACCATTGTCCAGAGGGTGAGCGCCAATTCCTGGCCAAGCGCCACGGCCGGTACATAAGTCAGCTGAATCAGAAATGCCGCCGCGCCGGTCAGCGGCGTTGGAATGAATTCTATTTTTCCCGCCTGCAGGTATTGCTTGGGAAGGACGAAATGATAGTAGAGCGAATCCGCATCAGCCGGCGGAGAGACGCCTTCCGCCAGATGCAGAAGACCAATACAGCCAATTACCGCGAGCAAGACCTTCCCGACGCTGTCCAAATGCAGTCGTGAGAATGGAATGCCTTTTCCAGGCAAAAAAATTATTCCGCCAGCGCCGGCAATCAGAACTACAAGCAAGGATGATTGAGAAAAGAATCCGCCAACTCCAAGCGGAAACATAAGCCAGCCGAGGATGCCATATCCGGCGGCAAACGAAATCGTGTAATGCTCGGCAACGTTAAGTTCATCGCCGATTTTTAGTAACTTCAAGGATGCGGCGCCTAATCCAAGGCAGGAGAGGGTTAGCAGGAACACTGTGCCGATTGAGATCATGACAGCCCCAACAACTCAAGAATGGGCCGCACCAAATCGCGGAATTGGTACAGGTAGGCGGCAAGAATCGCAAACACCCAGAGCCAGAACATGGCAGGCAGCCAGGCTTTGGCCATCGGCTGTGATGTTTCTTCTTTGGGTGTCAAAAAATGCTCCCTGCCTGCCGGTTCCGTCAGATAGCAAGAAAGTGTGGTTACCAGCATGGAAGCCGGAAGCCGCCCCACTGTTAACAGGAACCGCAATGCGTCGCCACGTCCGGCGTAGGCGCGCGCGGCCTCCAGATACAGCGCCGCGATTCGAAACCATAGGCTGGCCAGGGGAATGCCGGGGCGGGACCAGAGATCAGGGAGATACCGGCGGGCGATCTTCAGCGCGCAATCAAGCCGCCGCTCAGTATGGCTCATGATGCCGTCGGGACTCTCGTGATACCGCAACAACGGCTCATCAAACACCAGGAACGGCGTTCCCGGTTTTCGCAGCATCGCGAGCCAGAGGTCAAAGTCCTGGGCATTTCGAAGCGTCGGATCGAAACCGCCGGCAGCGATCACCGCGTCACGCCGGGCAACAACGCTGCACGAAGGGATATAGCCTTTGCGGTAAAGACTGACGAATGGATCAGGCCCTTCGTGGAACCGGGCTTCGCAGTAGGTCCGGGGCGCATCGTCGGCGCTGCCGGTTACATAATCATGGGCGACGAGGGCGAAATCGGTTCCCTCAATCCGCATCATGGAGCGCTCCAGCTTTTCGGGGAACCATTCATCATCCGAGTCGAGAAAGGCAAGATACGTTTGCGTCGATTCTTCTATCGCCCGGTTTCGCGCCGAACCCGCCCCGAGGTTGTCTTCCGTTCTGAAGACCCGGAGTTCGATCCCGTTCATCCCCTCCGAACAAGCCTCTGCGGCATCGGACGTGCCGTCGCTGGAACCATCGTCCACCACCACCACCTCTCTGGGCTTCAGTGTTTGCGCTGCAATGCTCTTGAGAGTGCGCTCAATGGTTTCCGCGGCCTGATAGGCGGCGACGATGACACTGACATCGGCAAATCCGGGCACGTTCAGCTCACCTTGAGGGAAATTTCGCCGGACCAGGGCAAGGGCGTATCGGCCGCAAATTCGATGAGCGTTCCCGGCCGGCCATTCCCGTAGGCGGACCAAAGGCTGATTGGTGAAATCGCCGCCTCGGGGCCGGGTGATGAAAGACTGAATTTCTTTTCCGAGTTGCTCAGGACAAGACCTGCCGGAGTCACTTCGACCTTCAAGGGCGTCACCAGCCGCCGGCTAACCCGATGAATTCCGTGGCCGGCCAATTCGTCCTTGATAACCATTTCAGTTTCTGAAAACCCCCACCGTCGGCAAAGTTTTCCAACTTCGACGATGCGTTGAAATCCGCTGTGCTCCAGGATGACTTCCTTATCCCCGCTCCTCAACTCCGGGGGCGGACCGGTGATTTCCATGCGGAAAGAATCATCGTAGTAAGGCTTATTGGCGGGATACGGATTAACGCTATTCACTGTCACTGTGTTGTGGACAGCCGCTGAGCGGTAACGCGCTGCCTCCCCGGTTTCCCCGTATGCACCACGGCCCGGATCAATGAGCACGGGTGTATCCTGGTAGTGAAGCTCAAAACCGCCGACGTCTTGGTGGCCGTGGCCGGGGGCGTGGGACCAACCGATTGGCGAAGCATGCCACAGTCCGGCCCAGGGGCCGTGCGCGAGGCGAAGCCAGCCATCGTTCGCAAGAGTTTTATCCGGAACCGGGTTGGTCGCTGCCATTAGCGCTGTGAGCGCGGCCCGATCCTCATCGGGCAACGCCGCCACCCAACCGGTTTCGATCCCGTCACCGGCCAGGCCCATCAGATACTCGGGTGGGCAATCTGGAGACACGTCACCAACCAAGGGAAGTCCGCCGGGCAAAATCAAACTCGAGATTACGGCTAGAATCTTCTCGACGATGGCCCGCAATGTGGCCTCTTCCGGCCGACCGTGCCGGCGCGCCGCCAGCCAGGCGTCGGCGTAGTTTCGTGCGATCAGCAGGTGATAGTGACTTGATCCTTCGCGCAGTACACCGGACATCAGGAGGATGCGCTTGGCTTCCTCCTCTAAGATTTGAGCGCCCTGCTCAACCGCCCAACTGATCCCCAATGCCAATCCCAACCGGTATAACCCGCGCCCGTTATTGGAAAGATGGTTGGACGTATTGTGATCGCCGAAAAATTCCAGCCTTTCCCGAATGGCATGAGCATGGCGGGCCAACAGCGTCACCGTTTCTTCCACCGGCTCCGGCAAACCATACGTCCGCGCCAAGTCGAGCAGATTGATGGCCCGTTCCGCCGCCGTATAAGGGTGCCACGCCCAACTATCGCCGGGAACGGCAAAGTCCCGCCGCCACGCGTCCCATAGTGCCTGAACCCAGCTTGACCGCACTTGGGCGCCACATGAAACCAGCGGCACCCAAGCGAAACGATGAAGCGCCAGCAGGGTTTCTATATCGTCGTAGTCGCGTTGAAAAATATCCCGCGTCCCGTTCGGCTCCAGCCGAAGTGAAAGGCCCGGAAGCGCCAAGTCAATGTACCCAACGGGACTAAGGGCGGCCAAAGGTTTGAAAGTTTTCGGGGGGGCAACATCTGAACCTGAGGGCGGAGCAAGGCTATTGAGATACGGCGGGTGATGGGCAGAAAAGTCCGGCAGCTTGGCTGCGGTTCCAGTAAGCCGCTTCCATAACCATTGCCGGAGAACCGGATCGCGGGCCACTTGCTCGGTTTTTCGAAAGAATGCTCTTAACATGGCTCGGTGTTGCGTTTAGCTCGCCCCTGAAATTCGAACAAGCGCCGCAGGTAGTTCTTCGAATCTGTCAATCACCGCATCGGCGCCCAATTCGCCGACCGGGAGGTGGGCATAACCGAAAGAGACGGCGACAGACCTGACGCCGGCATTAACAGCCGCGAAAATATCATTTTCACTATCGCCGATCATGGCTGAGATTTTGGGTGTTGCACCCATTTGCTCAACGACCAGGCTAACGTGGCGGCCATCAGGTTTTCGGTGCGGGACCGCGTCACCACAGGAAATCACGTCAAAAAACCCGTCCAGGCCCAGGGCCTCAAGCACCGGCGACGTCGTCGCAGTCGGCTTGTTGGTGCAAATACCCAACTTGACGCCGTTGGACTTGAAACCCTCGAGCACGTCGAGGACGCCGGGGAAAACTTCCGTGTGATCGGACGGATGATCAGCGTAATAGGCAAGGAAATCGTTCAGCGTCCGATCAATCTCCTCGTCCGAGCCCACCTCCCCTGTTAGGGCCAGGGCCTTCTCAACCAGGACCCGTCCGCCCCAACCGACAAAATCCTTGGTCTCCGTAAGGGTCAATTCGCGCCGACCCGACGCAACCAAAACCTCGTTGATTGACGCGCGGACGTCGGGCAGAGAATCGATGAGAGTGCCGTCTAGATCAAACATCAGCGCCTGAAACGGCGGGGGTGAAGCCGTCATCATTTTAGTATTTGCCCCATAGCGCTTCAGTCTCGATCACCGTCTCCACCCGCGCCACGTCCTCGGGACTATCGACCGAGGCGTATGGCCTTTCTGGCGCGGGCGCGATTCGCTGGCGGCGGCCGTTGTCGCAAATGCGGTTTGAATCGCAGGCTTCGGCAATCTCCAGTGGGCTTTCCGGCAAGCCGGTGAACCATTTCAGAAAGTGCCAGCGGAAGCCGAAAATCCCTCCAACTCGCTTGGCTCCCATATGCGGCGGAAACTCTTTAGCGTAGGGAATAGGCGCGCGTGAGGTATAGAGCACGTCGCCTTTCAGATCATGAACCAGCTTGACCATATCCGGATTGAGGAAGGTTTCTTCGTCGGGGATCGGCACGGACAGCAGCGTTCCTTCCACCGACGGGTCTTCATCGAAGGGCTTGATGACAGCCTCGATCATATCCGGGCCCAAAAGCGGCTCGTCGCCCTGGACACAGACCACGATATCATTATCCGCGACATTGCCGCATTTTTCGGCCGCTTCGGCGACCCGGTCCAGCGCCCGGGTGTGGGTGTCCGCGGTCATAATGACCGGATACCCCTTATCCTCGGCGAAGGATTGGATTTCATCGTCGCAAGTAGTGATAAACAAGCCGTCCCAGCGATCATAAAGTTTGGCCCGCAGATAGCAGTGCTCGAGCATCGGCCGGCCGGCGATAGGATGCAGGGGCTTGCCGGGGAACCGACTGGCCGCCATGCGGGCGGGAACGAAGCCTAGAATTTTTACCTGATCCGTCACGGGAGTATATGTCTCCTATACATTCTTATTCGGCGATAGGCCGCTCATTCATTCAAATCCCACTGCGCCTTCCATTCGGGATCAGCACAATAAATCTTGTAGACCAACTGCATGGTCTTCAAGGCGTCGTCGGACGTTCCGTTTTCGATGGGTCGGTCATTTTCGATCGCGGCGGCGAATTCCGCGACCTCATCCGTCCATGACGGATCGTGATCATAGTTCCGCACTTCCTCTTGCGGAGCGCCCATGTCGTCATCGCCAGTGCGTGCAATCGTCAACGTTTCCTCGCCGTAGCTTTTGGAGCCGGACAGGATTCCCGCGAGCGTCAATGCTCCCTTGGTTAGGGTGATTTCCAACCCGAACCGGTGTCGCCATTGGCTGGCCGAGGAATGAAGCATGGCGACCTTTCCGTCGCCGGTACGCATCAGGGCATAAGCGTTATCTTCAACGTCGTGGTTCCATACGCTGTTGGAGACGAAGCTGTGGACCTGGCTGAACTCCCCAGCGAACAGCCGCAGCAGATCGACGATGTGGATGCCTTGATCCAGCAACACCCCGCCGCCGGCCAGGTCGCGCTGGGTTCGCCACGATGTCTGGTTGAAGGTGATCAGTTGCGACTTTCCGTAGACGGCGCGCAAATTGATGACCTCGCCTAGCTCTCCGCTACGAAGAATCTCAAGCGCATCGCGAACGGAATCGTGATAGCGGTGATTGAAGCCGTACTTGAGCTTGAGGCCGGGGCATTCCTTTTCGCAGGCGACGACCCGGGCGATGTCTGAAACATCGCGTCCCGGCGGCTTTTCGCAAAACACATGCCGACCGCGTTCCAAACCGGCGATGGTGACATCCGCATTCAAATCGTTGGAAAGGCACACGAATAGGACGTCCATATCCTCTTCCAAAAGTTTCTCGTAGTGATCGAAATAGCGCACCCCATCATCGAATGTACCATCACCGCCGAGGGTGCGGTCGGAGACAGCGACGGTTTCCATGGTCGGCAGCGAATCGATGACACCGCGGCGGCGCTTACCCACAACACCGTATCCGGCGATTCCGACCTTCAGCTTACCGCTCACTCTTTTGGCGTCCGGTAGAGGTTGGAAACTTTCTCGTTCGTCCGGCCCAATCGTTGCGATTCTTGTTCACTGTTTACATCGACCCAGCCGCCGGCTTCGTCGGAGCGATAAAAGGCGTGCAGGAGTCGCAATGTGCCGAGGCAATCCTCACGGCTGACAGGATACGGAACCGACTCTGCGAAGTGCGCGACGATGTCTTTATACATTTGCGAGTGGCCGTATCCGTATACCGCGCCCATACCTTCAATTCCCTTGAAATCTTCCGAGTTGTCGACGCAGGCGGCAGGATCAGGGGTGAAAGTCTGCAGCTCATTGACGGCTATGCCGCCGATTTGGGCCAATCCTTCGGAGCCGACAATGGAGATCGAGGCCTCAAAATCATCGGGCCGGGCTGCAGTTGTCGCTTCGACAAGGCCGACCGCGTCACCTTCAAAACTAAACGTGGCGGTAACCGTATCCTCGACTTCGATGTCGGCGCCCAGGGTCCGCATTTGAGCGCTAACCCGCGTCACCTCACCACCCAGATGCCGGATCAGATCGACGTGGTGGATGGACTGGTTGGTCAACGCGCCGCCGTCGTGGGAAAAGGTGCCACGCCACGGCGCCATATCATAGTACCGCTGCGGACGGCACCAGCGCACCCGAACCGAGACGATCCGAACATCTCCCAGTTCGCCTGCATCAAGGGCCTGTTTGACACGGCGAACAGCCTTATTATGCCGATTCTGAAACACCGGAAAAATCTCAAGGTCGGCCTCATCCGCCGCCGCGTAGGCGCGGACCATATCGCCGGGGCGCATGAAAGTCGGTTTCTCCATGATCACGTGCTTGCCGTAATCGCTCAACATCTCAAGGCCATGCTCCAAATGCATTCCTGAGGGTGTGATTACGGCAGCGATATCGATATCGGGAACATCCTCAAACATACGCCGATAGCTGGTGAAGGAAGGGACACCAAATTCCTCGGCGTAGGCGTCGGCCTTTTTTGCCTCCAAATCACAAACGGCGGCAAGCTCGAGACCATCCACCCCTGAAATAGCGAGGCAATGATGGCCGGCAATGCGGCCACAGCCGATCAGGGCGACATTCAAAGATGCTTTTCTCATGAAGCTTTCTTGGCTTGATTGGAATTGGAAACCGCCGCGTTGATATCACCGAACAGCATTCTTTCCCAGACTGAAATATCGACATCACTGAGGACGCTGTCCCATGAGACCTGATCGGGCTCGATTGCGCCGTTCATGATGCTATCGGCGGCATCTTCCTTGGCCACGGCAAGGGCAATAATCCCGGCCGGAAGAACGTCAATGGAGATGCGGTCCTCCAGCATCAACCTGTACGCAGGAATCCCCATCAGCACCGCCTCCAATCCCGATGTTCCCGTCGTATAAAGCACGGCGGAAAGCTCACTTTGTTGCGCCAGCGGCGTGTCACTTCTTCGCAGGTTGTCGTCCTCATTGAACTCAACGCTATACATGGGGTGAGGCTTGACCACGACTTTTCGGCCTCGCCTGGAGAGCGCCCGGGCCGCCTCAAGCTGCGCCTCGGCTGCAGATGATATTGCCGACAGCGGTACAAAGACGGGGCCCTGCGGATCATAGAGGCCTTCGGGAAATCGTTCGAACCGGAATGCACCTCCGATTTCAAGCCGCTCGGACGGCATGCCCCAAGCCGCCATTTCGTCCCTGTAAGCGGGGCCATCTGCGATCACCCGGTCGGGAAGGCTCGCAGCTCCGTCCCAGTTGGTCGCTGCCGCATAGTTGAACTGGTGCGGACCGATCACTGTGTGTTGGTAGCCGATGGTCTTGACGCCTTGTTGCCGGGCAGTGCGGCACAGGCTGCGTTCCCAACCGTGGTTCTCCCATGGCCACAAAACCCGGTCCGGCTTTGCCTCGCGTAGCCACCGCGATTGACAATGCTGCTGCCAGCGGTTCATGGCCGGACCACCGCCGCTGTTTTCCAGAGCCGCTGAGCGGCGGATCAACCATCCGTACGGGCCAGATAAATGCAGACCGCCGGGCCGCCAACGGCACAACATCATGACAAAGGCAAACAGCGGACTCCCCCAAGCATGGAGACTGGCAGTTCGATTGTCGGCGCTCAATTCCATCGCACGGCTAATTGAGCAGTCCGTGTGTAGCAGCCGTTTCACATCGGGGAACCGACGCATGAGATCGCCGAAATAGGCATCGTTCCCATCGGCGTCGCTCGCCGGATGGCCATACACGAGAAGTATTGCATCGCCCCGCCCCATGCCCCGCCGCAAATGGCGAAGCCGCAACGCGGCTTGCGCGGCCCGAAGCCCTGCCATGCAGCGGGCCGCGAGTCCGCGAAGGTGCAATTTGACGGTTTGGGTAATAAGTGCCGGAGCAGGGCCAGCATCGACCCCCGGAAAAGATTGTAGGTGCCGAAACAGCCAGGGGTCGTCACATACCATCAACGTGATGGTGGTTTCATCCTCGCCTAGTTCCCTGGCAAGCCGGCTCCAGGCCAGCATGATCCCGAAATCGGAACCGAAGGACCCCGCTGTCGGCATGTGGGCGACGCCGGCTGACGGCTCGCTGGAAAGCTCAAAACCCAATCGCCACCAGGTCTCACGCTCGGCAACGAAAGCCTGCTCGAGGCGTTCAGCGAGATTTGGCAGCTTCCGGTCGGTCTCCAGCGCCGCCGCCGTCCCCGTAACCGCTAACCAATGATCGTAGGCATCCGGCCCAGGTTGGTTTGAGGATTGTCTAAGAAGAATGCTCACAGTTCACATTTCTCGCTATCCGGCTGCGGAGATGCTTTCGCCCACCCGGGTCCTATGGCATGGTTCGCCCCGTTCAACGAAGCATGAGTGAATTTGTCGTGACCGGGTCGAACCAAGATCATATCAAGCGGGTTCTCGGGGTTATCGAACAGACAAACCGCGATGGTTTGTTGACGGACCGCCGCGCCGACGGCCTGAGCGGCATCTCCGGCCTAATGACCGTAGGTGCCTTGCAACGATTTGCCCAACTGTTCGCTGACGATACCAGTGCGTGTTACCTCGAGATTGGTGTCTTCCAAGGGCTGACTCTGGTGTCGGCGGCGCTTGAGGTGCCCGGACTTACCTGCTTTGGGATAGATAACTTCGCCACCCTGAATCCCGATGGAGAGAATAAGAGAATTGCAGCCGGTCGCCTGGAAAGTTTCGGCGCCGTCAACGCGACGCTTATTGACGCAGATTTTGAGCAGGCGTTGGACGCACTCGACTCCCATCTCCAGGGACGCAAGATCGGCGTCTATTTTATTGATGGGCCGCATGACTACCGCAGCCAAATGGTTTGCCTGCTGGCCGCCAAGCGGTACTTACATGAGCAGGCGATCATTATTGTTGATGACGCCAATTACCCGGATGTTCGTTGGTCGACGAGGGACTTTCTTGTCGGCCATCCCGAATTCAAAATGGTCTTTGACGCCTATTCCCCTGCCCATCCCGCCAACCTGAATGCCGAAGATTTGACCCGCTGGGAGGAAGGCTGGCTCAATGGCGTCAATATTTTGGTCCGTGATCCGGACGGCCTGCTCCCCGATATGCTGCCGCCGGTGGACGGGGACCGCACGGTTTATTTCAATGAATGGCTCGCCCACCGTCTGCAGGCAGCGCATCTTGCGCCCGAGGCCGTGGACCTGGCCGGCGCCATATTCCGCGGCGACGTAGACGCCGAACAAGTTGCCCGCGAAACGATTAAGGATGCGTTCTCAAACAACAAGGCACAATTCGATAGCCGCTATCCGGACCGCAACACAGACAGTGACGGCCTTCCCGAAGCCCGCTTCAACAAGCTTCCCTAGAGCCAATCGCCGCCGGTTAACGGTAGCATTTGGCCAGTGATAAACCCGGCCCAATCCGACAAAAGGTAAGTCATTAGCGCCGCCGCTTCGTCTGGGTGGCCGCCTCGCTTTAAGAGAACCATGTCGGCGCGCTCCTCCATGTCCGCTTGCGACTTGTTGTGCCAGCGTTCGTGGAATCCGCTGGTTATGAAGCCAAGGCGCACACCATTAACCAAGATGTTATCCGGTGCGCCTTCACGGGCCAGGCCCTGGACCATGCATTCGGTGCCGCGCTTGGCGATAGCGTAGGGGAAAGACTGGGCGCTGCCGCCATGAAGAGCCGACTCTGTGCCTGTCAGTACGATGCGCCCGCCCGATTTCTGCTCCTTCATCCTGCGCATGGCGGCGCGAGCAAGAAAGAACGGGTGGTTCAGATTGACAGCGATCTCCCGCTCCCAGTCGGCTTCGCCCATGTCGTTCCAATGACCGTTGGAATTGATGGCTCCCGACAACACGACCAAGGCGTCGATGCCGCCGGCGGCGCCGGCGAATTCATCAATAACGGCAACGCAGTCCATTTCACTATCGAATGTGCGCGTGAGAGGAACAATCCGCTTGTCCTCAATCTCAGTCTGATTGGTCGCGCCATGCGCCCCAATGACACAATCAGATCCTTCCAGCAGCATGTTAACCAAGGCACCGCCGAGGCCACCCGTCGCACCGGTGACGAGAATTCGCATCCCGCCGGGTACCGATGGGACCCAGTCAGGTCTCGTGAAATTGGTCGTCGATGTCATGATCGCAGGCTCCTCTAGTTCTTTTTCTGCTCAGGAAGCAATTGCATCCGAAAGTTCCAAAGAGCAACCGAAATCCCGATACCGGCTGTTGCAAAGCTTTTCCCGGATAAAGGCAATCTGGCGGTCGGTAAACTGAACGTCTTGATTCTCGAAACGGACCCGGACGATCTTCTCATCTGTTTCTCCGATGGTCTCTTTCATTTGCTGCTTCCCGCATAGCGTTGCGGCGAGTGACAAGTTCTCGTTTGAGATATCCAACTCCATATGATCCCGGAAACGGCTAAGCTCGGCCACCGGGTCTCGGTTCAAATCTTCGTAGTGCATGACCATGACGTTGTCCTGTCCGAGGAGATTTCCCCAAGTGTCGAAAAACTCAATGAACATCAGGAAGTCAATTTTGGCATCGGGATTTGCATTAGGATGAAATTTGCGGCGCAAAAATGCATCGTAGACATCCGAGTCCAAATCGTAGTGATAGACGATAGACTCCAAAACATCCCAAATATTCCGAACCATGATCACGGTTTTCATCCTGCCCATCTTTAGGCAGGAATTGAGGTAGTAGGGCATGTGGGTATTCAGGATTATCGGCGGCACTGGGCTGAACCAACTCTTGCCGGCTTTCCAACGCCAATCCAGCGCGATACCGTGATGACCGCCGGCCGAATGGAACCATCCAAAGTTAAAATGATAACTCCCATCGCCCCCGGCTTCCAAATCCAAAGCGACGTCGATCATCAAATTTAGATAGTGGTATCCGGCGCGCGGCAGCGATGCGATGAGGCGGTTAACCCCGGACCCGTTCAGAAAGAAATCAACACAATCACGTTTACGGGCAATGGGCAGACGGGGATCGAGCAACAACTTGACCAGGGACGGCGACGTCCGGAGGAAGCAACCAAGAGATGAACTTTTGACTTGACTGAAGAGCGGCAGACTCATGGACGCGCTTCACCGTCACTATAGCAAGCTCGCAACACCCGGGCGCTGGCCTCGACATCTGGTAAGGGATCATTTTCGTTCAACATACGTTGCTCGATCGATACATAGCCTTCGTAACCGACTTCGCGCAGCATGGCGCCAAGGGCGGCATGATCGACCTCGAAACTAGAGCCCAGTATGCCCAGACCCGGCTCATTGGCGTGGTAATGAACCAACACCGGTTGGACGGCTCGAAAAGTATCGATATTGGCCTCATCGTTATCGACCAGTGCCTTAGCGTCCAATTGCACGGCCAGCGATGGGTCGTTCAACTCATTAACGATATCCAGACTTTCAAGAGCGGAGTTTATGAAGTCCGAGTCATTGGGGCCGAGTGGCTCGAAGCAGAAACAAGTTCCATGACTTTCGGTGCGCGCCAAAAGTTCGCCAAAAAACGAGATCGCCTCGGCCTTGGCGTCGACCGCGGGCAAGTCACCGCGTTTGCGCCCGCCTCCGTATATCAGTGTCTTTCCTCCCAAATCCCGGCATACCTTTGACAAATGTTCCAGAAAATCCAAACTATCGGCGCGCTTGTCGGGCGCCCTAAAAAGCCCCAATTCGGGTTGGTCGAAGAAGAGAGAATGAAGACCGACGACGGCAAGTCCCGCGTCTTCCACAAGACGCCTGTAATTGGAGACATCGGCAGGGTTTAGGCCTTTCCAGGAATCTTGCCAAACCCGACTGGGCGCCACTTCGACACCTTCGAGACCCATCTCCGCAAGTCGTAGCAGTTCCTCGGCATGGTCGAAGGCAGTCAAGGCGATGTTGGATACGGCGAACTTCATGCCCCAGGCGGACCTCTAAGTACCTAAAATTTCCGCAAGGGAAGTGTCGGGGGTCCAAGCCACGCTTTCGTCAATCAAATTTCGAACCATGGCGACGGACTCCACTGGATAGCCGCCAATAGCGGTTTCCGCCGCTAAAACCAACCCGTCGGCTCCCATCAAGAGCGTACTGACAACATCGTTGACCTCGGCCCGTGTCGGCGATTTGCGGGTCACCATGGATTCGAGAAGATTGGTGGCGACAAAAACCGGCGTCTTGCGCGAACGGGCGAAGGAAATGATTCGGCGCTGCAAGAACGGAACCTTCTCGATCGGAACCTTCCGCGACAGATCGCCACGATCGATAAGGATTTCGTCGGCGCGTTCGACAATATCTTCCAAATTGGCCAGGCCCGACGGACTTTCAATTTTGCAAATGATATTGGCGTCCGGCCCGCACACCTCGCGCATTTTTTCCACATCTTCCGGCCGATTGGCGAAAGACAGAGCAAAATTCCGAATGCCCATGCCGAGACCGATCTTTATGGCCTCGGTGTCTTTTTCCGTCAGGGGCTCGAAGTTCAGGTCGCGCTCCACATCGGCGGCCTTGTTGCTGCCGACAACACCACCCGATAAGACAACAGCAGTGGCGCTCTCGGCGCTGATATCCGCGACCCGCAACCGAACGTGATCAAAGTCGAGGTTAATTTCATCATCGACAACGAACTGCCGGGCGATGCCGATGGGGGCAAACGAAATGTTGCTGGCATCACCGGTCACCGGATCAAAATGAATGTTTACAGTGTCTCCTTCGGCGAAGGTGACGTAATCGCTGCTCATCTTCTGGTTTCGAAGCTGTGCGCCTTCGCTATCGAGGCAAATGGGAACATCCGTCCAACTGCTGATTTGTTCGATAGCCGGCGCAACGGCGTCCAAGGGCGTATGCGAAAGATTGATGCGAAACAGGTAGACCCCGTGGTCCGCGCAGCGCTTTACGGTGTCTTCGGACATCGAAGACGGACCAAGGGTCACAAGAATTTTATGGCTCATGTGGCGTTATTGTTTCCTGGATGGCGAGGTTGAGAAGCGCGCGCCTTCCCTGCTCGCGACGACAGAAAGGTCAAGACGCTCAACCTGATCTGAAACGGAAAATTCGTAATCGACGCAATTTCCTTTACTTCCCGTGACCTCAAAATGTACGTCAGGAGGACTGGCCGGTGTCTTGGGGACTGTCTTCAAGGACGGAAAGCAGACGTTCATTTGGTAAACAAAGTCCGGTTCAAGCGGAAAGACGATGCGCGGGTCCGTAACTCCGATGTAGCCGCCATCGGGCCGGTAGGATTCGGTCAGTTTACGACCGCCCGGCAATGTGATCCTAAAAGTCGCTCCTGGTTGATTTTTGACACCCCCCGGCCCAAGGGCGGAAATCTTAACGTATCGTTTTGGATCCAGGCCGTTACGGAGTAGAAAATTCCTTTTACCGAAGTTGATGGTCGCAAGAACATCCCAGTCGCCGTCTTCGTCGATATCAATCCATGAAATCGGCGTCAGGCCCTTTAAACCTCCTGCAATTGCCGGCAGCAAGTCCACCCAGGTGGCGCCGTGTAGGGTGATAATGCGGCTTTCGTTCCAAACAATAATCTCCCGCTTGCCGTTGAAGTCAAAGTCTTTGGCACGGAGGTAGTAATGCGCACCATAAAAGGCATTGCCGAAGCGAGGATCGCGAACAGGAATACCGTTGTTTCCCTGACCGCCTCGAAAAAATTGCAGATTGTACTTTGGAATTCCATTGCCGGCGCCGTGATAGCTCATGACCACGTCAAGTTTTCCATCACTATCCATATCGACAAATGAAGCGCCTTCCTCGTTGCGAGTGACGGCATCGCAAAAAAAACCCGGCATAGCGTCGCCGCAGACTTGGCGATATCGCCCGCCGTCATTTAAATAAAGAAATCCGTAACCGAAGAAATCGATGTCACCATCGCCGTCGATATCACCAACATCACTGCCTTCGGGATAGATGCCCGGCGGCAGGTGGTCAAGCAAGTCATCAATCCTATCGGTGAATGATCCATCGCTGCTCTGAATGTACAACTTCTGCATGGTGTCGCGGGGACGCGGATATCCGGCCCACATAAAATCGAGCAGGCCGTCGCCATTGGCGTCAAATACGAGAATCGGTTCCGACTTAAGCGCAACCGTTGGCGTCCCACCAGGGAAAATGCGATCCGTCACATCTGTCCAAGGCCCTTCTGCGACACCCAGTTTTAGATGCCCAAAAGCACCTTTGTGAGGAGAGAAATTCCAATAAACGCTACCCTGAGCCACGCTCCCCAGTCCGATTGGTGCCGGAAGGTTGGGTTGGTCAAAGATTACGTCGAGCATGCCGTCGCTGTTAAAATCAGCAAAAGAGAAGTTACCGACCTCGCGGGTATCGATGTTGCGGCTGAGTTCTTCATCAAACTCGAGAACCCCGTTGCGATTGCGGACGGTCGATATACGACCATTCGAATCTTTGAACGCAACGTCCGTGAAACCGTCTTGGTCGAGGTCGAGTACGCGCACAAATTGAAACTGCCGCCCGCCGAATGTGGACGGTGGAAGCTCTTCCAGGGCCAAGAGGTCTATTTGCGGACCGGGCAACCCAGCGGCGGCCGGTGTGTAAATGTACTCAGCCGGCGTCGGCCATGGCGGCGGGCGGAAGGTTTCTTGTTCATTGATGACCCCAACTTTTGACATTCCTCCAAGGCCAACGACGAAAAGGGCGGCAACGGAAACGATCGCAATTAAAGGTTGGCGGACCGCTGGGGCATGGGGAAAAGATCGATACTGGACAGTGACCAATGACACAAGATGGCAAAAGACAGCGTAAATAGACACAAACAGAATCGCGAACACCGTCAACATTACCGTCGACGGTGCGCTCCAGGGAAACAGAGATGCGTTTACGGCGACGGAGAGAGGGACAGCCAAGAGTCCAAGGATGAGAAGACGAGGAAAGCCTAGCCGCCGGACCTTAAAAGCGACGCGCTCTAGAGTGGCCAGAATTATGAACGACGCCATGAAAACGGGAAGCGCATTGACAAAGTAGATCGATAGCTCCCGAACACGATAGGACTCCGGGAACACACCCCATATCGCGCTGTCGGTCAATCGGTGCACGAGCAAGCAGCCCGCCAGAGCGCCGACCACACTAATGGCGTAGGTTATGGCAGAATAAAAGATGGACATGAACACGGTCTTTGAGAGGCTAAAGAAATTCGCGAGGTCAATTTTGCCGGCCCCAGTATCAGGCGTCGCTGGAAGAGTATCCCTCGAGTCGCCGAATTCGGGCCATCTGCACAGTTCTACGAATTGGCAGTTGCAACTGCTCGGGAAGAATGTGGAAAACCTTACGAGCTAAGTTCTTGGCTTTCAAGCGCGCCGGGTTGTTATCCGTCTCGCGATGTTGCTTTAGGACTGCGCGTAGCTGCTCAAGGAAAGTTTCCGCATCCTCAAAACCTCGTTCCCGAACTTTGGGTAGGGAGCCGTCGATGGCAGCGAACATATGATCGAACTGCTCATCGCTAAACACCAAGTAGTCCTTCTGGAACTGGACGGTTTGATAGGGATTTGCGACCAATGATATGAGCGGCTCTGCATCCAGAGACAATCCGAGATCAACAAAATCCGCAATTTCCAAACAATTGCGGCTGTTCAGAGTCATGGATACGGTAAAGGTGAAGCCCTTTTTAGCTTTGAGCGCCTTCAGCTTGTTCATATTTTCAATAGTCGTTTCCCAATTGGCGTTTTTGCCACGAATGCGAAGGATCTCAAAACTTTCCTCTGTAGCGGCATCCAGCGATGTCGCGATACAAGTGAGTGGCAGTCGCCGTAGGGTTTCCATCACCTTATCCGTCAGCAACGTCGCGTTGGTGATGATGAAGAATCGCGTTTCCAAATTGGCGTTGTGGTTGTTGAGAAATTCCAGAACCGGCTTGAAATAGAAAGGTTCGCCACCAAAGGGGAACACCACCTGACTCGCGCCAACCATATCGGGAAGTTCCTGCATGAATCGATCGGGCAGTTTGATCCGCATCTTGGCGTCTTCGCGCTGGTAGCAGTGATAACAATCAAGATTGCAGGCGTAGGAGTAAGTGAAGCGCAACCAGCGCGGGTTGGAGTCGAGTAGGGCTTTCCCTTCATTGAATTCTTGCTCGTTTAACTCCGCATTTATCCGTGGCTCGCCATCCTTATCGAGTTCCGTGTACCAATCGATGTTCTCATATCTTTTGCCACCCTGCAAAACCGGGCACGTGTGCGGGCACATGGCGTATGCGCCCTCGTCCAGCATGCGCTTCCGGCTTTTCTGAAAATCCTCGCCGTTCCAAATCTCCCGGATCGAGTTCTGGTTGACGTTCCCCAGCACGGTATTGTTGTTACAGCACATGGTAACGTCACCATTCGGGTTATTGACCTCGAAGTGCGACCACGGATGTTTGCAAACGAACTTTTCCATTAGTCGGCCCCAACCGGAGTAAACGGATTTACATTATCTATATGATGTCGAGTGAAAGGATTTTTAAGCATCATTATCTTTGTCAGGATTAAGAAGGGCAGGAAACGGGTGCAGGACACTAGGCGTAGTACAGCGAACAATTGGCAAATTGAATTGATTATTGTTCTTGTGAGCCGTTTTCAATAACCCAACGGACATACCGTCGCACTCCGTCATCCGGAGAATATTGCGGATTGAAGCTCAGCAAGGCCTGCATTTTCGATATGTCGGCGGTTATACCGTTAACGTCTCCGGGCGTTCCCTCTGCAATATCTACTGCAAGGGAGTCCGCAATTCCAACTTCGTCTGCCAGTACGTTGATCAATCTTTCCACGGTTATTGACTCGCCGGAACCAATGTTCAGTGGTCCGTCGGAAATCTCGACTTTGGCGCATCTTAAACAGGCTTCCACTGCGTCATCGATGTGGATGAGATCGCGAAACCGGTCAAGACTACCTTTCGAGGTGACGGCGGACCCTTTCATCAACATGCCGAGAAAAATATTGACGATACCGTGTGTTGTTCTGCTTAGGTCTTGCCCAGGTCCGTAGACGGCTGCTAGGCGTAGGTGATTGAAGCGGATTCCACTATCCCTACAAAATGATTCTACCAGATGTTCATTGGCAAGCTTACCGATGGCGTATTGGGAAAGCGGCAAACAGGGAGCCGTTTCCGAAACCGGATTGCATGCGGGTTCACCGTATACCGCCAGAGAAGAGGCATACAAAAACCGGGATGCGTTAAACCGCTCTGCCAGTGCCAAGGCGTTGAGCGTTCCCCGACGGCCGTCAGCAAGGATTCCAGCAGGATCGTCAAGCCTCTCCATCGCTGATGATGGGCCAGCCAGGTGAACTAGGCAGTCGATGGGTCCGAGACTAAGCTTGCCCGAAGCTTCTTCATTTAGAAGATCAAGCGGAACGATCACGGCACCGGTAACGTCAACAGCGGGAATAGAATCCGGGTTCCTTACAATCAGGGACACCCGATGGCCATCCCGGCAAAACCGGGCCGCTAAATGAGATCCGATGAAACCGAGTCCGCCAGTAATAAGAGCATGCATGCTCAGGCCGTTTTCTTGACTGTCAATTCGGTATCTCTATTTCCTAAAACTATGCCGCAAGAACCACAAGATGAACGACGATAAGCTTTCCTTTCCCAGTCGGCTTCGTAGTTCATTTTTGCGTTTTTGAGGGGTCCATTTGGGTAGAGTTATACACCGCATCGGTCGCACGGCATGTGACAACTCCGGTTTCCAGACAGGTGGTCCTTGCGAATCTGCGACATCTCCTCACCCTGCCATATCTGCGAGAGTGGGGTGTCCTTGATGTTACCTGGCGACAGCATGGTTTTGTAATCTTCGTCGCAGGGATTACATGTGCCGTCGAAACAAATGAGAAGTCGCTCCCATAAGAACAGGCAGGGGACCTCCCTTTCGGGGTGAAGCTTGTTTTCGTATGTGTTCCAACGTTCCTGGGCACGCACGTAGACAATGTTATCACAATAATCTGTCCAGAATTTTCGAAATTCCTGTTCGTCCTGGTCTTCGCGAATATGCACACCGGATACCCGAATTTCCGCCCGAGAATTCGGATAGTCCCTTTCTCGGATTTCATTCAGCCTACAAACGTTTGCAAACACCTCCTCGAATTTTGCACGAACCCTGATAGCTTCATACAGGTCCTTTTCGTGGGCGTCGATGGAAAGGGTGATGACGTTGAGGCTGCTCGACAACAGATCGTGGCAATCCTGTTCATCGAGCTTAGTAGCATTGGTGTGAATTTTGACATCGAAAAAGCACTCTTTTTCCGACACGTAATGCAGCATTTTTCCAAGATTCTTGTTGAGAAACGGCTCGCCACGGCTACCAATGGTAATGGCTCCGGCGCCGCCATCGGCGGCTTGGTCAATGATATTCTTGAACAGATCGACTTTCATCAACCCCATGGGATGCTTTTGGGTGAAGGTTAAATCCGTCTGAAAGCACATCGGACAGCGGAGATTGCACAGCGATGCAGGCTCAATGGCGATGTGGACAGGAACCTCCGTCACCGCACGAAGAAGCGGCAAGGTGCGGAACTTGTAGCGATAGATAAGGTAGGGAACGATCCGGTCTTCCGGGTTGTGATCGACGAAAAACTGTTCCTGCGGCGTCCAGCTGTACGTCAAGTGTCCGTCGTCGGCGAGGGAGTTGAGCAAAACATCAAAATAATCCGCATCCGAACCGAATAGCTCATGTCCCTCCGCCAAAGCACACATTTCTTCTACGCTGAAGGGAATTGAGAGTTTCTTTTCGTGGCCGAGAAAATGGGCGCGGTGCCCCTCCTCGTACTCTTTATCGCTAACTACGGTGTTTTTGTTCAAATCACTCATGAAAGATTTTTGATTCCCAAATATCGGCGCCCCAACCAAGGCATTGCCTATTCAATTTATTTTAGTTTCGGTTCGAACGAAGCTGCGGAGTCAAATCATTACTCCGGTTTCCGTGCCAGAATCCACATATGGGACGATAGGTTAGAAGATGTAAGAAACTTTTGAAAATTTTTAAGGGTTTGCTCGTCGTTTTCAATCAACATCTCTTTCAAGAACCCATCGTCAAATGCGTTCGGATCCTTTTCAAGGGCGGCCTTGACAATATCTACGTCAAGCGCCCCCGGAGTGGTAAACGATATTTTCTCAAGACCACAACGCCGCAGCAAGTGAGTGACGCCTTGCCGGGTTAGAAAGTTCAAATGATGAGGTGGACTGACGGAATTCGAACTCTTCCCCAAGATTTGGATATCAAATCCAGACCCGCATAACCCGGTCACAAGGATAAGGCCTCCGGGTTGGGCCATGGCGGTCATATCATCCAAGAAAGCCCGAGGCGATACCACGTGCTCTATAACTTCAAAGGACATAACGAGCGCCGCCGTGGCGGCGAAGTTTTGTTCCTCCGCCGCATGTTCAGCGAATCCCTCTAGTGTTTCAAAACCTTTGTCCCGGCATTGCCGCGCGAGTTCAGGTGTCGGTTCAACGGCGGCAAAGACCCGTCCGATCCCAGCCCCACGAAGCTCCTCCAACATCAGTCCTGCACCGGCGCCGACATCAATGACTTTTCCGTCTTTCGGGGCGTACTGGTCAAACAGTTCCGCGATAGCGGTTGCTTTGGGGCGGAAAATCTTCTCCTGTCGAGCGGCCGCAACGGCCGGGAAAAAGGTGTTCGCCCAATATTTCTGCGACGGGCTGTCCCGGTAAAATTCTGCAAGCCGATCTGGAGCCGGGCCCGGATTGGCAAATAGAGTTCCGCAATCTGTGCAATTGACCATCTGGAACCCGTTTTTCTTGAAGGCGGCCTTATTGGTTCCACCACCGCAGCCAGGGCAATCACGTGCAAGCCGCTGCTGCTCCTCGGCAAAATAGTGTTTGGCGTCTTCGGCGCTGAGTCGAAGGTATTCCCCAAACAGGCCGGTAGGGCGGATATCGTCTTCTTTCATGAAAAACTTCAGACGGATTGATGCGCTTGTTCGGGCGCTTGCGATGGAGAAGGAGAAAGGGAGGGTAGGCCGATTTCCTCACGCAACAAGTCATATCCGACATCACCGTGCTTGCAGCCTAGCAATTCGAAATATTCGTGATGCGGATATGCTTCACGGCCACTTTCCAGGGCACGCAGTTTTTCAACCAGTTCCTCTGCTGTAATGACGCACAACCCCGGAAACTGCCGGTAGCAGTTAAATTCCATATCAATAAGATCGGCCATGATTGTATTGGCGCCGGAGAAGATGGCCTCTGCGACAAAGGTCGATAAATCAGAGATATGAAACTTCGCCCGCTCCAGCAGGGCGTAGGCGGTTTCCGTGGTGAATTGAATGTTTTCCAAACCTTCGCCGCACTCAACGATAAAGCGCTCTGTTTCCTGATCGCTGATTTTAGTGGATTTGAGCTGAAGAATTACCATCCGCTCCGGGAATGCTTTGGCAACGGCGCGTACCATTCGGACCAATTCGGGATTGCTCCAAGCGCTGCGTATGGTGAAAACAATGTCCTCTCCCCGCGCCCCTAAAACTGAAGACAATTTATCTCGGGGCAGACTGTAGGTGCCGATGGTGCGAACCTCCATATCCTCGAGCCAAGTGTCGCGATACTGCGAAAACAACGGTGCTGCATTGACAAAGTATGTGTCAAAACCAACGTAACGAACATTGGCGGTCAGGGTGGCAATATAAGGGTAGAAGCCGTTGCTGATGCCGATTGATTTGATGCCAAGAGGCCTGAGTTCGGCCCGTCGTAGCACATGATCAACGTTATACTCGTCGCGGCTGATGAAATAACCGGGCCGGAAACGATTGAGCAATCCCCTCTGCAATAGCCGTTTGTACGGCAATGCTAACATCCTTTTGAGTAATTCGGGCGGCGCATCCCAATGCCGGCGGTAGAGGCGAAAAATATGCCGAATCGCCATCGCGGCTCCAGCCAAGGCGTCTTTAGGAGCAAATAATCCGTCTTTGCGAAGGCATTCCGTATAGTCCATTCCTTCCGGCAAAGGTTGTGGGTTCGACAATGCTCCCGGGCCACGATAAACGATCAAATACTTCCCCGCGTCCTTAATTTCGTTCATTAGCTCGAATTCACGGGTATCGTTGAGGCTTTCGAAGGCGACCGCCACTTCCGTCGTGGTCACGGAGAAACGCATCCGCGTTGCCAACCATGTCAATGTAAATCCCACCGCCAGCAACAAGGTCGAAAGCTTGGTTATTGCCTCGGGATAAACCATGGGCTTGGTGTGAGCACCGAAGTCTGGGCCAAATCGGTCACGTCCAAGGGCAAGCGTGTCTTCCAAGACACCATGAACACTGTACTCACCAGCGTTGAGTTTCTTCTCGATCGCATCGAGTAAGTAGATCTCGATGACTTTTCGCCACGTGTATATGCATGTGACCTGCTTATACGTGAACCCGTAAATCGGGTCTCCCGCAATTTCCACATCATCAAATTTGTAATACCGGTTCTGCCACGGCTCATATTTCTTAAAATTGTCATGGAAATTAAGCCGGTCCCGGAAATCCCAAATATGCTGCAGTTCGGGAACCAAGGTAACGGCGTAACTGGCCCGTCCGGTTCGGATTGCCCAGTCAGTAAATTTCTGCAGGGGGCCTGTTCTATTGGTGAAGATGGGCGCCACCCGCAGCACCATTAGAGGTTTGCGGAGGAGCGCCAACACAAGGAAGCGGACCAAGTTCAATTCATTGAGGCTAAAAAGGTGAACCATTTTGAAATCTTGCCGGCGCGAGCCAGATGAATGCCAAGCCCGAATAAACCGGTGCTTATTCGCTCTTACTCGCCTCAAGTTCCTCGTGAATTTTTTTGATGCAGGACACCAGCCCCTGACCCAGTTCTATGAAGGAATTGAGGACAAGTTTCCGCGCCAAGGTCGGGTGATAGGAGTAGGGCGTGACTTGGTAATGCCCTTCCCAGGGCTCTTCGGAAAAAGAAATTTCCACCTCGTTGTTGAGTATTTCCCGGATCATCTGCAGCAGATCTTTGTGGCGCATGCGTTCGACGCCAGAAAGCACCATGTGTTGATTTATGTACTCTTCGCTCTCAATAATATCGGCGGACAACCGGGCCGCATCATGGGCGTGAATGTATTCACGGATGTCTTCACCATCGCTGTGGAGGGCAATTTTCTTGTTTTCCAGGGCCGAGTACAGCAATCGGTACATGCCGTTGTTCGAATCGGCGCGTTCTCCATAAAGCGAGCCGTAGCGGATAATGGTATAGGGCAGTGCGAACCGAGCGGCGTATTCCTCAATGACCTTCTCTGACGCCAGCTTGCTGATGCCGTAGAACGAACCCTTATTGGAAAAGGCATAGGCACTGGAGGCATAGACATAGCGCTCAAGTTCTAAACTCTTGCACGCCTCCAGGACATTAATGTTGCCAATGACATTCTGTTCCATCGTTTCACGGGGGAGGTTGATGGATTCATCCAGACTGGCTAGGCCGGCGAAGTTATAAACGATTGCGGCTTCCTTGACGACTTTGTTAACCGCCTCCGGATCCATAAAGTCGCATTGGACGAATTCTTGCCCTTCCGTCAGGTAGGGGGATTCCTTGATGTCGGCAATCAGGACATCATGACCACGATGGGTCAACTCATCGGAAACGTAACTTCCAAGAAAGCCGCTTCCGCCGAACACAACAATTTTTCTCATTTTCCGAAAAACTCATTCAAGTGGTGGATGGCGCTCTGCCCCATGGCCATCACGGCCTCGTCGGCATTACCGCCGATGTGGGGGGTGCAGAACAGATTATGAAGTTTCAGGAGTTCATGGTCCTCGGGCGGCTCGTCAGGATACACGTCCAGCGCCGCGCCGGCTATTGTGGCACCCTTCAGGGCCTGCTTCAAATCCGCTAGATTGACGATGGGTCCGCGGGCCGTGTTGATGACGAACGCTGTCGGCTTCATCTGTTTAAGTGTGTCTTTGTTGATGAACTCACGGGTCATATCCGTCAGCGGCGTATGGATGGTGATAAAATCCGCATCGCGCAGTATTTCCTCCTTGCTTGCATCCCGCACGCCGTGCTCGCGATAAAAGTCACTTTTGTCGATGATGTCATTGCCGAGGATAGCGCAGCCAAAAGGTTCAAGCAGCCGAATGATCTCGCTTCCCGTGTGGCCGATGCCGATAACACCGACGGTCTTACCCGACAACTGAGAACCGCCATTCTTGTTCCAGGTGCCGTCTTTAAGTTTCAAGGAAGCAGGGTAGAGATTGCGCGCAAGCGCCAGCATGAAACACAAATCCATTTCTGCGACTGAGCGTTTGTTGGTGCCGCCTGTCCAACCGACGGCTATGCCGCGTTTCTCACACGCCTCCACATCGAGGTTATCCAGACCGACGCCATACTTAGAAATAATTTTCAGGTTTTGGCAGCGAGATAGCACTTCATCATCGACTGCTTCCAAGCCCAGCACGAGTCCATCCGCGTCGCCGATGTAATCGATCAACTCGTCTTTGCCGAACTTTCGCCCCTCTTCGTTAAACAAGGCGTTTGGAAAGGTGGCTAGTAGCTCTTCGCGCAGTTTTGGGTGCCTTGAGAACGATGTTGAGGTCGCCTTAATCAGCATAATGTTCCCTCAAATCATCGTGCTCCATCATCGTTATGACCCGCTCAAGGTCTTGCGGCGTATCGACGCTCAGGGTTTCGTGGTGCATAGGAATCATCCGTATCGTACCACCTGTCTCAATGGTCCGTAGCATGTCGATGGATTCGATTTTCTCCAGACGGGTTTCCGGTGTGGCATTGAACTCTAGCAGATAGTCCCGGCGAAACGGGATGATGCAAACTTGTTTCAGCATCAGCACATCGCCGTCCCATTTCGACGTTGAGGGGATTGGTTCTCGTGAGAAGTAAATAGCGTTGTTATCGTCATTGACGACTACTTTGATTTCGTTGGGGTCCCTGAATTCTTCTTCGGTCGGAATCGGGGCGATGCCGTTGGCGACCTTGATCTCCAAATCGTTCTCCATGGCGCGAACCAGAACATCGATCATATCCGGGTGCAGCATCGGCTCATCACCCTGAATTAAAACGACGATGTCATGGCGTTCACCGGTGTCGTCTTCGATCTTGAGCATAGCTTCGGCGATACGATCCGATGCGCGCTCGTGGGTATCGGCGGTCATAATGCACGGCGCGCCGATGCTTTCCGCATAATCGCGAATTTCTTCATCGCAGGTAGCGATAAAAACAGCGTCGCAGGTCTTGCTCATTTTGGTGCGGTAATAGCAATGCCCGATCATCGGCATGCCATGGATGTCGGCCAGCGGCTTGCCGGGAAACCGGGATGACGCCATACGTGCCGGAATAATCGCGATCGTCATAGAAGCTCTCTGATGGCGGCAAGGTGGTCCCGACAAATGGCGTCGAGAAATCGGATGTCCATGCCGTAACCAATAAAAGTAAATCCGTCGGCAAGGTACTTCTTGATCAGCGCTAAATCCGCCTCGACGACATGAATGCCGCCAGCCTTGTTCGCCGCCTTACCGGCCGCACAAATGCGCTCTATTGCATCGATAACTTTCGGGTTATCGAATTCACCGGGCACTCCAAGTGATGCGGATAGATCGTATGGCCCGATGATGTATCCATCAACGCCGGGTACGGCGAGTATTTCGTCAACGGCGTTGACCGCGTCAATGTGTTCTATCATCACGATAACAACGCCGTTTTCCGCCAACCACGCCCTATAGTCCGGAAACGTCGCACCATACCCCTGTGCGCGGGCAAGGCCGGTGCCCCGTAATCCCCGGGGCGGGTAGTAGACCGAGGCGACAGCAAGTTCGGCATCTTGCTTGGAATTGATCAGCGGCACCACGACGCCATGGGCGCCGGCATCCATCACCCGTTTGATCAGGTCAGTATTGTTCGACGTCAGCCGCACCAATGGCGGGACTCCAGCCAAGTCGATGGCCTGCATCATTTCCTGGACTTGGCTGAGTTCGATGACGCTGTGCTCCATATCGATAACCAGCCAATCGAAGCCACCGGTTTTCGCCATCAACTCCGCCACCGCCGAATGACCCAACGTAATCCACGACCCGATGGTCGTGTGATTCTTTTCAAGTTTCTGTTTCAGAGACATCGTATTTTCCAAATTCCTAATACGCCAAAGGCGGTTTGCGAATGCACGTTACGGTCGGCGACGTCAAATAACCCAATTTTACAGCTGTTGATAGATAGGCCGCCGGAATTTCAGGGCGTGGCGCTATGAATGAGGGATTTCGTTAGAGCGAACCTGGCCGGCCTCAGCGAACTGCCGAAATTCGAGATTATTGGCAAGCAGTTCCCGATACGGTCCGACGTCGGAAATTTCGCCGTCCTTCATAAAGACGACCCTGTCGCAATCGGCAACAACATTTAGATTCTGCGAAATGATAATCATCGTCTTCTGCCCCTTCAACCGGTCAATAGCGGCGATGATTTCTTTTTCCGTTTCATTGTCCAAAGCAGATGTAGCTTCGTCGAAAACCAGAACGCCCGGGTCGCGGTACAACGCGCGAGCGATGGCAACACGTTGGCGTTGACCACCAGACAAGCGTGACCCGCCTTCGCCTAAGGGGCCGCTTCGCCCATCACCCAAGGATTCAATAACCGATTCGAGGTTGGACAGTTGGATGGCCTTTTTCATGCGTGCATCTTCAATAGCTTTGCCCTCAATGCCGAACGCAATGTTTCGATCCAGCGTATCATCAATAAGATAAATGTTCTGCGGCACATACCCCAAATGCTTCTGCCAGGCGCTGCGGTGGGCGGCGATATCTTCGCCGTCAACAGAAAGGGCGCCCGTTTCAGGCGCCAGCAAACCAAGGACGATATCCAACAAAGTCGACTTTCCGGCGCCATTGGGGCCGACAACACCGACGGATTCACCGCAATCGATACTCAAGGATACACCTCTAAGGGCAGTCTTAGTCCCATCGGGGTAGGTGAACGAGACATCGTCTAATCGAATTTCCCGCTCAAAGGGAAGAACCTTCAAAGCCTCAACGGGATTTTCTTCTGCATTTTCCTGCTTCGCATCCTCAAGGTCCGTAAACAGGACGTTGATACTGGCCAAGCGGTTCCTGAGGTCGGCGGCGCCGATAAGTATCCGGTTCATGGAGGGCATCAACCTTAGGGAGGCCATGCCAAATAGACCCAGCGACGCAACAACTTCCTCAACCGATCCTTTTGAGGAAGTCAGTCCGAGTACAACCGCAGAAAAGCCGATCATTACTAGTGCCTCAACGGATAAACGGGGAATATGCTGGGAGGAGGCAAGCCTGAACTGAACTCCAGCAACATCATTTGTATGTTCGGCGAAATCAGCGACGAGATAGTCCTGAATGTGCAGTAATTTGACATCGCGGATACTGCCTAGTGCTTCGGTAATGGATTTTATGATGCGGGCTTCTAGGACCTGTACGCGTTGTCCCCAGCGCTGAAAACGGGGTCCGGCTATTTTGTGAAACACAAGACCGTAGACCACCAGGATACTGCCCGCCAAAAGAGTAAAAGCGGGTTCGAAAAATAGTAACAGGGTGAAAGCGACTCCCGCCAAAAGACTCTCCAGAACAATCATCAGCATCAGCCGAATGCTCTCGAAGGCGCGGATTGCGCTCGAATTTAGGTTTCGGATGATCTCGGCACTGTTGCGTTGCAAGTGGAAACGAAGAGAGCGGTTCAGGTAGTTAACGAACAGCCGCTGAGTGAACAACGCTAACTTCCTCTGGATCGTAAAGTTTATTGTCAGGATCATTGTGAACAGCCCAATGTTCTTGATCACAAACAGCGCTGAAAAAATTATCGCCACCCACACCAATCGATCTTCCGCTGGCATGCCGGGCAACAGCCATTCGATGAATGACCAGACCGGGCCATTTCCCTCCGGTGAAATCAGCACCTGAATAAACGGAAGGATCATGCCGATGGACGCCATTTCCAGCATGGCGGTACCCAACATGGGAATGAACAGCAAGCCCAAGTGCCACCGGGACGGCCCGTCTAAAAAGGTCAGTACTTTCTTGAATGTGGTAATCATAACGTATCTTGACTCGACTCAATCACCGAAAAGATAATGAAAAGCCTGTCCCCGGCTATTCGAAAACCCCGTCAACGGGCTCCACGAGACATACGGTTTCGAAGCGATGCCGGATTGAATCAAATTGCGGTTCCCGGCCAAAATTCCGCCCATCTGTCCCTGGGTAAGAATTGCCGCAAATTTGTCGCTTGGCGGATGACTTCCATGGCCATTTCTGTCGGTGAAGCGCCTGAGTCACAATCAACAACCATGTCCGGATGTTTCGGTTCATTGAATGGAATATCCATCCCAACGACATTTGGCACGTCCCCGGACAACGCACGTTTATATATACCCCTTGGATCGCGCCCGATAACGGTTTCCATCACCACCTTCATATATACTTCGAAATATTCGGGAATATTCTCGCGATTCCACGCGAGGGTTTCATCTGATGTCCAGACGCATGCCGTCAATAAAGGTATGTTTTCTTTTGCAAGAAACTCGACCATGGCTTGCAGGCGCTTCATGGCCTTTAAACGATCCGATTTAGAGTGCCGAAGATCATCACCTAGAACGGTGCGTAAACGCTCGCCCTCCAAGAACACCAAGGACGGGACAATAGGCTTCAACAGGTCATAAACCGTTTGGCAAATAGTTGACTTTCCTGAGGCAGACAAGCCGATCATCCAAATCACCATGAAACACTACACCTCTCTCAAAAGTAAATTGGCAAAACTCGCCATTAGCGGTTTATGCGAGAAATCTCGGGAAGCAATTAGGCTGGGACGCCTTAAGGGACCGGTGGCTTTCTTATCCCGTCAGTGGTGAAATAGGGCAGTCGGGTATAGGTTCCCCGCAGTCTTCGAGCTAACAGATTGTAATAAAACAAAATACGCTTGACGTAATAATAACAGATTCGCAAAAAGTATCTTACATTGCCTCTTTTCAAATTCGGCAGCGCGTATGTTGGACAAAGGAACTTCCGGTCATACCATATGGGCCAGGGAATCAGGATTGCGGCCATAAAATAACCAGGGAAAGCGGGTATTTTCCTTGTTTCGTAACCGTACCATTCAAATGTGGGCTCCAAGAGAAACTCAAAGAGAAATCTATCCACCCCTTTTAGTTTGCCTTCCCATTTGTTGCCCCGAATAGCCCTATTGAATTCCTTTTCGTCCTGGATGTTGGAAACGGTCGATTTGATGTCGCCCCACCACCGCAGTCCTCCCCAGGTTGAATTTTCTAGTGCTGAATTATACTCGATACCTAACCATTCGCAGACGTTTTCCATGATGGACTGATTGCCGAAATCGTCCATCCTGACCACACAAAACCGACCATTTGATGAAATAAGATGGAGGGCCTCCTCCAACATTCGCCGCAAGGCGACATGGTGATAGCCGGGAAAGTCGCCTTCCATTGCATGCTCAACCATTGAAATATAACCGGCCCTCGGGTCACGAAGCGTGCTGATAATTTTCGAATCTGGGAAATCCTTCAGGAATTCGGGTAACTTCCGAATGTGATGGATATGATGGAAAAGCAGCTTGGTTTGCTCAATTGGATGTCCAATACAGAGATTGTACGCACCATAGACTGAGAACATAAAATTCTTGCTGTTCAGGTCCCTGTTTTTCATCAACCCGATGGTGTGTTCCCGAAATTCATTCAGGTCTATATCTATCGACTGATCCATATTCGCGCCCAGGTGCCCTTTGCGCTCCACGATGTCGTATGCAGACTTTAGCTTGTCGATGTGAATTCCGATGAATTCATCTGCAATGTCCTCCAAATTCGGTTCGGGAACAGCGGTCGTTACGGCATCAAGCCAAAAGGTATGAAAGTACAATTGCCCGTTAAACGTCAGCACCATCGGGTGGGAATCGAACAAACTGTGGAATGCATCGGAACCGCCACGACCCCCCATTGAAACTTGGGCGACACAAGGCAGATTAGCCACATGGTCAAAAATAGCTGAGTAAGATGGCATCGAAAGTTCAGCGGTTTTTGTCATACGCTATTGGTCGTTTATCAAGGTGCTTTGCCACGCTGATCAAACAGCTATCAAGACGTGCAAAGCATCATATTCAATTGGGAAACAGGGAAACATGTCTGTCGGATCATCTAAAAACGAAATTACTACGATGACCTTTGGGTTGGCGTGGCAAGGCCGCCCATTCCTTTGCCACCATGCCTCTCGGCGCCGGACAAATAGACTTTGTCCGGGTCGCGCTCAAAGTCGGGAGGGAAGATTTCTCGTTTGTCGGCGAAATGTTGTTCGCGATGATTACCTTCGGAATGCCGCGTATAGGCAAAATAGAAAGTCCGGCGAGAACCGCCCGACAAATTGGGAGCAGATCCATGGGGAGCATAAGAGCTAAAGAACAGAGCATCGCCCAGCTTTATCGGACACTGTCGGAAAGTCAGATTGTTGACGACCTCATCCGAAATCATTTCCCATTCAGGCCCCAATAGTCCCTTTTTGTGTTCGCCGGCTGCGATTTCAATGCAGCCGTTGTATTCCGTCATATCATCGACAGGGATCGATACTCGGATGAGTTCACTTGCGAACTGGTTCCAGCCTGCGCGCTGGTCCTGATGGTAGCGGTAGCCATCTCCGCCCGAGAGTTTGAGGTTAAAGTGGTCTTTGAACAAATAGACCGGTTCACCAAAAAGCTCGGCGACCGCACCGCCAATCAATCTCGATAGAGCGAATTCATGAAGGCTATCATGATATGGGAAAAAGTTCTCGACCCGGCGTAAAATTGGCTCTTGGCCACCGTCAACACGGCCCTCCAAATACTTCATATATTTTCCACGAACTTCAGGCCAAGCGATTATCTCATCAGCCCATTGCCGGATCGAGGCTTGTATATCCTGGGAAAAACAATCCGGCAGTAAAATGAAGCCGTCACGTTCATACTGATGCAATTGATCTTCTGTGAATATCGGATCATTGGCATCAGGAAATGCTAGGCCCACGTTATCTGTATTGTCGCTCATGGTGCTGGCTTTAGGGTCATTTGCCATACAATTTGAAACCTTTGCCTCGAATTAAATTTGAAAACAAAAATAGTCCTCTGCTCTGCTTACAGTTGCTTAATGCAGACTTCATATCTTTAACATTCCAAGATTGTCTTTATGGTTGTCAATTCACGGGCCAAGTAAACAGCGCCCATTCTACCGTATCCGCTCTCTTTGAACCCGCCGAAAGGCATCCATTCAGCGCGAAGGCCCGTCGGGCCGTTAATGATGACGCCGCCGCACCGCAACCTCCCGGAGAGTTCCAGAGCGCGCTGTCGATCACCTGTCATGATCGCAGCGGTCAGTCCAAATGTGGAATCATTCGTTAGTCTCACGGCTTCGTCATTACCCGAAAAGGTCATGATTGACGCCACCGGCCCGAAACATTCCTCTCGGGCAATCATCATTTCCGGGGTCACACCCACAAGAACCGTCGGATGAACAAGTCGGCCTTCGCGTTTGCCGCCTACCAGGGCGACAGCGCCTTTCGCGAGGGCATCCTGAAACATTTTCTCTATGAATATGGCCGATTCCTCGGACACCAAGGGACCGACCAAGGCGTCCTTCCGCTCGCCAAACGGCAAGGCCTTAACTTTCTCAACAAATGGTTCGACAAACTGTTGGCTGATCGTTTCTTCCACTAGAATACGCTTAGTCGACGTGCATCGTTGGCCGCTGTTGGCGAAACGTCCCTGGATCGCAATGTCGATTGCATTCGAAAGTCTCTTTTCGTCGCTGCGAAGATCTTCGAGTACCAGGAGAGCATCGCTTCCGCCCAATTCCAAAACCAACTTTTTTATTCCGCAACGGGCCGCAACGTCCTTACCGGCTGCCGCCCCGCCGACAAAAACTATCCCATCTATCTCACTTTCCACGATGGCCTGGCCAACTTCGACACTACTTCCGCCATAGATCAGCGGCAGCCCTTCGCGCCGAATTAAATCCGTCAGCAATTGCGAGCTTTTGGGACACTGATGAGCAGCTTTCCAAAGAACACGGTTTCCAACCGCCAAAGCCGGCAAAATTGCCTGAACGGGAATGTTCAATGGATGATTGAATGGCGTAATTATACCGATAACACCCAACGGGACATGGTGGATTTCCAACCTACTTCCGGGAATGTCACTTTCGACGATTTCCGTAGGTGCGCATTTGATCCTCAAACATGTTTCTATCGACGTGATTGTCCGCTCTATCTCCTTTTGAGACGCCAGCGTGGTCATGCCTGTTTCCTCGGACATGGTTTCACGCAACTTCTCTTCGTTGCTTTCAATATTGGAAATTATTTTCGGTATCGCATCCCGAAACTCTGATTCTGATGGTATCGAAATATTGTTTAGATCATTAAGTAAATTATCTATCGACCAAATCAACGCCGCTTCTCCTATTCGTTTGCTTTTCTAATCCGCAAATTCGTCGAAGCCATCAAACCCATCATCGCGGCTTAAGAACATCGACAAGCCCGCAAGCAAGGACCGGGAATGCCGGACTGGATTGCTGATTCGTATCCCACCGCTAAGCAGTGTTGCATTGCCTGACGATTCAAGATGCCTTGACTATGGATAAGGCTTATCCCGACGCCCGTTTTATTTTGGCTGGAATGTTCGCCCAATTCGGTTTACCAGGATGCCTGATCAAAATCTGAACAAGCTCCCGGAACTTACAATTTCCTAGGACGGATCTTTTGAATGTGCGGCATAGTCGGGATCATCCATGAGTCTCAGGACGAGCAGGTTTCGCCCTCGCTGTTAGCCGAGATGCGCGATTCCATGGTGCATCGTGGCCCTGATGACAGCGGCCTATATGTTCAAGGCAATATTGGATTAGGACACCGCAGGTTGTCGATTATTGATATCGCGGGCGGGCATCAGCCTATGTCGGCTGCAGATGAACAAGTCTGGCTCACGTACAATGGCGAACTATACAACTATCAGGAAGTTCGCCGCAATCTGATCGATAAGGGCCATGAATTCGAAACGGCTTCAGATACGGAAGTTATACTGAAGGCGTATTTACAGTGGGGCGCAGACGCGGTTACCCGGTTCAACGGTATGTTCGCGTTCGCCATTTGGGATGCGCGCACAAAACGTTTGATTCTGGTCCGGGACCGCATGGGGATAAAACCGCTTTATTGGACGAAAATCGGAAATACAGTTTTGTTTGCGTCGGAAATAAAAGCGTTTTTCCCGTATCCCGGATTCCAACGTAGGGCTAATCTAAACGCGGTATCTAGCTATCTTACCTTCCGCCAAGCTGTTGGCCCGCTTTGCTTTTTCGAAGGGGTCAACGAAGTCGCACCCGGTCAGATAATGAGTTTTGGTGACGGCTCAATTAACTCCCGCACCTATTGGCAATTGGAACCCAGAAGCCCTCAAGATTTTGAGAATGTCAGCGAGAACGAATTACGTGAGCAGGCGTTGGACAAGCTACACACAGCAGTCAAACGGCGAATGATTTCTGACGTCCCAATAGGGGCGTATTTGAGCGGCGGTTTGGATTCCAGCTTGGTTGTGGCCCTCATGTCCGAGCAATCAAAGTCGCCAATTCGTAGCTTTTCCATCGGGTACCCTGAAAAGGGATTCGACGAAACTCCCTTTGCCGATCAGGTTGCTCAGCATTGCAAGTCAAAACACATGAACTTCATTCTCGCTGAGGAAGACTATTATGGCATTTGGCGAAAATTGATCAGGCATCGCGATACTCCGCTATCAATTCCCCATGAAATACCACTGTTCCAGCTTTCGAGTTTCATGAAGGACCATGTAACGGTTGCTTTATCCGGCGAAGGTGCCGACGAGCTATTCGGTGGATATGGCCGGGTTCAGCGTTCCCCGATGGATTGGAATAAAATATCTGCCGTCAAAAGTTTGATGGGACAACGAGCGGCGGATACTTTCGGACGATGGGCGGGTCTGTGCCAGAAAGGACCACCCGTAACTTATCCAAGCCATTTGGAGCACTTTTATTCGGTATACAACTGGATGCCATTCAAGGAAAAACAGTCTCTTTTATCAGGAGATTTTCTTGCCTCAATTGGTGAAGATGAAGCCACTAAGCAGATTTTTGAAGATGCATTTCAAAAGTGTTCAGATATCGATCCCTACGATCGGGTGTTTCACATTTTTCAAAGTATCCACCTTTCCTGCCTTCTGAATAGACTTGACCTGATGAGCATGGCAGCCGGCATCGAAGCGCGGGTTCCGTTCGTGGATCACGAATTGATCGAGTTCGTGACCCGCATTCCCGTGGCTCTCAAGATGAAATGGAAATCGAGCTTATCTAAAGTCAGAGCGCTTGGGTATCCGGCTGCGCGAGCTTCTGAATGGTTGGATATCAACAAATACCTTCTACGTACAATCGGTGACAGATACCTGCCGGCCGAGATTTCGCGACGAAAGAAGCTCGGTTTTCCAACTCCGCTCGACAAGTGGCTAAAAGGCGACCTAATGCCAATGGCACGAGACCTTCTTCTCGACAAGACCTCCCGCGAACGCGGACTGTTTGACTATGATGCATTGTCATCCTATCTGACGAATACACAGGATCTTCCATTCGATTTTTTCGGAAAGAAAGTTTGGATGTTAATGAATGTCGAATTGTGGATGCGCGACGTCGTTGACGAAAGTTACTCGTCATCGAATAAGTAGAAGTCCGCATTTTCAGCTTGGTGATACTCATCCGGCGTATCTATTTCCAGCCATTTAATACCGGCTATGTCAGTTGCACCCATTGACTGCCCAGAATTCTCTAACCTGGGCAATGTTGCTATGTAGTAGGCGTCCTTCCAGGCGCACTCCTCGACCATCCGTTCCAATTCAACGTGTAACAGTTTCGCGCCCGTCTCGGAAAACTTAGCGATTCCGACAAAATTTCCGTCCCCGTCCGGGGCCGGGATATGACTTCCGATATCTGTAATCAAGCCATTTTCCAGTTTCACCCGCATGGTGTTTTCCAAAGATTGAGACGTATCGACCATAAGTTCGAAATCGCGCTGACCACCGATGAGTCGCGCCAATGCCTCACGTTCTAGCAACACATCTGCAAACAACACGATCGTATCTCGGTCCAACAAATCTCTTGCGGAATGCAGCGTGTGGAGGTTGTTGGTTTTCGAATAGTCTGCGTAATAGTGATACGCGACTGCATCTTCCAATTCTGACTTCATCAATTCGGGACGATGACCAACGACGACGTGAATATCGGAAACACCGTGCAAGTTTAATAGTTTGATCTGTCGGCCGATGATTGACTGTCCGCGAACCGACACCAAGCATTTTGGCATATCGCCAGCGATTTCCCGAAGTCTTGAACCAACCCCCGCCGCGAGGATGATTGCTCTCATATTGATTTCTCCTATTTGTTCCAGTGTTGCCCGTGGTTAGCGGCGCACACCTTGGCAGGCTCTTGGCTTGCGCTCAGTTGTTTTCGCGATTCATGGAAGGGTTAGCGTTAACGCGAAAGAGCGCTCTTCGCAGTTTGATTTAAGGCAGGAGCAATAGAACCGCGCTTCCCGGACAACTCCAACAGGGCGCGTGCCCAATGCCACCACCAGACCGGTGAGGTCCTTGCATAACTCTCGGCCCATGTCCGCCTCGCTTCTTGTACGCTCTCGTCATTCCACCAACCGGGAACGTCACCCCAAATGGTATTGATATGGCGGGCGGCATCGGCTGGATTGTCGAACAGGATGCCGCATCTCCGAAGCGGCTCGAAAGCGTTCTCAGCCTCTGGACAGCACGGCCATTCATCTCTGTCCCAATAGCAAACGAGCGGGACGTTGGCCGCCATTGCCTGATGCAGCGTGGTACCCGGATGATCCAAGACCAACAAACGGCAGCCGAGAATCTTGCTTTCAAGGTGGCCCAGGAAAACACGAAGGCCGGGAAAGTGTCTTTCAAGGAAAGATTCTTCCTCCAAGAGCTGTACCGCGCGTGAATATGGGCGGTACTCCAGCGACTCCGTCGGCTTCCGATCAAGATTCTCGATAAAGGTCTTCTTCTTCCTGCGGTAGCTGAGGCATTTCTTTGGCGATGGTCCGGAATCGATGCGGCCATTTTGAACATACATTTGATGGCCGACAAAGACGAGATCGGCCGTCTTAAACCGGTGCTTATTTCTAATTCTGCTGAGTTCGGGCGAAGGCAGTGGCACCATTTTACAGGGGTAATCACCCTGCTCGGTCCAGCCCCAGGTCATGAAAGCGTGATGAGTGTATTCTGATTCCGCGGGCCAGGGTATTGCCTGAGCGGTGCCGTATACCCCGCCGTGTTGAAAACCGACGAGTCTTTCACCTGCTTCCACGGCAAAGGCATTGATCATTTGCAGCTTTGCATCAACGGTGCCTGCATGGGTAATGGTCAAACGCCCGAAGCTATATGGAATTCCCTTTGCTTCTTTCTCGAGCGCTCTGAACCCTTCGCCAAAGGTTGCCGGGCATGTAGCCTCCAAAAGTTCCATCAGGATGTTGACAAAAGCCTGGGGGAATTCATCCAGAACAGCGTTATCCACAACGAAGGGCCTGCTTTCGGCACGCCGCCTGGGAAGAAGATTTATCAACAGTGCAAAGAATGGCCTCGAATACTTGGTTCCCAAAACATGATCGAATCCGAGACGACCGATGCGCGCCTTCAGGCGATTCCGTTTCTGGCCGCCTAGGGCATGCGGCGCCATATTTGTGCTACTTGTCTTAGATATCGGTTTATCCGAAACGGGTTCCAGGGTCCAATTTTTTGGCGCAATTCGGCGCAACAGTCGACCGTTGAGCCAATAATTGAAATTCGCATCCAGTTTTAGTAGATCCATGCATTCCGAAAATGTTGCAATTGACCACTCTGGATCATTTTCCAGAATGCGAACGCTCAACGCGTCCTTACCGTGCCGTTCCATTAATAATTCAAGATTCCGGTAGCATTTCCATGCAGCCTGGGTAACGCACAGTATCCAAAGGATTAGATTATTTCGCCAGAAAGCGACACTGTAGTCGCGGCCATGCTCTTTGTTCATCTTTTCCGTCCAAGATACAGCGATGTGGTTAGCCAGACGGCGCGTCGAGGCATCGGCCTGAATTAGACTCGACCGATCGGGAAAGGGGTCTGTGAACGGCAGGTTCTCCCAATCCTCAACGACATCCTCGTTGCCGACGAAGCACCAAGGCCCGGCGGCAATATCCCGGGCGGGGTCAAAACTTCCGTCGATCCTGGACAGGATGAGATTTCGGGGCGTCATGCGGTTAACTCACCAAATCGGCTGGTAACGGTAAAGTCGCCCGACACTTCATTAGGATTTGTTTTAGCGCCACCAGTTTGCGCGGATCGGGCAATAGCCATCAGCAGTCTTTGATTAGCTTCG
>Ga0315338_1000592_pt1 | contig 74749 bp, 72 predicted proteins | sample ASW8metaG_FD_204518 | JGI IMG/M metagenome (GOLD analysis project Ga0315338, IMG submission 204518) | Ammonia-oxidizing marine archaeal communities from Monterey Bay, California, United States - ASW #8 | ecosystem: Environmental > Aquatic > Marine > Coastal | place: USA: California | collected...
CGCAGATGTAATCTCCCAGGCGGTCGACCCCGAAGCCAACATCATCTTCGGAATGGTCACGGACATGAAGATGGAGGATGAGGTTCGCGTGACGATCATCGCCACGGGCCTCCCCACCGTCGAGGTTCACTCGCTCCGCGACGATGGCATCGCCGCTTTCTTACGCGACGCCCTCGGCGAGGAATCGGGCTTGGATCTGCCTCCGTTCCTTCGCCCACGGCAGCTGGAGGGCGGGCCGACACACGTAGAAGGGTAACAATTCGATCGGGTTCGACGAAGGACCTTCTCGGCCCCCCGGGTCCGGCCGGCATTCAAGCCGGGCCCAGGGAGCGCGAGAGATCGACAGCAAACAATACGACAAACCGAGATCAGTCCTCCCCCAAGGGCTGACCCCGCCGCGGAACGGCACTTCCCCAAGCTGTTCCGAACGGACCTCTTCCACGACCCCTTCCATGTTCCAAGTGAAGTGGGTCACCGGGCCCCGAAGGATTATTCCGACGGGGCCTTTTTTTCGCCCACGGGCCAGCGTAGTGGGCACGATGCCGCATTACTACCACAAGATTTGCCGGCCCGAATGCAAAGATGAGCATATTTGGTAGAAAAGTCGTCCGGATGTCCCTTGACAGGAATCTGGCGTGTTCACAAGAATAGGCGCCGTATCGCAAGCAGCCACTGTATCTAGTAGCGGCAGCACCTTAAAAACCCCTATATTGTTGTCTAGTCGGGAAAACAAAGCCTCAATCTATCGTTGGGGTGGAGGATGAAGACATAATGCGCTGCCCCAATTGCGGTGCGCCTGACTCCCGCGTGACCGACTCCAGGGATACAGGCGAGGAGATTCGCAGACGGCGGGAATGCTCTGTGTGCGGCGTTCGCTTCACCACCTATGAGCGTATCCAGCGCGCCGCATTGATGGTGGCGAAGCGAGACGGCGGGCGTCAGGAGTTCGACCGCGAGAAGCTGCTGCGCAGTATCCGCCTCGCCTGTGTGAAGCGGCCCCTACCTTCCGGGGCTCTCGACAAGCTCGTGGAGGAGATCGAAGGAGACTTGCAACGCATGGGCCGCACCGAAGTACCCGCCTCGGTAATCGGGGACGCGGCACTCGCGAGACTGAAGGGTCTGGACCCGGTCGCTTACGTGCGGTACGCCAGCGTATATCGGGACTTCGATTCGCTCGACGGGTTCGTCAAAGAGATCAGAGAATACGAAGCAAGCGACGATGTCGTGAAGAGCGGCTCCGACGACTCGCAGCTTGAGTTGATACCCAACGAATATGCCATTCCACCGAAGCCGAAGGCCAAGCGAGGTAGGCGGCCGGGCATCACGGAGCCTTCCAATGTGGCCTACCGGCCGGCCTAACGCCGCGGGCTCCCCCCCTGTTCAGCCCCAGACTCAGCATGACCTGCACTCAACAGGGCGAGTCTGCCCTGCCCGGTCCACGATCCCAAGCAACCCTTGGAGGAAGCCGATGAGTAACGGCCCCATCCGCTGGCTGATTGATATCGGTCTCCCGCGGCCTGAGCGCCAGATGATTGATGTCGTGCATGCAAGCGACGTACAGCGTGTGCCAGGACATGCCGGGATCCGTGAAGCCATCGCCATGGACCGCACGCTGGTGACCTGCGATCAAAACTTCCGCGGATACTGGGATCTTCGGCTCCATCATCCCGGAGTGGTCGTCCTTGAAGCCATGCCGGTGGAAGGGTCGGAGATCGAGCGCAACCTGCAGCACCTAGAGTTCCGCATCAGGCAATACGCCAACGAGCTGCGGCTCGCATCCAACAGATTCCTGCTTCGGTCCGACCGCGAGGTGCTACGCATCCTGCCGGACGGCCGCGAAGTCGATATCGAGCCTTGGCGGCAGGTCCGTCTGCCCCATGCGAGGATTGCAGCCGGCGTGGCTGTCTAGACTCCGGACCAAGGAGGTCCGCCCAACAGAGAAAATCACATGCCCCTATATGTTGGGGCATCCCGGAACGCTCTCCTCCCCTAGGCGTTCCACGTCTCTCTCCTCCGCAGGCCCCTTCCGACGCGCCACGGGAGTGGGCCACCGGGCCCCGCTGGGTAATACCACGGGGCCCGCCCTTTTTCCCTTCGAGCCCAGGATGCTGTGCTAGCCTGGCTGTGGATGAATCAACTGACTAAACTGAAGCCTCTCATAGCTGTCACATTGGGCGACCCCGTTGGTGTTGGGCCTGAGGTGGTGGCCAAAGCGCTCGCCGATACCCGCGCGACGGCGCTCTGCCGCGCCGTCGTGGTCGGCGACGCAGCGGTACTGGACCGCGCATTCGTGCTCGTGGGCTCGTCGCTGCGGGCCGCAGTGGTCCATTCGCCCGAGCAAACCGTCGAGCGAGATGCCGTTCCTGTGCTTCAAGAGGCAGGCGATGGGCTCGCTGAGCTGCCGTACGGCTCCGTGTCGGCCACCGCGGGAGAGGCGGCAGTGCGATGGGCCACGACCGCCGCGAAGCTGGCCATGGACGGCAGCGTGGCCGCGATCGCCACGGCGCCCATCAGCAAGGAGGCAGCGGCTCTCGCCGGATACTCCGAGGTGGGCCACCAGGAGATCTATCAACAGCTCACTGGGGTGAACCAGGTTGCGACCATGCTCGTGACCACGGGGCTGCGCGTGGTCCACCTCACCACGCACCACTCCCTGCGCATGGCTTGTGAGCACGTGACTCGTGAGAATGTCCTGGCCAAGCTTGAGTTGACCCACGAGTTCTTCGCCGGCCACGGTGTGCCCGCTCCGCGCATCGCAGCGGCCGCGCTGAATCCGCACGGGGGCGAGGCGGGCATCATCGGCAGCGAGGAGATTGAAGCCATCTCTCCCGCGGTCGAGGACGCTCGTGCGCTCGGCATCAACGTGATCGGTCCCATACCAGCAGACAGCGTGTTCGGCCAAGCCATCGATGGGCGATACGACGTGGTGTTGGCCATGTATCACGACCAAGGGCACATCGCGATCAAGGTGCACGACTGGGTGGCCAGCACGACCACCAACCTCGGCCTGCCCTTTACCCGCACCTCTGTGGACCACGGCACGGCCTTCGACATCGCGGGCACGGGCACCGCCGACCCCACGGGTATGATCCACGCAATCAGACTCGCCGCGAACCTTGCCGCGAACGGCACGATCAGCAGCGCCTGAGCGGGTCGGTGGGCCGAGGCGCCCGAGAGCGGGAAGAGCGCGATGGTATACTTCCGGCGTTCGAGATTCCACCTGGTGGAGGCCTCGCCGGTGAAATCACCGACGAGGGTTGCCTAAGGGAAACGGGTATGAGGACGGCGTTCATCGGCGGGGGAGTGATGGCAGAGGCCATCCTCTCCCGCGCACTCTCAGGTGGCGTGCTGAAAGCGTCCGACGTTCGCGTCGCGGAGCCCGTGGACGCACGGAGGGAGGCCGTCGCCAGCTCCTATGGTGTGTCCGTGACCGCAGCCAACCAGAGCGCCGCAGCAGATGCGGACCTGGTCATCGTCGCGGTCAAGCCCCAGCACCTGGACCACGTACTCGCAGACCTGGCCGGCAAGCTCGGCGCCATGCAGACGGTGCTCTCCATCGTCGCCGGCATACCCATCGCCAAATTCACCACGAGCCTCAGCCACGAAGCAGTGATCCGCGTGATGCCGAACACGCCCGCGCAGATCGGCGCGGGCATGTCGGTGTGGACCGCGACGGCAGCGGTCCCGAAGGAAACGCTGGAAACGTCGGCAGCGCTCCTCGGTGCCCTGGGCCAGGAGTGGTACGTCGCCGACGAGGGCTACCTGGACATGGCCACTGCGGTCTCAGGAAGCGGGCCGGCGTATGTATTCGCATTCATCGAGTCGCTGGTGGAAGCGGGCGTTTACCTCGGCATGCCACGGGATATGGCCACGACGCTGGCGGTCCAGACCGTGGCGGGGAGCGCTGAGCTTGCCCGTGGTAGCGATCTCAGCCCGGCGACGCTGCGCGAAATGGTGACGTCGCCCGGCGGGACGACGGCCGAGGCGCTGCGGGCGCTGAAGGCGCATGGGTTCCAGTCGACGCTGCTGGAGGCGGTGACCGCGGCGCACCGGCGCGCCAAGGAGCTTGGAGGCTCATGAGCTTCATCGCCGATTTGCTCTCGCAGGTAGTGACGCTGCTTATTTATGCGTTCGTCGGGCGCGCGATCATCTCGTGGCTTGTGGTCGCGGGGATGCGCCACGAGCTGCTCTTCCGGCTGAATCAAGTGTTGGGCGTCATCACCGAGCCCATCATCACGCCGATCCGGCGCTTCATCCCGCCCCTTGGCATGATCGACATCACGCCGATGGTGGCAATCATCATCCTGCTGATCATCGTCTCGGTACTGAACAGGCTCTAAGGCCTCGTCTAACTGTGCGCCTGACCACTCTGTACGAAAGCCTCGCGGCTTTCGCCGCTCCTATGGGTCTGATTGTGCGCCGTATAGTAACCTGCGGCCACATCCATGCAGGCAAAAAGCCCAGTCATCGTCACCGACAGTAACGCGTCGCTCCCCGATGCGCTCGTAAGCGATCTGCCCTTGCTGGTCGTGCCCATGGAGATCCACCACGATGGGCGCGTCTACCACGATGGCGCCGACCTCTTCCCTGCCCGCTTCTACGAGCTGCAGAGCCAGCCTGGCCCGTCCCCGACCACGTCGTCGCCTGAGCCGCGGGCGTTCGCCGATGCCTATCGCCTGGCGTCGGCCCGTTCGTCCTCGGTCGTTTGCCTTACGCTATCGGCTGACCTCAGCGCGACTCACGAAGCGGCTCGCGTAGCGGCCGAAGAGGTTCGCGAGGAGCTAGGCGGCACGCGCATCGAAGTCATCGACACGCGCAGCGCCGGCACCGCCCAGGGGCTGGTGGCGTTGGAGGCAGCACGGCTGGCAGCGGCGGGTGGCACGACCGCGCAGGTGCTCGCAGCGGTCGAGAGGTGCATGGCGGACGTGACCCTATACGGCTACCTTGACTCGTTGTATTACGTCTGGCGCAGCGGGCGCGTGCCGCGTGTGGCCTGGTGGATGGGGAACCTGCTCGGCATCAAGCCGGTGCTACAGCTGCGGGAAGGCAAGATCGGCATGATCGAGCGTCCGCGTACTGAGGCGAAGGCCATGAACCGACTCGTCACTCTTGTAGTAAACCGACTGGCCGGTCGCCGCGCCCGCGTGGCCGTCATACACGCGAACGCTCCCGCCAAGGCGGCCGTGCTAGCTGAACGGCTCGCGGGAGAGATCGAGATCGAAGAGTTGTTCGTCACCGAGTTCACGCCGGTCATCGCCGCACATACAGGGCCAGGACTCGTGGGGTGTGCCCTTCACCCGCTCGACGGATGATATCGTTACCGGTGAACCAGCACCGTAACCCACGGAGGCCCGCAATTGGTTGAGATCTCCGCCCATGAGGGCGATATCACTCAGGCGGCGGTCGATGCGATCGTCGTGAACCTGTTCGACGGTGTGAAGTCCCCCGGCGGCGGCACGGGCGCCGTCGACAAGGCGCTGGACGGCGCCATCTCATCGCTGATCACCGACGGCGAGATCACGGGTAAGAACGCCGAGATAACGCTGATCCATACTTTCGGCAAGCTGCCGGCCAAGCGGGTGGTCGTGCTGGGACTCGGCAAGCGCGACAAGTTCGACGCTCACGTGGTGCGCAGCCTCTCGGCTATTCTGGCCCGCTATCTGCGGCGCATCGGCGCGAAGCACGCGGCGACCATCGCGCACGGGGCCGGCATCGGTGGGCTAAACGCAGCCACGGCCGCCCAATCGACGGCCGAGGGCACGCTCCTGGGCCTGTATACGTTCAGCCAATACCAGACCAAGAAGGGCGATGACGACGACCAGCACGAGCGCGAGCTGGAGTCGCTCACCATCTTCGAGCAGGAGCCCCAGCGCGTGGGCACGCTGAACGAGGGGATCGACCGCGGCCGGCTGCTCGCCGAGAGCGTGCTGATCGCACGCAGCTTGGTGAACGAGCCTGCGAACGTCGTGAACCCTGTGAAGATGGCGGAGAGGGCGCAGGAGGTCGTGAAGGGCACGGAGCTATCGATCGACGTGCTAGGGCGCGAGGACATGCTTGAGCATGGCATGGGGGCGATGCTGGCCGTGACCGCTGGCAGCGCCAACGAGCCGAAGCTGATTGTGATAGAGCACAAAGGCGACCCTGAGCACCCCGCGAACAACATCGCCATCGTCGGCAAGGGCATCACGTTCGACTCAGGAGGCATCTCGCTCAAGTCGGCGGGCAGCATGTGGGAGATGAAGGGCGATATGGCGGGCGGCGCGTCGGTGATCGGCGCCATGCATGCGATCGGGCAGCTCAAGCCCAAGATCAACGTGTTTGGCGTAATTCCGGCGGTGGAGAACATGCCATCGGGCACGGCGCAGCGTCCCGGCGACATCATCCGGGCCATGAATGGCAAGTCGATCGAAGTGGACAACACGGATGCCGAGGGGCGCTTGGTGCTGGCCGATGCGATCTGCTACATCAAGCAGGTGTACGAGGCAAAGCGCGTGGTAGACATCGCCACTCTGACGGGCGCGATCGTCGTGGCGCTAGGCCATGTCGCCTCAGGCGTAATGGGCACGTCGCAGAAGATGGTGGACGCGGTCCTCGCGGCCAGCAAGGCCACGGGCGAAAAGATGTGGCAACTCCCCATGTTCAGCGAATACAAGCGGCAGATCCGCAGCGACTACGCGGACGTGAAGAACACGGGCGGACGGCCCGCGGGGAGCATCACCGCCGCATTCTTCATCTCTGAGTTCACGGATGGTACGGAGTGGGCGCATTTGGACATCGCGGGCACGTTCATGGCCGACCGCATCCGGGGCCACGAAGTGAAAGGCGCCACCGGCGTGCCTACACGCACGCTGATCGAACTGGTGGAGCAACTCGCGCGCGCCGAGTAGTCCGATGCTGGGCGCGTGACGGGCGGCGTTGCGGCCGTTACGCCATCCGCGTAAAATCGACTCGCTCGTGGTGGGCGTAGTCGAGGGGTTAAGACGCCTGGTTGTGGCCCAGGAGATCGAGGGTTCAATTCCCTCCGCTCACCCCAGCGAGCCATCCTCCGTATCCACGCTATTCCCCGGTATCGACGTCAAGGCGTATGACCAGCGCCGCCGACGCGATGATGGTCGCGTCCGGCCCCACGTCGTCCTGCACTCGCAACCCTCCATCGACGAGGTTCAGCTTGGACTTGCCATTGGGCAGGCCAGCAAGTACCACATCGCGGTCCACGGTCTCGGGTGCAGGCACGCCGACCGTGGCCTCGATTTCCATGGAGTCGATGCTGGCCCTGAATGTCTTGACCAGCGTGTAGAAGCTGATGTTGTTGCGAGCGAGGGCGTCGGCGACGGCCCGCTGCACCGCTTTGGTGCTGCTGGATCCGTGCAGATCGACGCCGCTGCCAATCTCGATCAGGCATCGGACAAGTGGCATGGCCTGCCTCCTTGGGCGCATTCAAGGTTTGCATCAGGGTTCTGATTCCTAGGAACCATATCAATCGGTTTTGACGAGGTATGCGGCTAACGTGCCCAGCATTGCCGGGGAAATTCCCCGGCGAAACGGCGAGCGATAAATGAACTGTGAAACTGCTTGAACACCCAGGTAAAGGACTCAGGGGCAGCGGTATCACTCGACGAGGGAAACGCCGTATCGCGATTTCAAAGAGAAGGGTATCCCACATGACGATTCGCGCGTTGATCGGGACCGTCACCCTTCGCCTTCTCCCATTTCTGGCCGTGGCGCTTGCCACTATGGCGAGCCTGCGGCTCCCGGAGCAGCCCGCCATAGTAGAATGAGCCGCGCCGCATCGCGCGCCCGTAGCTCAGTGGATAGAGCATCGGTCTTCGGAACCGAGGGTCGTGGGTTCGAATCCCTCCGGGCGCGCCAGCGTCCACCACGTCTCGACGAGGCCCCGAGTGTTACATCGCTCGGGGCCATTTCACATGCGCTGAAACGTGCAGCTAAGGATATCGGATGAGCTTGCGGCTGGGAGTACACGTATGGAGGGGCTCTGACTTCCCAGACCGCAGAATGTTGCAACGGCTCAGACGAAGGACGGGAAGAAGTTCAACCGGGTACCTGCCTACGTGCGAAGGGGCAGAAGCGGCGCGCGCGTGACGGTGAAGCAGCACATCCGCTCCAACCCGACGATGTCCACGGGCAGCAGGGCGAAGACCAAGTAGGGGCTTCCGCCAGGACTCAGTGGAATGCGCAGGATCGCGTGGTATGCTCCGGCACGCCGCTCTCAGCGGCGCCCGATCATGCACGCGACAGGAGATTCTCCATGGCTGAAGCGACCGCGGTTATCCAGACGGCAGGGCTCGACCACATCGTGCTGCACGTCAACGACATGGAAGCGTCCAAGCGGTTCTACGTTGATCTGCTGGGGATGACGGTCTACCGCGAGCGGGACGGGCATTGCTTCCTGCGCACGGGAACGAACCAGCTTGCGCTGTTCGAGGCTCGCGAGGGGAAGAAGGCGACCGGGTACACCGAGTTCGATCACATCGCGATCAAGGTCGCATCGGGCACCGAAGACGAGGTCAAGGCGCTGCTGACCGGGGCCGGCGTCGGGCTGCTTCCGCGCGGAGAGGGCCTGGGCTGGCCGCCAACGCCGGACGTGGGCATCTACGTGCAGGACCCCGACGGCCATCGCATCCAGCTGCTGCCGCCGGACGCCTGGGACAGCTAGGCGCTCCGCAGACGCCTCAGCTAGCGAACGGGTAGCTCGCGGGCAGGTGGTGGCCCGGGCTGTAGTGCGGATAGCCACCGGCGACCTCGCCGAGCACGTAGGCCTGGTACAGGCCCTCGAAGAACACCCAGTACGCCGCTTTGGACCGGATCACCGCGTCCACGACCCGGTTCTGCAGCTCCTTCGTCGTCGCGTACTCCAACACCAGCGTCTCACCCGTGCTCCCGTGGGTCTGGTCCGCGACGACGTGCTCGTTGAACCATTCGAGGCCGTCGCCGGCGATGTGGTAGCCGCGGTCGCTGGCCGCTACGAAACGCGTGCAGAACTCCACGTTAATCGCCTCGCCCGCCACGCTGCCCGAGGCCAGCGACTCGACGACGGGGCGGTGGCGGTTGATGGCCATGAACTGGTCGACGACCAGGATGGTGCTGGGCAGCAGCGGCGCCCCGAACATATCACGCTCGGAGATGCCAAGGGCCGCGCCGAAGCGCAGGTACATCTCCGTATGGCCTTCGCCCTCCTCGCCAAGTTCCTCCAGCAGCGACCGGGCCACGCGGCGCTGCACGTCCAGGTTGGGCGCGTTCAGTAGGCGCCCGGCGTTCCACCAGGTGGGGCAGCGCTTGAGCGCGAAGTCCTGCTTGGCGAAGCCGCGTAGCTGGTCCATGGTCAGCTTCGCGTCGAACAGCAGCTTCACGAAGGGATGCTCGAGCCGTGCATTGCCCTCCCGAACTTCGGTTTGCAGCATGGCCAGGAACGTGGCGGGCTCGTAGGCTTCGTCGCGGTCGAAGTCGAACCTCATGAGCTGGCCTCGTCGCCCGGGAACCAGCCACCGCGACGATGCAACCAATGCAGGTAGCGGACGGTGCCCGTGCTCTGTGCCACGGCAACGGTCACGCTGACCAGTCGCACGCCCACCGTCGGCATGGGGTCGTAGCGCGGCTCGTCAAGGACGCGGTCCAGGTCGGCCGGCGACAGGGCTTCGACGAAGGAGCGCGCCGAGGCCAGGCAGGCGTCGTAGTAGTCCAGCAGCGTTTGCGCGCTGGGCGTGCGGAAGGCCTGCACTTGGGCTTTGGTGTGGAGCTGACCGGGGCCGAAGTCCATGGGGTCCGGCGCCATGCCAAAACGCTCGTGCCAGCCGTCCTTCACCCAGATCTGGGGCTCGGCGATGAGGTCCGCGACGTTGTGGTCGATCACGCGTCCGGCCCGCCAGGCCATCCACGCGATGGAGGGGTGGGGCTCGCCGTGCAGCTCCTCGTCCGTCAATCCGTCGAGGTTCTGGGACAAGGCCTGCCCGCCGCGAACCAGTCCATCCATGACCAACGCGGTGCCATCCATGCGTGCTCCTCTCTCGCGCGCGCCTTCCTCTTAAAACGGAAGCCGGCAACGCGCCGCGTGCCTATCATCCGGAATACGCGGCGATGCGGCAAGGGCGTCTCGCATCGAGCGAACAGCCGTATTTTCGGGGGTTGCATAAATTTTCGGCGCAGGCCAACATGGGCACATGCGCATCGGGAAGTTCGAACTCGTTGAGCCCCAGCCAGAGCTACGCTCCCCGCACGTGATCGCCTCGCTCACACCGTGGGTGGATGCGGGAAGCGTGGGATCGCTCACCATCGAGCGGCTGGAGCGGTTCATGGACGCCCAGGACGTGGGCAATCTGGCCGTCCCCGGCACGTACTTCGACTTCACCCGCTACCGCCCCGTGATGTACTACGAGGACGGCCAGCGCAAGATGAAGGTACCGAATGCCGACATCCGCTGGGCAAAGGGCTCTGGGGATCACGATTTCATCTTCTTCCACATGCTGGAGCCGCATTCGTTCGCCGAGGAGTACATCGACGCCATCGTCGAGGTGCTCCAGTACCTCAACGTGAAGCGGTTCTGCCGCATCGGCGCCATGTACGACGCGGTGCCCCACACGCGGCCACTACTGGTCATGGGCACGTTGAACGGCGAGCCGCTCAACAGCGTGGAAGGCGTGGAGGGCAATCGGCGCAGGCCCTACCAGGGCCCATCGTCCATCATGAACATGGTGGGCGACCGTCTGGTTGCATCGGGAATCGAGAGCATGATGCTCATGAACCGCCTGCCCCACTACGTAGAGCTCGAGGCCGATTTCGCCGGCAGGTCCAAGATGCTCCAGGTGCTCAGCACCCTTTATGGCTTCCCCGCTGAGTACGCGGCCAGCCGCCGCGACACCCAGCAGTACGAGCGCGTGACGTCGGAGATGCAGCGCAACCCCCAGATCAAGAGTCTGGTTGAGCGCTTGGAGTCCGACTACGACGCACGCCGAGGCGGCAGGCGGCGGCAGCAGGAGCAGGAGCAGAGAGAGGAAGAGACGTTGACTCCGCTGCCTCCTTCCATCGAACAGTTCCTGGGTGAGCTCGGGAACTCCTCCAGCGAAAACTAGCCTCGCAGATCATCCATGCACCGAACAGGCCGTGGTCGTCGCTCGATCCACCTCGGCCTCTCACCGCTGTTTGCGCTGAACCCGGCGCCGACCGCAACGCCCACCGCTCCACTGACGCCGATGTTCATCCCATTGCCGGCCCGGTGCCGGCGCCTCTGCTTGGTCAGCCTCTGCTGGGTCTCTGCCTACCGGTGGGAGCACGTGGGGTGACGATCGGTGAATCATGGGAGATTGTGGGCCCGACGGTGGCCCAAGGCGTGGCAGGCGAGACGGTGCGGATATCCACGTGGTTCACCGTGCTCGACTTCAGGACGATCCGTCGCTATCCAACGGGCAGCCGGTAAACCAGGTCTGCCGTCGCGACGGGGGGTGAGCTGTGTTCTAGCGTGGTCGAAGCGCCGCGTCACAGCTCACCCCCCGGGGCTCTCGAGTTGGACGCGTCGCCATGCGCGATGGTAGGATTCGCCTTCGAGTTGGGCCGTTCTCGGCTCCACCATCTGGTAGGCGTGGTCTCCTTTGGATCGCATGGGGGGCCAGCGAAGGAGAATGTGTGATGAAGGTACGGCAGTTCATACTTCTCATGGCGCTGAGCAGCGTCATGGCCCTGGTGCTAGCGGCATGCGGCGGGGAGGACCCGACCCCGACAAGTCCGCCTGCGGCAACCGCCACCCCAACGGCGGCCGCGCCCGCAGCGGCAGCTCCCGCGCCCAAGCCCACAGCCACGCCCAAGCCAAAGAAGAAAGTGTTGCTCGGGCCGACCGCGACGCCACGCAACCCGACGCCTACACCCACTCCGTCGGGACGCGATATGGAGGCATACTTCGGCGGCAAGACCATCAAGATCATCGTTGGATTCTCCCCGGGCGGCGGGTACGACACGTCATCAAGGTGGCTCGCAAGCGTAATGGGAGACCATTTCCCCGGGAAGCCCAACTTCGTTGTCTCCAACCTGCCTGGTAGCGGCGGCCTCAGAGGCTTACAAGCTGTCATGAAGGCAGACCCAGACGGCTTAACAGTGATTCCTATGGCGAGCAGGTTCATCGTCCCTGAGGTCATCGGTGAGGATGTCCCAGGCTTCGACTTGTTCAAGGCCAATCTTGTCGGCACACCTACGTTCACTGGGGTGCATCAGTCCTATTGCATCAGGCGCGATATCGCGACCACGTGGCAAGAAGTACTCGACTCGGGTAAGACCGTCACTGCAGGAACATCGTCTCACGGTGGCGATCTAATCGGCCCCGAGCTCGTCGAGTACCTAGGCGGACCGATGAAGGTGATTTTCGGCTATGGAGGAACGTCTGAGGTTCAGGCCGCTGTTGATCGCAAAGAACTCGACGGCACGACCAGGTGCAACTTCAACTATGTCCAGAACCTGTTCCCCGAGTGGATGGAGAACGACACTATCGTCCCGCTCTTCTGGTGGCGGTCTGAGGTGTCCCAAGAGTGGTTGGATGCCCTCGGAGCAAAGGCACCGCCTTATCTGTTCGATATAGTGAAGGCAACCCAGGAGCAACAGGATGCATTCAACCTGGGCGATGTCGCTGAGTCCATGACTCGAATGTGGGTGCTGGCTCCAGGTACGCCCGACGACATCGTGGCCGTTTGGCGCAAGGCGTTCAAGGCAACGGTAGAAGATCCGAAGTTCATAGAGAAGGCCTCGGCCGGTGGTCTGAAAACGGGCTACGGGGATCCCCAGGTATTGGCCAGTCTCCTAGAGAAGGGTCAGGGCTTCGGCAAAGAAGGCAAGGATCTGCTCCGCTACCTGTACGGCATCAAGTAGCGATTACCTGCAGGATTACGAGGAGGGGCTGCTTCAATGGCGGCCCCTTCTCGTAGTTTTGCGCCTCGGCGAATCCTAAGGACGCTGCTCGTGTCGACTTATATTGACTAGCACTAACGGTGCGCGTAGCGTACGCGCACCTCAAACCACACGTGGGCACGCCTTTCGTGGCGTGTGCGCAAGGACAGGATGCTAGAAGCAGCCATAAGCGCAGCACAGCAGCTGTTCGCCCCTGGGCCCATGATCGGGTTTGCTCTCATGATCCCGATAGCACTCGTGTCCGGCCTCATGCCAGGCGGCGGTTTGCCGTTCTTGATCGTGGTATTGAGCTTCGCCACGAAGCTCGATCCGTTCATTTCCCTGCCGATGGTCATCGGCTACATGGCTGCCAACGACCTCACAGAGCCCATTCCCTCCATCCTCCTCGGGATACCCGGTGCTCGCTCATCCCAGGCAACGATCCTCGATGGCTATCCGCTCGCGCGAAGAGGGCTTGGTGGTACCGCATTAGGTGCGGCTTACACGAGTTCTCTGATCGGGGGCATCACTGGGGGCATAGCATTATTCGCCGTCTTGCCGTTCGCCCGGGAGCTACTGAAACTGTTCGGTTCAGCTGAATTCTTCCTGCTATCCCTCCTCGGCATAGCAGCGGTAGGGATCATCAGCTCGGGTGCGATCGTCAAGGGACTTCTCGTGGCGGTCCTCGGCCTTCTCATCGGCATGATCGGTTGGGCTGATGTGGCCGCGGGCACACGGGCCACGTTTGGAATTGATTACCTATACGACGGCGTCCACATCATCCCGGTCGTTGTAGGCCTCTTCGCCTTGCCTGAAATCGCTGACCTGGTCGTCAGCAACTCGCCGGTGGCGAAGGAGCGTCTCTCGGACATGCTGAAGCATGGCAACAAGGACGTCTACGACGGGATGCGCATCGCGCTCCACCACAAGTGGCTAATCGTGCGCTCGGCGCTGATTGGCGTGTTCGTGGGCGCCATGCCGGGCCTGGGGCCGACACCCGCCCATTGGATCGCCTACGCCCAGGCTCGGCAGACTGAAAAGGGTGCGCGTGAAACGTTCGGGACCGGGGACATACGTGGTGTGATCGCCCCTGAGGCGTCCAACAATGCCACGGACGGGGGCGTCCTCATGCCAACACTCCTGTTCGCAATACCGGGCAGCGCACCCATGGCAATCGTTCTAGGGTTCTTAATACTCGTCGGCATTCAACCGGGTCCCCAGATGGTAGGGGCACATTTAGACCTAACTCTGTCCCTGGTTTACGTGATCATTCTCGCCAACATAGTTGTCGTCCCGATCGTCCTCCGTTTCTCGCCGCTGCTCACCAAGGTCGCCGCAGTGCCGCCGCAGATCTTGGCACCGCTCGTCATCGGTGTCGTAACTATCTCGGCGTTCCAGGCGAACCTGAACATCGCGGATTTGGTCGTCGTGGCCGTCTTTGGCGTTCTCGGCGTATTCATGAAGGCTTATGGATGGCCGCGGCCACCTATCCTCATCGCTATCGTGCTTGCGGGGCCTCTCGAGAAATACATGACAATCTCTGTCCAAGCGCTAGGGATCTCGATGCTCTGGCGTCCATCGTTTCTCGCCATCATCGCGGTGATCGGCGCGGCGGTCTTCTTATCTCTCCGGGTTCAACGTGGAACCCAAGACATGGCAAACCGGCACGACGCGGCGGAGATGCAATCGGAACCCAACCCAGCCCAACAGGGAACCTCGGGCTCCGACTAAGTAATAGAACAGATCATGAGCACCAATGACCAACAGAGCTTAGAGTCCAGCCGCCAGGTGAGCTGGCGCTCGCCTGAACTATTGGGCGAGTTGATCCTCCTCGCCCTCTTAATGCTGTTGATGATCGTCTACGTCGTAGAGATCTCAGGCCTGCGAGAGCCGGGGCGATGGTTGCCATACGTGACGCTAAGCGTGGGTTTCCCATTATGGTTCCTTCGGCTTTATACGGTACTAGGGCGTCGCAAGAAAATCGCACAAGGTATGATTATGGATCTCGGTTTCCGGGTGAGTGATGATGCCTCTGCCGAGCGCCGGCGAGCTGCTCGCTATGCCGCGTCGATCGCGATCCTGTTTTTCGGGGTCTGGGCGATCGGTTTTCACGTCGGCTTGCCCCTGTGGGTAATCAGCTACCTAGCGCTCTACGCCAAGGTGAAGTGGTATTACCTGGTGTTGATCGCAGCCGCATACGCCGCGTTCCTCTTCGGCGTCCTGGATTACGTGCTGGACATCGAGTGGTTCGAGCCGTTGCTGTTCCGTCTCGCCGGCATCGACTATCCGTTCAACGCGTGGCCGCCTCCCGGAGGCTTCGCCTAAGCGCCGTTCGCTACTCCGCGGGTGCCCGGATCATTGCGTCGGCATCGCTGTGGCGGCGCTCCTGGCCGGGTGCTAGACTCGGCCCATTGCTCACGAGAGGGGTGCCGAGATGACCATCACTCGAGGCCGAGTCCCATACGACGATCTGCGAGGGTATCTGCAACTCCTAGAGGAGCGTGGGATGCTGAAGCGGATCACCGCGGAGGTGGACCCCGACGCGGAGCTCGGCGCTATCTGTTACCGAGACCTAGTGAAGGATGGCCCGGGATTGCTGTTCGAGAACATCAAGGGCTACCCTGACATGCCGCTGGCCGCGAACGTCATGTACCGCGAGGACCAGCTCGCGGCGGCGCTGAACGGTGATCCCAACTGGGAGGCCCTGCGCGACATCATCCAGGATGGCATGACCAATCGGCTCACCTCCAAGGAGGTTCCTACCGGGCCTGTGAAGGACGTCAAGATCATGGGCGAGGACGTGGACCTGGACGTGCTCCCCACGCCTCGGTGGCACGAAGAGGACGGCGGGCGCTACATCGGCACGACCGCGGGCTTCGTGACGCGCGATCCCAAGACGGGCAACCTGAACATGGGGCAGTACCGGTCGATGATCATCGACAAGAACACGACCACGGTGGAGATCCAGGGCAACTGGGCGGTGGGCGCAACCCCGCCGCAGGGCTCAGCCTACGGGGGCCTGGGCGACCGTAACGGCGCGACGCACGTGCTGGAGAACGAGGCCAATGGCCTGCCCACGCCATGTGCCATCGTGTTGGGGATGGACCCGTTACTGGTGCTCTCAGCGGGCACCGCGATCCCCGCAGACGACAAGGGCCGGACCGAGTACGAGGCAGCCGGCGCGTGGGCGGGACGCCCAGTGGAGCTGGTGAAATGCGAGACGAACGACCTGATGGTGCCGTCCAACGCCGAGATCATACTCGAGGGCGAGGTGGTGCCCTACGAGAGGGTGAACGACGGTCCACACGGTGAGTCCACGGGCTTCTACAACCAGTGTCCATCGTCGTTCATGGTTAAGATATCGGCGATCACGCACCGCAAGGACCCCATCTCCTTCGGCCTCACCTGTGGACGGATTGAGGACTATCCGCGGCCGCTGATGCGCTCGAACACGCTGCTCAACACACTGGTCAGCAAGTCCGGGCTCACCAACATCAAAGAGGTGTTCTTCCCTGACGCCGGGCGCTCCGGCTTCCTGATCATCCGGGCGCAGATCACCTCGGCCGAGCAGCCGAAGCAGATCATCGACGCGGCCTACGAGCACATGCGATACCGCTGGGTGATCGTGGTAGACGAGGATTGCGACGTGCGGGACTGGAACGACGTGCTGTGGCGCATCGTTTCGTCGGTCACGCCGGAGAAGCACATGTGGGTGGGCAAGGAGTACCCCGAGGCAACGCCATACCCTGGCACCGTTGAGTTCATGCCACCGACGCATGGAATGTCCTTCGACGCCACGTTCCACTACAAGGAGTACGAGCACCCGCTGCCCACGATTGCCAAGCCCAGCATGGGGATGATGGAGCACGTCGCCTCACGCTGGAAGGAGCTGGGCCTCTAGAGCGGCCCCAAGACCACGACCAGCCCGCACCAAGGGCGCACAGGGGAGAACAGATGACCACTGCCAAAGACCGTGTCCCGTACGACAGTATGCGCGAGTACATGCAGATCCTCGAAGAACGAGGCCTGCTGAAGCACATCACCGCGGAGGTGGACTTGGACTTCGAGCTCGGCGCCATCTCCTACCGTGACCTGGTGCGCGGCGGGCCGGGGCTGCTGTTCGAGAACATCAAGGACTATCCGGGCATGTCCATGGCGACCAACATCATGTACAGCCTCGACCAGCTCGCCATCGCCTTCAACGGCGAACGGGACTGGGACAAGCTGCACGACCGGGTGAAGGCCGGCATGGCGAACCGGCTGCCCGCGGTGCACGTCGACGCGGCCCCGGTGAAGGATGTCGTCATCGGCAGCGAGGATGTAGATCTGACGATGCTGCCCACGCCACTGTGGCACGAGCTGGACGGCGGGCGCTACATCGCGACCACCGCTGGCGTGGTGACGATCGACCCGAAGACTGGGGCGCACAACATGGGGCAATATCGGTCCATGATCATCGACAAAAACCACACCACGGTGAAGATCCAGGGAGACTTCAAGGTTGGCGCCACGCCGCCACAGGGCTCTACGTACGGGGGCGCGGGCGACCGCAACGGAGCCACGCACGTGCTGGAGAACGAGGCCAAGGGCCTGAACACGCCATGCGCGGTCGTGCTGGGCATGGACCCGCTGCTGGTGCTGGCGGCGGGCACGGCGGTGCCGGAGGACCAGCGGGGGCTCGCGGAGTACGACGCGGCAAGCGCGTGGGCCGGCCGGCCGGTGGAACTGGTGAAATGCGAGACCAGCGACATCATGGTGCCCGGCAACGCCGAGATCATCCTGGAGGGTGAGATCGTCGCAGGCGAGCGCCACTACGACGGTCCGCACGGCGAGTCATCCGGGTTCTACAACAAGAACTACCAAGCGTTCGTGTTCCGAGTCGACACCATCACGCACCGCAAGGACCCCATTAGCTTCGGCCTGATCTGCGGCCGTATCGAGGATTACCCGAGGCCGCTGATGCGCTCCGGGTCGATCCTCAACACGCTGGTGTCCAAGTCGGGGTTGACCAATATCCAGGAGGTCCACTTCCCAGATGCGGGCGCGGGCGGCTGCATCATCGTGCGAGCGAAGATTGAGTCGGCTGAACAGCCGCAGCAGATCATCGACGCTGCCTATGAGCACCTACGCTACCGGTGGGTCATCGTGGTGGACGAGGATTGCGACGTGCGCGACTGGAACGACGTCATCTGGCGCATCGTTTCGTTTGCGGAACCGTCGGAGCACATCGTCCTGGGCAAGGAGCTGCCGCGCCACCTGGGCAGGCCCGGGGAGATGGACTTCATCCAGCCGCGCCAGGGCATGGGCGTCAACGCGACACGGGAGCACAAGAAATCCGAGTTCCCAATCCCACCGGCCTCCAAGCCGACCATGGAGATCCTCGCCAAAGTCGCGCAGCGCTGGGATGAGTTCGGGCTTCCATGACGCACGCGGCCCCGCGGAAGATCATCGTCGGCATCACAGGGTCATCGGCTCCTATCTACGGCATCCGGACGCTGCAGGTGCTGCAGGGCATGCCGGATATCGAGACACACCTCATCCTGTCGGAGGGGGCACACCTCTCGATCAAGTACGAGGCGCCGGATTGGGCGATCGACGACATCATCGGCCTTGCCGACGTGTATCACGACCCGCGCAACCTGGCAGCCAGCGTCTCCAGCGGGTCGTTCAAGACTGATGGGATGGTGGTGGTTCCCTGCTCGATGAAGACGCTGGCGTCCATCGCGCACTCGTACAACGTGGACCTGATCACGCGTGCGGCCGACGTTTGCCTGAAGGAGCGGCGGCGTCTGGTCATCGTCGCCCGAGAGACGCCATTCCATCGCGGGCACCTGATGAACATGCTGGCGGTTACGGACATGGGGGGCGTGATTCTGCCGCCGATCCCCGGCTTCTACAGCCAGCCCAAGACCATCGACGACATCATCAACCACACCGTCGGCAAGATCCTCGACCTGCTGGACATCGAGAACGACCAGTTCAAGCGCTGGACCGGCGAGGAGCCCGACTAGCTCGCAGGGGTCGCGCATGTCAAAGGATATCGGCACGGAGCTGCCCGACGATCTGTTCGACGCGCTCTGGAACGAAGACGTCAGCAGACAAACAGGGAAAGCCATCGTCATCATGACCGTGGACGGCGAGGGCTGGCCACACCCAGCGCTGCTGAGCTTCCGGGAGGTGGGTGCGCGCGACCGGGGCACCGTGCGGCTCGTGACATATGCGGACAGCAACACCACGGCCAACATGCGCGCCAACGGCCGCGTGACAATGGTCTTCGCGGACGAGCGCATGACGTACTACGTGAAGGGATCGGCCAAGGAGATTCCAGCGTCGCGTTCCGGAACGTCGAGCCACTTCGCCACGCTGGACGTGCGCATCGCACAGATACTCGCCGATTTCGTTGGAGCCGACGAAGCAGGTGCCCGGATCACTTCCGGCATCACGTTCGCGGGCCGACCCGATTAAGAGGCGCCCAGCTATGAGGAGCAAGGCATGAAGATCACCGAGTTGACCGCGGCCACCGTGGTTATCCCTCTGCGTAACGTCACCTCATTCTCGACCCGGACGGTGAGTGAGCGGCATTACACACTGGTGAAGGTGCGCACAGAGGAGGGGATCGAGGGACTCGGGTTCTGCTACTGCGGCAATCGCGCAGGTTGGATTGTCACTCAGATCGTGCGCGACCTGCTCGCCTCGCACGTGGTCGGCGCCGACTCGCACGATACGGAATCGATCTGGGACGCCATGTATCGCGATGCGCTTCTCATGGGCCGCCGTGGCGCCGTGCTGCGGGCCATCAGCGCCATCGACATCGCGCTGTGGGATGCGAACGCCAAGGCCGTTGATCTGCCGCTTTACCGGTACTTGGGCGCGTATTACAGGGACATCGCGCCTGCGTATGCCAGTGGTGGATACTACCTGGACGGCAAGGAGCCCGCCGATCTGGCCAAGGAGTGCGCGGGGTACGTCGACCTCGGGCTCGAAGCCGTAAAGATCAAGGTTGGGCGTGTCAGCGGGCGGGAGGATGCGGTGCGTATCGCCGCCGTACGCGATGCCGTCGGCGACGACGTCGAGTTCTTCGTTGACGCCAACAACGCCTGGAACGACGCTACATCGGCGATCCGGGCCATCAGGCTCTGGGAGGACTACGACCTCGGATGGGTGGAGGAGCCGACGATGCCCGACGACATGGAGGCGAGCGCCGCCATCGCCGCGGCCGTGGCGCCGCCCATCGCCACGGGTGAGATCCACCAGACGCGGTGGGATTTCGTCGACATGATCGAGCGTGGCGCCGCCGCCATCATCCAACCCGATGCGGGCGTGATCGGCGGCATCACCGAGTTCCGCAAGGTCGCCGCCTACGCCGCGGCCAAGGGCGTCACCATCGCACCGCACTGGCTCGCCGACGTGCACGTGCATCTGGTCGCGGCCACGCCGAACGCCACCCACGTGGAGTTCTTCACCGACACCGAGGTGCTCAACCTGATGGAGGTGTTCAAGACTCGCCTCCAGATCAAGGGCAACGGGCTGGCGATCCCTCAAGAGCCGGGCATCGGCGTGGTACTCGACGAGCAGGCGGTCGAGCGTTACTCCCACGATGGCTGGCGCTGAGCCGGAAGCGCGGATCCGGCCAACAGCTCAGCTCCTCGTGGAAGCACTCCAGTTCTATGTAGTACGCCTCGCCATCCTTCGAGAGCGAGACCGAAGTGTCGGTTCCGGGTCGCCAGCTCGACGGCCACGGACTTCAGCCGTCACGTAATCGACTACAGCGAGGTGTTCTCCGGCGGCGTTCCCAGCAACGGCGTCCTGATCGCGGTCACGTTCTGTTCGCTGTGCAACTCTGCTGTCGTCGGCTCGCGCGGACCGATTTGACAACGACCCTGCGCTCGGCTAAAAGCTTATTGCAATTGATTGCAATAAGCCCATGTTCGATTCTCCAGACACCATAAAGACCATACGGGATTCAGGGCACCGCCTGACTCCACAGCGGGTCATGGTGCTGACCGCCATCGCGGAGACGCCAGGCCACATTAGCGTGGAGGACATCCAGCGTCGACTCGCCGAGAAAAACCCAGCGATAGACAAGGCGACGGTCTACCGAACGGTGACGTTGCTAAAGCGCCTGCACCTCCTGAACGAGGTGGTCCGCAGCGGGATCAGTCACTACGAAATCGCCGATCCGCATCACCGGCACGACCACATGGTATGCGAGCACTGCGGGACGGCTATCCACGTTCCTCCAGCATACCTCGACGGGCTCCACGACCGGCTGCTGCGGGAGACGGGCTTCGAGTTGCACATGGAACACTCCACGATCAGCGGCCTCTGCGCCGATTGCCGCGCCGACACGGCGCACTCTCATCGCGGTAACGCGCATCAGCATCCGCACACGCATGCGCATGCGGGCGTGGCGAGATAGCCATGGACGTTAACTCAGGCGCGATCATGGCCATGTCGCTCGGGTTCCTGCTGGGACTCAAGCATGCGACCGACGCGGATCACGTAGTGGCCGTCTCGACCATTGCCAGCGAATTTGGCAACGCGTGGCGCGGCATATGGATCGGTGTCTCGTGGGGTCTCGGTCACACCACTCCCCTCCTGGTGCTCGGCGCCACGATCCTGCTGGCCAAGGAGACCGTCGTGGAGCGCTATGCGGCGGTGGCCCCTGCGCTGGAGTTCTGCGTGGGCGTGATGCTGGTGGTGCTTGGCGTGCAGGTCTTCTGGAACCTCAAGCGCCGGCGCCTTCATATCCACGGCCATCAGCACGGGCACGGGCCCCAGTTCAGACCCGGGCACCAATTCGGAGACTTGGGCCATCTGCACGTCCACGGCACGCACGCTGCTGGCACGGACCCACACTTCGAGACCAAGCACGGCATCTTCAGGCCCAGCAAGCCGGAGTTCCGGGCCAAGTCCTATGCCATCGGCATCGTCCACGGGTTCGCGGGGAGCGCCGCGGTGATGCTCGTGCTACTGCCGCAGATCGACTCCATCTGGGTGGGCATGGCCTACCTGCTGCTGTTCGGGGTGGGCACCATAATCTCCATGGCGCTCATCACCGTGGTGCTGAGCGTGCCGTTCGCTGTGGGCGGCCGATTCCAAGGCATGGAGCGCGGGGTGGCAGGGGCCGCGGGCGGGGCATCCGTCGCGTTCGGCGTGGCGCTCATGTCCGACCTGGCCCTAGGAACCAGCCTGATCCCTTTCTAGGATCGCGTCGTGGCGAGGCTAGGGCTGCGACTGACCCGCCCGTTCGATCTCCCACATCAGATCGATGATCTGCGGCATGGCCGGCCCGTAGCGGTCGGCGTCGTCCACGCCGTAGCCACGGTGGTAAGCGGACCGGAATCCACCCGCAGGGGAAAACGCCGGGTCACGCTTCAGGGATTCATCCCACGGCCCGCCGTGTATCACGTCGGGCATGGTGGCGGGGTCGCGGAAGACGTTCATGGGGTCGCCGCCGTCTTCGACGATGCGCATCTGCTGCTCGAACTGCCGCCTCATGAGGATGATGGGCGTGTCGGTGCGGCCAAGCTTCTCCTTGGAGCGGTCGGTGAGCTCGCCTTGCGACCACCAGGCGACCATGTCCTGGGCCAGGACGAAGTCGAGGATCGCCTTGCCGTTCTCATCGTAGAGCGGCACCTCGTACCAGGGAATCTGTTCCTGTTCAGGCGCGATGACGCCGTCCGGTGCGATGAAGCATCCGTAGTTGATGTGGTAGGTGTGCGTATCATCGATCGGCACACGCATCTGCATCTCCTGGCGCACCTCGCTAGCGCCGCCGGTCTGCGTGAAGAACGGGAACACGACCGTCGAGTGCCGCCGCGTCTCCTCCCTGGCCGCACCCAGCTCCTTCGAGTACTTGATCCCCTTCTCGAAACCGTACTGCGAGGGACTCGCATACACTGACTCGATGCCGATGCCGGCTTTCATGCGGCTGAAAAGCGTATGCATCTGACCTTCCGAAGCACGCTCGTCGAGCAGGCCTCGCTTCTCCAACTGGTATTTGAACAGATGTCCATGCAGATACACGCTATGCGTAGGGTCACCGGTGTTCTCTTGGCACTGCAGCCAGTTGGCGTTGAGCTCGACTACGCCGATCTGCCTGATGGCGTTCGGCATGACGAGCACATCCCACGGTGGCAGCAGCGGCGCGGGAGAAGGGCCGAGGTAGGCCCAGACCAACCCGCCGAGCTCCTGCGCGGGGTAGGCCGTTGTCCGGATACGCTCCTTGAACGTGCTGTCCGGCGCCTCTAACGGGGTGTCGATACACTGGCCAGCCGTGTCGAACATCCATCCGTGGTAACAACAGCGCAAGCCGTCGTCGTCGGGGATGCCGAATTCCAACCCCGTCTGGCGGTGAGGGCAACGGTCGCCAATCAAGCCGATCTCTCCCTTCTTGGTCCGGAAGAGCACGAGATCCTCACCGAGGATGCGGACCTTGATGACGTCCTCGTCGACGAGCTGTGCGAGTGGACGGATTGGCATCCAATAGCAACGCATGAGCTCGCCCATTGGCGTGCCGGGCCCCACGCGAGCCAGCCGGTTGTTTGCTTCAACACTGAGCATGGGACGCTCCTTCTGCCGCGATCGTCGTGGTACTCAGGGCATTAGGCAAGAGCTGTCGAGTCGGCACGGTCGCCACCGTCGGCGTAGCTGATGATGTCGTAGTCCGTGCAGTCAACCTGAGTGCCCTCCAACGAGGCGTCGAAGGGGCTCTCCAGGTAGCGCACTCGAACCGTTCGGCCGTCCGGAGACGGCGCCAGGACTTCGACCACGGAGCCGTCCTCCAGCCATAGTGTCGCACCCGCTACGATCCCGCTGATATCCATCGTGCCCCCTTCCTTCGACTCGAATGTACTCGCCGGCGTGTGGATTATCAATCTCAGGTGGACACGTGCCTGGGGCTGTCGGCCTTCGATCTCGTGCGCAGGCCGCGCGGCCTGCGCCGGCTCCTCCGCCTCTTCTCACTTGGGGCAGGCAGCCCGGAGGCGCAGAGCCTCCGTATACATCTACTAGTCCTCGAGCCCCGCCTTCACGGCCTCTTGCATCTTGCTGATGGAGGCTAGTGTCTCGCAAATCTCCTGGTCCGCGGTGGCTTGCTGGTTGGCAATCACCGGCGATGCCTGCTCGCGAGCAACCTTCTTCACGCCTAAGGCCTCGAGCTCGGCCTACTCGACCACGTACAACATGCCGGTGCCATCACCCGCGTGGGTGAGAAACGCGAGGCGGCCGAAGGTACGCCCGGAGAACGCGCGCTCCAGCCGCACGTCGCTGAACGGGCTTTCCTGGGCATCAGCATGGCCATGCAACAGCCCGATTAGAGTTACAGGAGGGAGGACAGCGCGAGCGCCATGCAGGTCGGTACTGCAGCCTCAAGCAAGCGCAAGGCGCTCAGGCGTCCTCAGGCCGCCGGCCGAGGCCGAATCGCTTGAGGAAGCCGGGCAGCTCGACGCGCGGGTCCGTGTCCAGAGGAGGCAGTGCCCCCACGCCAGTGTCCCCATCCAGCGAATCCTCCAGCATCTCCTCGAGGCTTTGGTCTAGGGAGGGTTCGCCCATCTGCAACCCGGTCGCAATGACCGTGACGCGAACCTCGTCCTCCATGGTGGGGTCGGTGACCATACCGAAGATGATGTTCGCCTCGGGGTCCACCAGGCGGCCGACGAAGTCGGCGGCCTTCTGGACCTCTTGCAGCGTCAAGTCGGCTCCACCGGCGATGTTGAGCAGCACTCGCGTCGCGCCCTCGATTGGCGCATCCAACAGCGGGCTCGCCATGGCCGCCTTCGCGGCCTCCTCTGCCCGGTCTTCGCCTCGGCCGTGGCCGATGGCCATCCACGCAGGCCCAGCGCCCATCATTACGGTCTTCACGTCGGCGAAATCCAGGTTAATCTCACCGGGGATGGTGACCAGCTCGGCAATGGATTGCACACCCTGGCGTAGCACGTCGTCGGCGATGTGGAATGCGTTTTCGGTGGTCATCCGCTCGTCGGAAACCGCGGAGAGACGGTCGTTGGGAATCAGAATCAGGGTATCCACGTGGTCTCGCATCAGTACGATGCCGTGCTCCGCCTGCTGCATGCGGCGACGGCCCTCGAAGCCGAACGGCTTCGTCACGGTCGCGATGGTGAGCGCGCCCACTTCCTGGGCGATCTGCGCCACGACAGGAGCGGCGCCTGTGCCGGTGCCGCCACCCATGCCACAGGCGATGAACACCATGTCGGCGCCATTGAGGAGGTCATACAGGTCTTCACGCGACTCTTCCGCGGCTTCCCGTCCCATCTCCGGGTCGCCACCCACGCCGAGTCCCCGGGTGATGCGGTCCCCGACGCGCAGCTTCACGGGTATATCCAGGTGCAGCAGGTGCTGGGCGTCGGTGTTGAGCGCCACGTACTCCACGCCCGGGATGCGCTGGCGGTACATCCGCGCGACGGCGTTCGAGCCACCACCGCCAACGCCGATGACCTTTATCTTGGCAACCCCGATGGAATCAGCGTTAGTCATGCGTTGTGAGGAGCTCCCCTTCTCCGCCGGCGCGGGATCGCCGACCGTGGTTGTCACGTCTGGCGTGCCTGCTGGCACCAAGAGCGCCTCCCGATCCTCCAGCACGCGCATCAAGCGTACCCATGCTTCTCGATCGATCTCGGAAGGCTTCAACAGCCCTTGCTCGAGCACTGCTAGTTGTTCGTAGGAGATGCCAAGGCCCGCCGCCAGATCGGCGAGGCTGTGGCCCGAACGATACCTCATTTCGCGCAGGTGCGACGCGAAACGCTTCATCTCCAGTGGCGTATCGCCGCCATGCCCGAGCCATCGCTCTGCTGACTCCATCGCCATGTGCACCCAGTTAGTCCTGCTGGTCAGGATCGTGGGCACTTCTTCTCCCTCGCTGGTCATGACCTGGGCCCTTCGCCGAAACGCAACATGAGATCGGCGGTGTCGTGCCGATCCAAACCCGACTGCTCGCAGAACATACGGAATCGATCGCGCGCGCGCGCCACCCTCTGACCTACGGCCCGCACACTCGATGCGTCCAACAGCACGGCCATCTCTTCGGGCGACCGGTTGTCGACGTAGCGCAGGCATAGGGTGGATGCGTCGCGAGGGAAGTCGTTCTCGAACTGGCGCCACAGCGCGTTGCGCCCCGGTATCACCGATTCGGCGGTTGGGCCGTCGGCGGCGCGCCTGGAGCGAGCCTTCTGCGGCGGCAGGGGCTTCGGTACCCCGTCGCGCTGTTCCGCTACCAGTTGCTCCGACATGATCCAGAGCCTGCGGAAACGAATCTCCACGGCCTGCGAGAACCACTCAGGCACGGACTGGCGCCCCTTGAAGTTGGGCACTTCGGCCAGCAGCGCGGCGAACGCGTCCGTTGCAGCGTCGTCACGAAATCGCTCCGGGATGGTGGCGATACCCCAGGTCGCAGGATCGGCGTAGATCCGCTCGGCGAGCTCCGCCGCCAAGCTCCGCGCTTCTCGAACCTCATCCGGGCTGACGCTGAGCGTCGCCGAATCCCGCGGGAGTGCTTGGAGATGCTTGATAATCTCCTCGTCGGAGTAGTAACTCGGGCCACTGGTCACGTTGAACCGCCGAATCTGCTTGGTCGGATTGTGCGCTGGACCGCACGGGAAGCGTGCGCGCCACGCCGAACTGCGCGATGATACCAGAATACCAGCACGCCAGAAGACGCTTCGTCCGCCGGAAATCGCGTTTTTTCAAACCCGCAGCCAACACTTGATTTTGGCACACGAACAGTACCTTCAGTACATGCAGTACATGGGAAATTCCGCTCAAGAGGCGTATCCTAACCCCGGCGCCGAATCACCGAGTAGCGAGGGTTCATGGCCATACAGAAGAAGACCACCGAAAGCCTCGAGGAGCTCCGCCGGCGCAAGCAGGAGGGGCGAGAGTCGGGAGGCGCCGAGCGCGTCGAGCAACAGCATGCGAAGGGCAAGCTCACGGCTCGCGAGCGCCTCGCCATGCTGCTCGACCCTGGCACATTCGAGGAGTTCGGCTCCTTCGTTACCCATCGCTCCGCCGATCTCGGAACCGCCGATCGCCGCTATCCCGGCGACTCGGTCGTCACGGGCTTCGGGAAGATCAACGGCAGAACCACCTACGCCTACGCTCAGGACTTCACCGTTTTCGGCGGCTCCCTCTCCGAGGTGACCGCAGAGAAGATCTGCAAAGTTATGGACATGGCCATGCGCAGTGGCGCACCGGTGATCGGCATCAGCGACTCTGGGGGCGCGCGCATCCAAGAAGGGGTCGTTAGCCTGGCGGGCTACGGCGAGATCTTCATGCGCAACACACTCGCCTCCGGCGTGATACCCCAGATATCTGCGATCGTCGGGCCGTCGGCCGGGGGCGCGGTCTACTCCCCCGCGATCACCGATTTCACGCTAATGGTCAAGGGCATCGCTCAGATGTTCATCACCGGGCCCGACGTTGTGAAGGCGGTCACCGGCGAGGACATCACGCATGAGGAGCTGGGTGGAGCGCACAGCCACGGGACGCTTTCCGGCGTCTCGCACTTCACGCTTGAGTCCGAGGAGGAGTGCATGGACACGATCCGTCACTTGCTCAGTTTCCTCCCACAGAACAACCTTGATGATCCTCCCATGGGTGAGCAGGAAGACGACCCCGACCGTATCGATGAGGATCTGCGCACGGTGGTGCCGGACGATGCGGCGCAAGCCTACGACATGCTCGAAGTCATCGAACGTGTGGTGGACAATGGGGAGTTCCTGAACGTTCAACGGGACTTCGCCCCGAACATGCTGGTTGGCTTCAGCCGGCTGAACGGGCGCAGCGTCGGCATCGTCGCCCAGCAGCCGGCGTATCTCGCAGGGGTCATTGACATCAACGCCTCCGTGAAGGCTGCTCGGTTCGTGCGTTTCTGCGATGCATTCAACGTGCCAATCATCACGTTCGTCGACGTTCCTGGCTACATGCCGGGAACGGACCAAGAGCACCTTGGCATCATCCGCCATGGTGCCAAGCTTCTCTACGCCTACGCCGAAGCGACCGTCCCCAAGATCACCGTCGTCACGCGCAAGGCGTACGGCGGCGCCTATGTCGTGATGGGGAGCAAGCACCTGCGCGCCGACGTCAACTTCGCTTGGCCAACTGCGGAGATCGCGGTGATGGGGCCCGATGCAGCGGTGAACATCATCCACCGCCGGCGTATCTCCGAGTCGGAGAACCCCGAGGCGACGCGCACTGAGCTGATCAACGAGTACCGTGAAAGCTTCGCAAATCCGTACCAGGCGGCGGAGCGCGGGTACATCGACGACGTGATCGACCCGGCGGACACGCGCCCCAAGCTAATCCGGGCGCTAGACGCGCTGCAGAACAAGCGCGACACACTGCCGCCGAAGAAGCACGGCAACATACCTCTTTAGCCACGCGCCTCCGCTTCGCTACTGCTCGCGGCTAAAGGCCGCTGCCACCGCTCCTGCACAGCTATCGCCAAGCGGCAGCAAGTGGTCGCAGGGTCTCCGCGGCTTCCCGCGGCCTGGTTGCTCGAGCATACCTGACACGAATAGAATGTTCCGCGCGTCGCCCCACAGAGGAATCTGTGATGCCGGCGGCGCCCTCAACCGAAAGGATCACCTTCATGCTGGACCTATTGCAGATCGCACGGACAGAAGCCGATGGAGGCGACCTCCTCGGTCTTCTTTCCACTCATTTCGAGCCCTCGGATGTGCGGCCGACCGGTTACCCCGACGCGGTGATCTGGCAGGGCGGCAATCACGATGGGAGAGTCAATCCGATCGCCCACTCCCTTACGGATGCCTATGCCTTGCTGGGCACGGTGGCGGCGATCGACGTTCTCGGTCTGCCGTTCTACGCAGTGCCCATGTGGTCGCAGATCAGGCACGACAGGAAGCTTGAACCGCTCAGCTGGTTCGGCAACATGCCATGCACGTCGATCAAATGGTCGACGGCGGGCGATGCCTATGTGAACGACGGCAAGGGCGGCAAGGTCGTCGTCATGGGCAAGTCAGGGAATGCGCCGCTGCGCACTGAAGCCGGCGTGTACTGCAACGTTCGTCCCTACGGACCCACCACGGTGGTCCGCTGCATGCCGTGCCTTCCCTACTCCCAAGACAGGAAAGCATTCAACGTCGACGCCCAGACGGGGATCGTCCACTCCGAGATGAACACGCCGGGTGTCCAGATGGCGTATGCCTGTCGGTTGTTCCTGAAGACGGTTCACGAGACAGGGCGGCTCGGCCGCGTTGCCATGAAGCCGACCCAGGCGATGGAGGACGGCATCAACGCAGGGCTGCTTTCCTGGATGCTCCAGGGCACGCAGTTCACGGTTGGCCGCAAATACGCCGTGGACGGTTACGAGGAGCACCGTGAGTCCGTAGATCGAATCGTTGCGCTGCTGCCGGCGGACTTCAAAGACGGCATGGAGTCGTGGAGCGGCCAGATCGAGCAGCACATCTCCGATACCAACTTCGGCTTGCTGCTGTGGGATCTGATTGAGAAGCGGGAGAACGTGGTTCTGGCGACCGACCTCGACGGCGACCGGCTGACGGACCTCCTGGCGGATGCCTCGGACCCCTTGCGCCGGTTCGGTCAGCTGGTGATTGACCATGTCGGCGGCGGTGCCAAGATGGACAACCGGATGTGGGCGGACATGGGATACACCACCGGCAACGGCCGCGACATGACGTCGGTCATGTACCGGATGGAGGGCCCGCCGATCCACGAGCAAACGCTGGGATCGGCCGATGCCATGCTACTTCGCCTGCTAGATGGCGATGAGTCCATGGGCGGTACGAAGTTCCCGTACGACCCTCGCATCCATTTCGTGCTCATCAGGGACGCCTATCTCGACGCCAACCCGAGCAACCAGGAGCTGCGCGATTGGCTGGACAAGGCGTTAGCCAGCTTCGACGACGTGTACTCTGGCACGCGCCCCGGGTTCCTGGAAGGCTACAAAACGCTCAAGGCAGCGATCGCGCCATGGGGCTCATAAGGACGTTGCGCGCAGGGGCGATACTGAGGGGCAAGCAAGAAATAAGCAGGGAGCGATCAGAATCACATGCGTAAGAAGGTAACGGTGGTCGGTGCCGGCAACGTCGGCGCCACCGCGGCACAACGGTTGTTCGAACGCGGCTACATGGACGTGGTTCTGGTCGACGTTGTCGAGGATATGCCGCAGGGCAAAGCGCTCGACATCGCCGAGTCTGGTCCGGTGCTCGGAGTCGACGCGAGCATCATCGGAGCGAATGACTACGGGCCGTCGGCGAGCTCCGACGTGGTCGTGGTGACGGCGGGCATCGCCCGGAAGCCCGGCATGAGCCGCGACGATCTACTGCTGACGAACATGAGGATTGTAGGGTCCGTGGTTGCGGAGGTGGTGAAGCACTCCCCGGAAGCCACTCTGATCATCGTGTCCAACCCGCTGGACGCCATGGTGCAGCACGGCCACAGCGTGTCGGGGTTCCCGAAGAACCGTGTGGTCGGCATGGCAGGCGTGCTCGACACGGCTCGCTTCCGCACCTTCTTGGCTCAAGAGCTCGGTGTGTCGGTGAAGGACGTCCAGGCCTACGTGCTTGGAGGCCACGGCGACCAGATGGTGCCGCTGATTAAGCACACCACCGTCGGCGGCGTCTCGATCGGCGAGTTGCTCAGCGCCGAGGCGCTGGAGCGCATCATCAAGCGCACCCAGGGCGGCGGCGGCGAAATCGTCGCGCTGCTCAAGACAGGCAGTGCCTTCTACGCACCGTCCGCCGCAATTGCTGAGATGGTGGACTCGATCCTGTTGGACCAGAAGCGCCAGCTCCCTTGTGCGGCCTTGCTCGAGGGTGAATACGGCATCAACGGCTTGTACATGGGCGTGCCCGTGATCCTTGGTTCGGGTGGCGTGGAGCGGATAATCACACTCGACCTGACCGCTGACGAACAGAATCAGCTAGATGCCTCGGCCGCCGGCGTACAGGAGCTGATCGACGTCATGGCGAACGCACCAGCGAGCTAGGCGCGGGCGAGAGAGCAACCACTGTCCGGACGCATCATCCCCCTAGAGCCGGTCGGCGACGACGATGAGGGCCCTGTTGCCCTCACCGACGTCATCCTTGCGCTGTACCTCGAGGGCCTGCCCTCGCACAAGCATGAGGACGGCGAAGAGTTGTTCGAGTCGGGTCCGCTGAGCGAGGCGATGGTGGGTGCGTTCGTGCTTGGTTGCGCCATGGGCATCGACCACCCGAACCTGATCCTAACAATCCTGGAGCAGACGCACCCCACCGCCGTCGACGAGATCATCGACGAGTGCCGCGCGCCGATGGCCGAGCAAGTCGCTGCCGCCAAGGGCGCCACCGAGCCGCTGGAGCCGGAGGACTTCCTCGATGAGCTGATCGAGGCGTTGGAGCAAGGCGAGCACGTCGACGAGGAGACCGCCCACAATGCCCTGAGCATGAGCTTCGAGTACGGCTGCGTGCTCGCCTACCTGGAGCGCACGGGTGCAATCATGGTGCGCAACGCCTTCAACCGCTCGCAGCAGGAGGCGGTGGAGGCGTTCGAGGCCAGCGTGTCTGAGGAGCTACCCGGCCTCGATGACGTTCCTGCCGGCCCGGACCCGTACCAGAGAGTGCAGGATCTGGCCGAAGAGATACTCGAAGCCTACAGGGCCGACATCGGTTTCGGCTAGAGCACTCGGTAGACCCACACACGGACGGTTGCAATGGAGTCGCCTAGGGGCATGACCAGGACTTCGTTGGAGGAATCGGTGAGGGCCCACTTGTGAGCGGCGGTGAGGGCTTCAATCTTCTCGTCGAAGCCTAGGCTGACGTAGACGTCGGGGCGGATGGAAAAGACGATGTAGCCCCCGGGCCTCGTCACGCGGATCAGTTCGTCGAGCGAGCTGGGCGGTGCGTGGCCCTCGGTTAGCGTGCCAACGCATGCGATTGCGTCGAAGGTGTCGCTAGCGAAGTACAACGTCTCGCCGAGCGTCATCTGGCGCAGTTCGCCGTATACGCCCGTCTCAGCCGCCTTCTCGAGCATGCCCCGCGACAGGTCGATTCCGGTAAGATCGTCGAAGCCGTGCCGGGCCAACGCCACGCCGACCAACCCGGTGCCGACGCCGGCGTCCAGTACGCGAGAATCGTTGGCCACGTGCTTGGCGACGTAGGCAGAAACGATGGTTGGGCCGATGTAGCCGAGGCCAGCTTCCAGGTCGGTGTCGTAGTCCTTGGCCCACGCGTCGTATCGCTCGGCAATCTCGTCGTTGGTCGCCGAAGAGTAGACCCAGTGGACGCGATCGATAGGGCGTTCCGTCACGCTTTAGACCTCGTCAGACGCGGATGCTCGCCTTGTCCAAGATCGCCTTGGTGCTGACGATGTGCTTCCCAAGACCGAGCTCCTTGGACGAGATGCCCATGGCCATCCCGATGAGCTGGGGGAGGTGGAGGATAGGCAAGCCTATTCTCAAGCCTAGCTGGGACTGAGCCTTCGGTTGCTGGCCGTCGAGGTTGAGATGGCAGAGCGGGCACGGCGTCACCATAGCGTCCGCGCCGGCCTCCTTGGCGTTGTGCGTGTGCGCACCGACCATGGCCATGGAGTTGCGCTCGTTGATGAGCATAATCGGGAAGCCGCAGCAGCGCTCACGGCCCGGGAAGTTCACGGGCTCGGCGGAGCAGGCTTCGATGATGCGCTCGAGGTACTTGTCGCGATCGGGATTCTCGTCGAAGCCGAGCGCCCACGAGGGACGCAGAATGTAGCAACCGTAGAACGGTGCGACCTTCAGATCTGGCATGGGATTGGTCACCAGAGCCTTGAGCGCGTGGAGGCCAATCTCCTCGACCACGATCCACGCCAGGTGCTTGACCACAATGCGGCCGGTGTACTCGAGGCCCTCGGGCTTGAGCTCGTCGTTGATCTCCGCCAGGTAGTCGGGGTCCTTCAAGAGTCGGTAGTTCGCCTGTGCCATGACGCCCTGGCAGGTGGAGCAGATGGTCATGATGGTCGTGAGCCCCATGCGCTCGGCCATGGCGAAGGTCCTGGCGTTCAGCGTATCGCCAAGCTTGAGGCCTTTCTCCTGGAGCACGCCGGCGCCGGTGCAGGATGCGCCGACGATCTCCTCGAGTTCGATGCCGAGCTTACCGGCCACGGCGATCGTCGAGGTGTAGAGCTCCGGGGTGCCTCCGCGGGACACGCAGCCGGGATAAAAGGCGTACTTCATCTACTGCTCCTGTATCGGTCCGGCGCTACTTGGTGCTCTCGAATTTCTTGAAGATACGGCCAATGTTGTCGTGGCCCTGGATCTTGTGGTGGAAGGGGAACGGCAAGGGGAACTTCCCACGGCGCAGCACGCGTATGCCGAGAGGCGCCTCGGACATGAGCTTCTTGACGTTGAACATGCCCCACGACTCGACGGCAAGCATGGTCTCGTCCAACCGGCCGGAGGCCGCCACGGACTTCGCGAACGACTTCACGTGCCGTGCGCCGGGTGTCCCGGTGATGCCGGATTCCATGATGGATTCGCGCAAATCCATGATTCGGTCCATGGGCGCAACACCCTTGGGGCATACCTCCACGCAGAAGTAGCAGCGTGTGCAGTCCCACGCTCCGCCGTCCTCGTTCAGCGTTGATACGCGCTGGGCGTCGGCGTTGTCGCGGGGGTCGGCCAGGAACCGGTAGGCCTTGGCCAGGGCCGCGGGGCCGAGGAAATTCTTGTCGACCTCAAGCACCGTGCAGGCCGAGACGCAGGCGCCGCACATGATGCAGCCCATGGGCGTGAGCAGGTTGAGCATCGCATCGTTGGATACGATGTACTCCTCCTCCGGCTCGGGACCGTCAGGCTGGAGGTAGGGCTCGACCGCTCGAATCTTGCTCCAGAAGAGCTGGAGGTCGACGACCAGATCCTTCACGACCCGCTGGTTATTCATAGGGGCGACGGTCACCTGCTCGCCGTTGGGCGACAGCTCGGAGAGCTTGGTCTTGCAGACCAGCCGCGCCTTGTCGTTGACGGTCATGGCGCACGAGCCGCAGATGGCAGCGCGGCACGAGCAGCGCAGCGCCAGGCTGGGGTCGATCTCCTCACGGACCTTGATCAGCGCGTCGAGAACTGTGAAGTGCTCCGGCACGTCGAGCTCGTACTCCTGGAACCTCGACAATTGGTCCGCATCCTCAGGGTCGTAGCGGCGAACACGCACGTTTGCCTGCATCTAGTGCTCCTAGGTCTGTTCCAAGGGTCTCGGCAGCAAGGGCTAGTACACCCGTTGCTGCGGCTCCCAACGGGTCTTCGTCACCGGAAGCGTGCCCATCTCCGAACCATCCGGGGTGTACGAAGCGATGGTGTGCAGCATCCAGGTCTCGTCGTTGCGCTCCGGCATGTCCTTGCGGAAGTGCGCCCCGCGGCTCTCTTGGCGCAGGAGCCCGCCTGCGCAGATCGACTCCGCGGCGTCCAGCATGTACCCCAGCTCCAGGTGGAAGATGAGGTCCGTGTTGTAGACGGCGCCCTTGTGCACGACGGGGACCTTTGCATAGCGCTGCTTCAGTTCCTTGATGGTGGCCGCGGCTGACCGCATCCCTTCCTCGTTGCGAAAGACGGCGAGGTGCTCGTTCAGTGCCTGGCCCATGGCCATGCGCACTTGCGCGATGCGGTCGCCGTTGTCCGCGCGGTTGAAGAGTGCTTTGATGCCCGCCTCGGTATCCGTCTGGTGGGCGCCTGAGACGGTGAAATCGGGGGTCTGCCGAGCGTACTCGGTGGCGACCTCGCCCGCGACCTTGCCGAAAACCACTGTCTCCAGCAGAGAGTTCGCGCCGAGGCGGTTACCGCCGTGTACGCTCACGCAGGCCACCTCACCGGCGGCGAACAGGCCACGCACGCCCTTCCAGGCGTTGTTTCCGCTGTCGTCCCAGGTCCTGGTTCGGGCATCCGTCTTCACACCGCCCATGATGTAGTGCTGCCCCGGCCGGATCGGCACGGGCGCTTCCGCCATGTCCACGCCGGCGAATTCGTAGGCCACTTCGTGGATGTAGCTGAGCCGCTGCATGATCACCTCGCGGCCAAGATGGCGCAGGTCGAGGAACACGCAACCGTCGACGCCACGGCCCTCCTCAATCTCGGTCGCTTCAGATCGGGATACGACGTCGCGAGAGGCGAGTTCCTTCATCTTCGGAGCGTAGTGCTCCATGAAGCGCTCGCCCTTGGAGTTCAGCAGGTAGGCGCCCTCGCCTCGCGCCGCCTCCGACAGCAACACGCCATTGCCCGCCAGCGTTGTGGGATGGTATTGCACCATCTCCATATCCAGCAGACTCGCGCCTGCCCGATAGGCGAGCGCCATGCCGTCGCCGGTACAGATGAGGGCGTTGGTTGAGGGTTCGAAGGCACGGCCCACGCCACCCGACGCGAGGATCACAGCCTTGGCGGTGACCGTGTGCAGCGCGCCGGTGAGCATCTCAAGCGCTACGACGCCGCGGCATTCGCCGTCTTCGATGATTAAGTCGGTGACAAACCACTCCTCGTAGGAGCGAACGCCCGCCTTGAGAATCTGCTCGTACATCACGTGGAGAATCGCTTGGCCGGTGATGTCCGAGACAAAGAATGTGCGGGCGTAGCTCGCCCCGCCGAAGGCGCGCGTGCCCAAGTGGCCCTCTTCATCCCGGTTGAAGATCACTCCCATGTGCTCGAGGTTGATGATCTCTTGGGGTGCCTCGGCGCACATGAATTCGATCGCGTCCTGATCGCCCAGATAGTCGCTGCCCTTGACGGTGTCGTACACGTGGGAGTCGGTGGAGTCTTCGGCGCCGCGCAGGGCCGCGTTGATGCCCCCCTGTGCGGCGTTGGAGTGGCTGCGAACAGGGTGAACCTTGCTCATCATGGCCACGTTGGCCCCCATCCGATACGCCGCAATCGCAGCGCGCATCCCGGCGAGTCCTGCACCCACTACCAAGACGTCGTGATCTGCCATTCTGCTCCTGTCCTGCTGGGATTTCCTGCTGGGATTGGGGGCAGGCGCAGTATAGCGAAGGAGCCCTGAGCAAACAACGCTCTGGGCCATGGCGCGCCAGACGATGCAGAGGCCTGGTGGGACGTAACCCTCGGCGAACTCCTTCGCGGCGCGCACGGGCGCGGCCATGCCGGCCTCTGAGCTGGCCATGATGGTCGATAGGCCCACCACACGACCCATGGCGCCGTAAACCGGACCGCCAGAGTCGTCGGGGAGCAGCCGGAGGTTCGCCACGAGCCAATCGTCCTGGTGTGACGACCACCTCGGCACTCGCCGCCTCACGACTCCCATGGGCTTGCCGCGCTCCAGCAGGTCGTCGGCCACCAACAGCGCACGGATGCCCGCTACGCTACCCTCCGCGCATCCCAGAGCCGAGTCGGGCGACCTCGCCACGCAACTCTCGAATCTCCTGGGTCAGCTCCTCGAGCATCTGCTCCTGGCGCTGCTCAGCAGCAGTCTCCTTCTGCTGGTCGTTCCGCGTCAGCGCGGAGGCCAGGTTTCCGGCTATGGCACCGAAGAACGCGATGCCTCCCACCATCACCACGATCGCCACGATTCGGCCCGTCACCGTGGTGGGCACCATGTCCCCATAGCCAACCGTCGATATGGTGACGAATGCCCACCAAAGTGCGTCGGAGAATGAGTCGATCTCGGGATTCTTGCCCTGCTCCGCGGCGAGCACCACTGTTGCCGCCATGAGGATCAACCCGACGGCGAACACTGTGAGATTGCTGAATCCGAGGACGCGGCGCACGCCGATCACTGCGCGCGACCCGTAGACCACCACGCGCAGCACTATGAGGGGCCGGAAGAAGGGCAGCACGACCACCAACGCCTGCAGCCAGCGGCTCTTGAGATAGCTTATGCGGTTCGGCGCCAACGCCAGCTTGATCACAAGGTCAATCGCGAACAGTGCCCAAATCACGACGTCCAGGATCATGAACACGCGCTGCTCCATCTCGCTCAGATCGAACAGGACGTGACCGAGCAGCAACGGGATCATGGTGAACGCGAGCAGCATCAGGGGCAGCTCCGTGTAGCGCTCGGCCCGCTCCACGCGAGCCTGACGTCGAGCGTGCTCGGAAGAAGTTAGGGATTGGTCCATGGGGACACCTCACCGCGGGCTGGTGCTCGGCCCGCGCCACTACATGTTAGCGGCAGTGCGTGCAGGGGCCTCTCACCGTCAGGGCGATGCGAGCCACGAAACAACAGGCTCACGGTTGAGCTCCAGCCACTTCACGTTGAGCCTGATACGCTCCAGCGACTGCCTGATCGTGCGTGACGCCGAGGGAGCGGGATGCTCCTTGAAGAACGACTCGACCTCGTCGTGGCGCTCCATCGTGGTGAAACCGCCTGCGATGCTGACAATCCGCATGATGGCGAATCCGCCCTTGCCGTAGCGCCGGTCTAGCTCGCCCCAGTTGTCCCGCACGAAGCGCCAGGTGAGGTCGCGTCCCGACGCGTTCATCGCGGACTGAACGATCACGAGCATGCTGTCCTGCGCCCGCACCTCATCGCCTAAGGATCGCTCCAGGAGATCGCCCAGCAGGGACTCGTCCCGGAAGCGGGTCAGCGCACCGAGGAATCGCACCTTCTCCTCGTGGAGGGCGGCTTCTTTCTCCAGCGACCAGAGCGTGTCGTAGTCGCTCTTACCTCCGCCTTGCGCCACCAAGCCGAAGGTGAGTGCGCGCAGATCTGGGTGCAGGGAGGACTGATCCGCCAGAAAGCCAACGAAGCGTCGGCGCGCTTCAGCGAGGGTGTCCTTGTCGCCGTAGGCACCGATCTGGCCGAGAACGGTACTGCGGCGCAAAGCGTCAAGGTGCTGCTCGCGGGGCTTGGCATCCCAGCCAACCGTGGAGACAATCTTGGTGAAGATGCCGCGGGCGAATCGCCGGTACGATTCCACCGCGGGCTCATCGAGCAGCAAGCCCTCGAGCCCACGCAGGTTGGAAGAGAGGTCGCCCCACACTGGCGCCTCGGTCTCATCGATGAACGCGCGGACCATCGACAGAAACACGGTGGCCGGCAGATGGCCCGCCCGCATGAGCGCGTACGCGTCGTTCTGCAGCCCAAGACGGTCCGTCGCGGGCAGTGTGCGCGATGCCACCGCATCTCGAAGCAGGTCCCATTCGGCGGCGTCGTAGCGAACGCGGAAGAAACCGGTCTGGCCCGCGTTCACCTTCACCCAAGCGCCGTCGGCCACACCCGGCAGTACGACCGATGCCGCAGCGTCGCTCATGAGCACGGCCTCTTTCTCGCTCGCACCAGCGTGGATCGAGCCGACCGGCACCTGCCACCGCGTGCCATCGGGCTCGGCATCCAGCAGGTGGTCATAGAGGAAGCGGCTCTGGCTCAGATCGACGGTCGCCGACCCTCCCCCGCGGGTGATGTGCGCGCTCACCATCGGGTAGCCCATCTGTTTGACCCATGAGTCCATGACCGCGGTCACCGGCCGGCCTGACGCCTCTCCCATAGCCGACCAAAGGTGCTCGGTCCGGGCGTTGGCGTACTGGTGTGCGGAGAGATAGCGATGCAATCCTTGACGGAATGTTTCCTCACCGAGGAAATCCTCCAGCATCCGCAGCACGGAGCCGCCTTTGCTGTAGCTGATGGCGTCGAACAGCTCGCGGATCTCCGCAGGGTCGTTCACCACGGCCTCGATGGGATGGGAGCTGCGGAGACCGTCCAGGCCCAGAGCGGTATTGGTGTCCTGGGACACGAACTGAGTCCACATCTGCCATTCGGGGTACAAGTGGTCCACCGATTTGTCACCCATCCACGATGCGAAGCTTTCGTTGAGCCACAGATCGTCCCACCACTCCATGGTGACCAGGTCGCCGAACCACATGTGAGCCATCTCGTGCGCCACGACCTCGAGGATGCGCTGCCGCGCCTGCGCGGCCGAGTTTTCGGGGTCGAACAACAGCGCCGTCTCCCGGTAAGTAATGGCGCCCCAGTTCTCCATGGCGCCCGCGGCGAAGTCGGGCACGGCGATGTGGTCCATCTTGGGCAGTGGGTAGTCAATTCCGAAATAATCGTTCATGTAGTCGAGGATGCGCAGACTGTTGTCCAGCGCGAACCGGCCGTACTGCTCGTTGCCACGGGTTGCCCACACGCCCACGCGCGTGCCGTTCTTGGACACTGCCTCGACGGAGGCCATGTCTCCCACGACGAAGACAAGCAGGTAGGTGGACATCAGCGGCGTGGGCTCGAAGCGCACCGTCCGCTTGCCCGCCTCGCCCGGCTCGTCCGACACCTGCGGCATGTTGGAGATGGCCGTTAGCTCTTGGGGGATCACCAGCGTGACATCGAAGACGGCCTTGACCGCAGGCTCATCCCAGCACGGGAATGCGCGGCGTGCGTCCGTGGCCTCGAATTGCGTGGTGGCCAGGTGCTGCGTGCTGCCGTCCGCCGCCACGTATCGGCTGCGGTAGAAGCCGCGGAGCTGGTCATTCAGCGTTCCGGTGAACTCGAGCCGCAACTCCGCTTTGCCGACCGGCACCTCGCCATTCACCGCGATGGTGGCTCGCTCCGCGTCCTCGTCGGCCTGGGCGTCCGCACGAAGCGTCGTGCCGTCCGGCAGGACGACGGATGCAGAGGTGACGTCGAGCTCCGCTGCGTTCAGCACGATGCGCGAGGTTGGCGCGTGGACATCGATACTGATCGATTCGCTGCCCCGGAACGTGAAGTGCGCGAGATCAGGCTCCAGCGTGAGCACGTAGCGTTCAGGTCGGACCGCGTCTGGAAGCCGGTGGGCAGAGGGAGATGACATGGGCGAGCCCTCCAACGGGAGTGAGGATGGGATGCCGGAGAAGGATGGCGCCCCCGGGGAGACTCGAACTCCCGCCACCGGCTTCGGAGGCCGGTACTCTATCCGCTGAGCTACGGGGGCCAGGCACCCGCAGTATACTCAACCGCCGGGCCGGGCGGCGGGTGCGGGTGCGGACCGAAAACTCAATCGGGCGGCGCGCGCTAGGTATTTGCCCGCCAGAAGAATGACACACACGTACCCAAAGCCCTTGACAGTGCCAAAAACCGCTCTCTATGATTGGGCTGGCTTACGGACTCGATGGTGGTCTGCTCCGTACGCTTGGGTGTAGGCCACCGCAACCGTGGAAAGAATTGAAAGGGGGTTCAAATGAACCGCTTCTTCAGCGCCAAGGGCATGGCCCTCGTTTTACTCGTAGCAATCATGTCTCTCCTGCTCGCCGCGTGTTCTGACGGCGCAGATGGCGCCGCCGGCGCCCAGGGCCCCAAGGGGGACCAGGGAGACCAAGGCCAGCAAGGTGACAGAGGTGACACTGGCCGCGACGGTCCCACCGGACGCAACGGTGCGGACGGCAAAGACGGTAAGAATGGGAAAGCGGGAGCCGACGGCAAGGACGGTAGCGCCGGTAAGGCCGGTAAGGCCGGTAGCAATGGGTCTGACGGACGTCCAGGGGCCCCAGGACCCCAGGGCGAGACGGGGCACAGTAACATCGACCTGGCCTCGATGAGCGCCACGGCCGACAGCGCCCTCAGCATCACGGCCTACCTGACCGGTTGGGAGGCAAGCGAGGTCGTGACCATCCAACTCGTGTCCCCCGATGGCAGCTCCGCTGACCTCGAAGGCGCTACCGCACCCGACTCCGGTGTCGCAACGGTTACGCTTACCCACGCAGGCGTCGCAGCAGGCGTGTACAGCATCGAGGCGACGGGCAGTTCAGGTGGCAAGGCGAGCGCCGCGCTTGTGGTCAGCGCAGGCAAGTAAGCGCGGATCCTACAAGAGTCAAGGCAAGAAGAAGAGAGGAGCCCCACGACGTGGGGCTCCTCTCTTCTTGCTTATGTGTGCCGCGGCCGCCAATGCACGTGGGCATCTACCGCAGGGGGTAAGTCTCAGGCGTAGGCCCGGTTGCGGCCTCTGTGGCTTCGGGTACACGTTCGACTCTCACCTTCTTGATACGGCGCCCCACGGTGTTCACCACCTGAAGGTTGAGACTTGCGCTTGCCACCAGATCACCCGCGGCAGGCATCCGGCCCAGCTTGCTGAACAGATACCCACCAAGCGTGTCGAACCCATCGGGGCTGATGGTTGATCCGAATTCCTCGTTGAAGCGGTCGATGTGCATGCGGGCATCCACAACCGCCCCTCCCGCAGCGCCCCATTCGATCGATTGCTCCTCCACGTCGAACTCATCTTCGATCTCGCCCACGATCTCTTCGAGCATATCCTCGATGGTCACGATCCCCGCGACGCCTCCGTACTCGTCGACGACCACAGCCAGATGTACGCGGCGTTCCTGGAATTCGCGCAACATCTCATCGACCCGTTTGCTCTCGGGCACGAAGAAGCACGGCCGCACGAGGTCGCGCAGGCCGCCCAATGCCGCCCCTCCCTTCGCAGTGGCCGCCAGCAGGTCGCGGCTGTAGAGGATACCAACGATGTTGTCAGGGCTTTCCTCATACAGCGGCAGCCGGCTGTGGCCGCTATCCAGCAGCAGGGGAACCGCATTGTCCAGGGTCGTGCTCACGTCCAGGCTGACCATGTCCACGCGAGGGACCATGATCTCGCGCACGGGCGTCTCGTCGAGGTGGAGAATCGCGTGAATCATGGCTCGCTCGTGGTGCTCGAGCGGCTCATCCGCAATCTCCTCCTCCACCGGCAACGCAGGATCAGAACCTTCGCCGCCAGCCGTCAAGCCATTCGTCGTTCCGTTCGCCTCAGGCTCTGGCCGGGCCAGGAGCAGACCACTCCGGGTCATGCGCTCGAAAGGCAGCAGCGGCCAGAGTAGCATCTGGGTCATCACGCCCCAGACCACCAGCCGAGCGACCGGCAGGCGCTTTATGAAGCGCCGAACCAGGGGGGAAAGGAGGAGCAGGAGCAACCAGCCAGCCAACAGCACACCCGCGGCTAGCCACCAGCCAAGGCTGGTGCTGCGGAGCAGGAGGCCCAGGCCGAGTGCTGAGCCAGTTCCCACGCTCAGCAAGGTGAGCATCCATACGAGGCTGTCGTATTCACTGCGGGATGTGCGCAGCCGCCGAATCGCAGCTCCCCTGAGCCCTCGCTCCCCGAGCGACTCCCGCACGTGGCTTCTCCTCAGCAGGGGAAGCGCCTCGTCGGCGCCGCGCAGACCCAAGAAGGCCAGCACTGAGCCGGCGAGGAAAACCGCTAACAACGTACTACCGCTATCCAAGGGAATCCCCCCCTCGTTCCATGTTCTATCGATCTCCACGGTCGCCGCGCGACCGCCGCGGCGCCACCGGACCCATGGGACGCGCCGGGACACCGATCACTCGATCACCCGGCGGCACGTCATGGATAACCACCGACCCCGCCCCGGTCACCGCGCCCGCGCCAATCTCGACCGGCGCCACCAGCAGGCTGTCGCTTCCGATGAACGCGTCATCGCCGATCACCGTGACGTGCTTCGAAGTGCCGTCATAGTTGCACGTTACCGCCCCGGCGCCGATGTTCGCCCTGGCGCCGACCACTGCGTCCCCGACATAGCTGAAGTGGCCCACATGTGCGTCGCGCCCGATGCGCGCCGCCTTGATCTCAGCGTGCGTACCCACAAACGCTCCACTCTCCAGGTAGGACGCGGGCCGCACGTGGGAGTAGTGCCCCACGTGCACGTCCTGCTCGAGGACGGCGGATACGAGCACGGCAGAGCCGATGGTGCATCGGTCACCCACCGTGCAATCGATCACTTGGGCATTGGGGCCCACGCTCGACCCAAATCCGATCCGCGTGGTCCCTCGGATTGTGGTATTAGGATGAACCGTCACGTCTTCGGCAAGTTCGACGGTGGCGTCCAAGTACACAGTCGCCGGATCGATCAGCGTAACGCCGGCATCCATCGCGGCGTTCCGCAGCCGCGTCTGCATCGCCTGCTCGGCGTGGGCGAGATGCCGGCGGGTGTTCACGCCAATGGCCTCATCGACCGCGTCAACCGAGAGGGACTCAATGCGCTGTCCATCCGCCACGGCCATGGCAACGAGGTCGGTGACGTAGTATTCGCCGGACTCGCGATGCGGGAGATCCGAGAGGGCGCCGCGCAGCCAGCCCATGTCTAAAGCGTACATCCCGACGTTCACGTCGATGGTGCTTGTTTCCGTCGCGGTTGTTTCGCGCGCTTCCACGATGGCGATGGGTTTGCCTCGCGCACCGCGCTGGAGCCGGCCGAAATCCGCGGCCTCAGCCGCAGGGAGGGTCGCCGTCACCAGCGTCAGTGCCGCGCTCCGCTCTAGATGCAGCGCCACCAGGCGGGCGATGGTCCCTTCGCCGATCAACGGCAGGTCTCCGTTAGTCAGCAGCACCTGCCGCGTGGCAAAGGGCACCTGGTCGATGGCGACGGCCAGCGCATTTCCCGTTCCGAGAGGGTCCGGCTGCTCGACGAATTCCACGTCGTCGCCCAGCGCGTCTGCAATGGCGTCACGTGCGTCGGGTGAGGTGACGACGATTAGCGGGGCCGGGTCAATCCGCTTAACCGAGCGAACGGTGTGGCTGATCATGGGCACTCCCGCCACCGGGTGCAACACCTTCGGCAAGGCCGAGCGCATGCGCTCTCCCTTACCCGCGCCCATTACAATGGCTGTCCAGCCGTCCATTCTCTCGCTGATGCGCCCGCGTCGGGGGGATCAAGCTCGTCTTGATCGCTCCCCAAAAGCACTGTGAAAAAATACGGCAAGCCCGCTCAGGCGGCCGGCCCGCGCCGGCACCCTGGCCACCCACCGTCTCACAGATCCGTCGGGATTCGCACCTTACGACGATACTACGAGAGCATTTGAAACAGTGTCAAGGATGCCAGCACTCAATCCCGCCGTAGCAACATGGGTGCCCGATGCGAGTGACGACTGAGAGCGGTTGCGATCAGAGGACAGGGGCACCCACCATGCTTATGCTATCCTCTGTCCCTTCCGGAGAGATGGCTGAGCGGACGAAGGCGGCGGTCTCGAAAACCGTTGTAGGGGGTAACCTCTACCGTGGGTTCGAATCCCACTCTCTCCGCCAGTTACCTTATAACGGCCTGCTCCCGGGCAGGTCGTTGCCATTTCCACGAGGCCTTCGTTACCGCTGATTAGCTGGAATTGTGAGAATGCATCCGATTTAGGAGCCAAGCCGGTTGAATCCAGGTGATCGGCGCCAAGTCAACCATCAGGAGGTCATATGATTGCTCTGGAAATAGGGGACCCAGCTCCGGAGTTTACCCTTAGAGATTGCTACGACAACACTATTTCTCTTGGTGCACTACGGGGAAAGAAGGTGCTGTTGTATTTCTATACCAGCTCCGGCGGCGGCAACTGAACCCGTATGGCTCTCGGGTACCGTGAGCATGCAGACAAGCTGGCTGCCAAAAATCTGGTGGTCTACGGGGTGAACGATAAGGACGCTGAAAGTGCCCGGAAGTGGATCGAAAGGGAGCAATTACCTTTTGTTGTGCTTTTAGATCCGGATCGAAGGATGGGGATCGCCTATGGCATATCCGATGGGTCTACCGACCGATATGTTGCCAATAACGCTGAAGGCCGCCGTCCGGCCGTCGTAATCGACGAAGCGGGGAGGATCGCAGCTTGGGAGCCGGATATGAACAACGTGGATCAGATCGACGCCCTGATATCCCGACTTTGAATAACTAATCCTCTACCCCCGATGTTCTTGCAATAGAGATTGTGTAACTGGCTAACCTGAAAGAGGCCCAGGCCAGGAACTGCTCTGCTATTCATCTGGCAGCGCGTGGATCTCCATGTGTGTCTTAGGCGCGCTAGCATTTCGCGTTCTGCAACCACCTAGGCTCGGCCGCTGATGTATCGTTTGTTCCATGCGGCAGCTGAAATGCATCGCCCCTTGTTGCTGTGGTAGCCATGTTGCCCCTGGTGGCTTGTGGAGAGGCGGTTCCATCAATTTCGAGCCCAACACCAACAGCGGCAGATAGGGCTACGCGAACCATTCAGCCCGCCTCAACTGTATTCTCTATGGGCTTACCTTTTGAGAAGAACTCACCACCTGACGGCATAATGCCAATGGGTGAAACTGTTAATCACTCAAATACTGGAGGGCACGGAGGCCTCGATTTTCAGTGGGCAGGAAACCCAGCAATAGTGGCGGCTGCCTCCGGTGAAATTGTCGATTTGGTGGCGCATCAGCACCAGAGCACCACAGTAGGTGGCTACCATCTTTCGGTCATTACGGACAAATACATTGTCAATTACACTCAGTTAGGAGAAGTGAATCCTGCATTGAAGCCCGGAGATCTAGTGGAGATGGGTGATTTCCTCGGCCGCCCATCCCCTGTCAAATTAGGGCATGACACTCGCATGATTCACTGGGATTTCGGTACTTACGATATTTTTGATAAACCTCACACGACCCCCGAGGGATTGAGCCTAAGGACACATACCAATCGATTGTGCCCTTTGAAATTCTTCGAGCCAAAGGCGTTAATCTTTTTAGAGGAGATCTGGAAGGACGCCTGGTGGGAGTACCGAGAGCGTTTCCCTCTATTGTGCAATCCCCCATGGAACAACTAGGTGCTTTCACCTTCCCATGATTGCTATGAGTGTTCGTTTCATCAGGTGCTGCCCCTCGCGCTTGGGCCTGCGGTTGAAGTTGTCATGAACGTTGGGTAGGCATACTGTTGCGCACCTGCGGCTTTCGACCGCGGCCCGCAGTAGCAGCCTTTGACAGAGGAGGAGCGATGACCACGGCGAACAGGATGAAACTTGAGGTGTCGGTTGGTTACGCGTCCATGACCTACGAGATCGTGCGCCCCTTGATGGACGGACGCGTGGAGATCGAGGGCATCGAGCTAGACCCTGTGGAGGATCTGGGCCCGACGCCGACCGGCGACTCGCGAATGAAGACGGGAGACTTCGGCATCTGCGACCTGAACATGGGCTACTGGCTGGCGGCCATCGATCAGGGCTGGGATATCGCCGGGCTGCCCATCTTCGTGAAGCGCAAGAGCGCGTACTGGTTCATGGTAGTGCGTAACGACCGCGGCATCGCCGGTCCGAAGGACCTCGAGGGCAAGCGCATTGCGACGCGGTCATTCCGGTCCGCCATCGTCACGTGGTGCCGAGGGTTGCTCCGGAACCGGCATGGCGTTGACCCCACGACGATGCGGTGGCTCGTCACGGACGCTGAGGACTACTTCCCAATCTACGACAAATCGGCGCAGGTGGAGGTGGTCCAGGATGGACGCACCAGCGTGAAGGATCAGCTCACCCGTTTGCTGGACGGTGAGGTGGACGCTTTCCTGGGCGACATATCGGACCCGGAGTTGTTCGGCTGGGTGCAATCGGATCCGCGCATCCGATACCTCTTCCCGGATTACATCGATGAGGACTTCCGCCTGTGGCGCGAGACGGGCATCTTCACTCCGGTGCATATGATTGTCCTCAGTGGCAAGCTCGACCGGGAGCACCCTGACCTGGCCAGCCGCATCTACGATGGGTTCGCGCGCTCGAAGGACGCTGCGTACTTCGATCTGCTACGAGACCGCGCCGGATTCTCGGTGATGTACTTGCGTGAGCACGTGGCGGCGCAGTTCAAGAAGTGGGGTGACCCATGGGTGTACGGCATCAAGGCGAATCGGAACATGCTGGACGCGTACATCGACTGGAGTCACCAGCAGGGGATCATGAAGGAACGATTCTCGCTGGATCAGGTATTTTCACAAGGCGTGCTGGACACCTAGCCCGCCCGGTGGTCTGAGTCTTGAAACTGGCCCATTCTTGCGTCTGCTTGGGGTTGTTGTAGTGGGTCAGCGGATTCCCAGAAATCACGATCAGAGATCCGAAGCTACCTTAGGCACTAGGAAATAGGCAGTAGGAAATCAAGAGGTGCTCCGAGTTCTTGGATACGTTCTAGCAGGGCATATAATCCACTGATCCATATCCTGTATGTAACAAAGGGAGGGCCGTTATGTTGCTGTTGAACAATGAGGATGTCGAACGGTTGCTCGATATGCCGGCGATGGTTGACGCTATCGATGAAGCGTACAAGGAACTAGCAGACGGCCATGCGGTTAACCTGCCAGAGGGCGGGCGTATGGACGTGATGGCCCCGTCTCCCGGAGCCGAGTTGGACCGCTCTTACATCTGGGGAGCCATGGCCTCTATCGTACGTTCACGTGGCGTATTCGCGCTTCGAATGAAGAGTGACATCATGTATACCCAGGAACACGATGATGGGGGCGTTACCATCGAGAAGTACTGTGTTCAGCCTGGAACCTACTGTGGCCTCGTTATGTTGTTCAACATCGCCAATGCCGAACCGCTCGCCATCATCAATGATGGTGTCATTCAGCATGCCCGGGTCGCTGCCACTAGTGCGGTTGCTTCCAGGTACCTAGCACGTCCAGACAGCTCCACAGTCGGCATGCTTGGCTCAGGTGGTATGGCACGCTCTCATGCTGAAGCATTCGCTGCGGTTCATTCGGTGAAGAGGATCAATGTCTACAGTCCGACCAAGGAACACCGAGAGGAGTATGCCCGGGAGATGAGCGCTAAGCTAGAGATCGAGGTTGTTGCTGTAAGCAGCGAGCGCGAAGCTGTGATCGGCGCGGACATCGTCACTGGTTGCTCGGACTCCCTCCTCCCAGTGATCAAGGATGAATGGGTGGTGCCGGGAATGCATCTGACCTGTGTGCTGCCGTACGAAATTGAGCGGTCTGTGGAAGAGCGCTGCGACATCATTGTTCGACACGTTAACGGCGGCGCCTATCGCGTACGGGCGGCGACCGATGATGAACTCACCGACCGCCAGAGACAGGATCCGTCGCACGGCCTAATGTCGCGCACAGACCTTCCAATCCTTCAGGATCTCGTTTCAGGGCGCGCCGAGGGTCGAACTCGGGCTGACCAGTTGACTTATTACGCCAACACCCCAGGCTCTGCTGTTCAGTTCGCCGCCGCAGGTTCCGTCTTGTATGACGCTGCTAGAGAGCAAGGTCTAGGGCGCGAGTTGCCTACTGAGTGGTTCCTTCAGAACATACGTGATTAACCGTACCGGTACACACACGCCTTCTTAAGGGTGGCGGCCAGGCGCGCTCACGAGCGCACTGTCGATCTGGTTAACCTCACCAACGCTCAGGGCATAGAACTCTCGCTCTTTCTCACGATACAGGCGTAGGTGACAGGGACCGGACGGCCCAAGCGCCGAGCTTCCATCAGGGTGATGCCAAAAGCTCCGCTGGCGTAGGTTTAGTAGTTTTCGGGCAGTCTTTGTTGTGGGAACCGAACCGTCACGGGTAGACCCATACCCAAATGACGATTCCCTAAGCCAACCCACTAGGAGTCACTACCGTAGGCCTCCTACATCTGCACAATGCCGAGGATATTACCCTCGCTATCGGTAAAAAACGCTCCACTCACGTTGTCGTACTCTTCGAAGACCACCCCTCGTTCGCGCAGGCGGGCCACCTCGGCTACTACGTTCTCCACGATGAAGGATGCGGTGGTATGTGTCGCCAAGGTGCGCTCGTGCGGATATACGAAGATTACAGTGCCATCTTCACATGCGAATGCGGTTCCTTCAGGCATTTCGAACAGTACCGACAGACCGACCTTCTCCGTGTAGAAGGTCTTCGCTCGTTCCATATCTTCCGCAGGTAGTACGGGCGTTGCTTTCGCTAACATCGTTATCTCCTTAGACGTGATCCCTTGTTGTAGAACCCGAACCGTCATGGGTAGCTCTGACCCCAGATGGCGGGTTCCTAAGCCAACCTCCACGATGCTACTACAGCAGATTGAGGACACAGCTATTTGAGCAATCCTCTGATGGCCGACGACGATATGCTGGCGTGCGCTGGTGTACTCCACCTCGTTATTGCTGAGTAGAGCGTGAATGCTGATGAACCTTGTAGAATGGCCCCGGGCAGAGTGCAACGGGCTCCAAATCCATTGTGAGGGGTAGCCTCTACGGTGGGTTCGAATCCCACTCTCTCTGCCAGAACAGCAACCAACGTGGGGCGGAGCCGGTCGCGGTGCCGCCCCGGCCATTGCTTTTGTCCTCGCCACGGAGAGGTGCCGGAGTGGCCGATCGGGCACGACTGGAAATCGTGTAGGGGCGCAAGTCTCTCGCGGGTTCGAATCCCGCCCTCTCCGCCAGCCGGCACGCAAGGTCACCCCCCTCCCCCATTGCGCCGAGGGGTAGAATCCTTGCCACAATGCCCAAAGCTCCCATGCAACTCATCTCCGTCAACATCGCACAGCCCGTGGAGGTCTCCGGGACCAGGCGAGGCGCCGTGCGAACAGCCATCTTCAAGCGGCCCGTCGCGGGGCCTGTGACGATCCGAACGCTCAACGTGGATGGTGACGCCCAGGCCGACCTCGTGGCGCATGGTGGGGTCGACAAGGCCGTGTATGCGTACGCCCTGGACGACTACGCGTACTGGGCCGCAGAACTGGGCCGCGAGGCGCCGGGGTACGGATGGTTCGGCGAGAATCTCACGCTCGACGGCGTGTCATCCGATACGGTCTTGGTTGGGGACGTGTTCAGCGTGGGTGCAGCCGTTCTCCAGGTGACTCAGCCCCGGATCCCTTGCTTCAAGCTGGAGCACAAGATGGGCATCCGGAATTTCTCGGGGCGATTCCGGCAGAGCGGGCGTACCGGCTTCTACCTGCGGGTGCTCGAGGAAGGCTCCGTCCAGGCAGGCGACCAGATCCGCCTCACGAGCCGGAACCCGGACAGCATCAGCGTCCGCGATCTGAGCGATTCTCGTCATTTCCGGATCAGCTCGGCCAAGGAGATCGAACGCATCATCGCCATCGACGGACTCTCAGCCCGTTGGCGCTCGTTCCTCAGGGGCCGCTTGCGGCGAATGATCTCGGCGGCGAAGCGATCGTGATGGCCGTCCGCGACGACCTCGCCTACTGAGTGGCGTTCGGCCGGGTGCCGTCGGTCGGCCGGGTCCGGTTCGGCCAGATCGAGCAGGCGTTCGGGTCGCTGGATGCTGCGTGGCACGCGGGCGCGACAGAGCTTTAGTCCGTAGGTTTCAATCAGACCGTGGTCGAGGCGATCGCCACGCCGCGCGAGCAGGTGGATCCTGACCGCGAGATGGAGCGTCTGCGCGCGCCGGTATCGGAGCCCTGACCTATACGATATGGGCTATCCGCTGATGCTGCGGGAGCTCGACGGCCTCCCGCCCGTCCTCTACGTCGCACCCCTGATGATTGATTCAGCTAACCATCGTTGGCACGCGCAGGCGCACTGCATACGGCAAGTACGTCAATCGCCACCTTTAGAGCCAGCTGGCGACAGGCGGCATCACCGTCGTCAGCGGCCTGGCGCACGGTGTCGACGGCATCTCTCGCCGCACTGCACTCGATGCGGGAGAACGAACGCTGGCGGTCATGGGATCAGGCGGCGACGTTATTTACCCGCTCGAGCACACGCCTCTCGCAGACGAAATCGTCGGGAGCGGGGTCTTGACCACCGAGTACCCGCTAGGAGCGAAGCCTGACGCGCGTCATTTCCATCGACGAAACCGGTTGCTGAGCGGGCCGAGCATGGGTACGCTGGTTGTGGAAGCGAGCGAGGGGAGTGGCACGCAGTAGACGGTGTGCTTCGCTCTTGAGCAGGGCCGGGACGTCTTCGTGTGCAGGGGAGTATCCACTCGGCGGCGAGCGCCCTTGAGCCACGGCACATCGACGAGCTGAGTCGGCAAGCCTCTCTCTCGGTAACCCGTGTGACGACTGCATTGGCATTTCTGGAGCTCATAAGACAGGTGCTCCAAGTAGGCAGGATGAACTACATACGATTGCGAGAGGCCGCCGCAGAGGGGCGCTCGTCAATCGCATAAGGTACCAGAGACATGGCAAAGCAGACAGCGACGAAAACCAAGAAGAAGTGGGCGCCCCGGGCGACGGGCAGCGCATCGACCGGCGTTGCAAGTGCTCCAAGGACGGGTGGGACCGGCAGGCACCTCGTCATCGTGGAGTCGCCCGCCAAAGCGGTCACCATCGGACGCTTCCTTGGGCACTCCTATACGGTGAAGGCGTCGATGGGGCACGTTCGCGATCTGCCCGAGGGCAAGCTGGGCGTCGATCCCGAGCAGTCCTTCCACGCCGACTACCACATCATGAAGGACAAGAAAAACGTCGTTGCGGAGATCAAGAAAGCTGGTCAATCCGCCGACTCCGTCTACCTCGCCACCGACCCGGACCGCGAGGGTGAAGCGATATCATGGCACTTGCTCGAGGCCGCCGGGTGGAAGGACAAGCCCGTGCGGCGTGTCGTATTCCACGCCATCACGCCCGAGGCCATCAAGGAGGCGTTCGAGAACGATCGAGAGATTGACATGCGCCTGGTCAACGCACAACAGGCGCGGCGCATCCTCGACCGGCTCGTCGGCTACCAGCTCAGTCCGTTGCTCTGGCGCAAGGTCCAACGGGGGCTCTCAGCCGGGCGCGTGCAGTCGGTGGCGCTGCGGCTCGTCGTGGAGCGCGACGTCTCCATCGACGCCTTCGTGCCCGTCGAGTATTGGACACTGGACGCCGCGTTGCAGCCTGGGTCAGGGTCGAGGTTCAATGCGCGGCTCAATAGCCTGTCCGGCGTGAAGGAGAAGCTGGCGCTGCCGGACGGCGCGGCCGTCGACAAGATCACAGCCGATCTCGAGGGGGCGAGCTACGAGGTCAGATCCGTGGCCAAGCGCGAGCTTAAGCGCCGCCCGTCACCGCCGTTCATCACCAGCACACTACAGCAGGAAGCATGGCGCCAGCTCCGTTTCTCCGCTCGCAGGACCATGAGCCTGGCGCAGCAACTCTACGAGGGCATCGACATCGGCGGGTCAGAGGGGACCGTCGGCCTCATCACCTACATGCGAACCGACTCACCCCAGGTCGACGCAGGCGCCATCACCGAAACGCGGGAATACGCCGCGAGCAAGTGGGGCAAGGAATACATACCGCCCACGCCGCGGCGCTACGCGACGAAGTCGAAGGTGGCGCAGGAGGCCCACGAGGCGATCCGTCCCACCTCCACGTCCCGAGACCCAGCCACGCTGCGGGGTTACCTCAACAGTGGCCAGCACCGTCTGTACGACCTGGTGTGGAAGCGCATGGTCGCCAGCCAGATGGCAGACGCGGTTCTCGATTCCACCCAGGTGGAGATTGACGCGCCGGGACGCTCGGGCCAGACGTACACGTTCCGCGTCACAGGATCGGTCGTGAAGGTCCTCGGCTATAGGGTGCTGTACATGGAGGCCCGCGACGAGCAGGCCCAAGGGGAAGGCGGAGAAGAAGACGATGAGGACCGCACGCTTCCACAGCTTGAGAAGGGGCAAGTGCTCACCTGCAACGGGCTTGACCCGCAGCAGCATCACACGCAACCGCCCCCTCGCTACACAGAGGCGAGTCTGGTCAAGTCGCTGGAAGAGCGCGGGATCGGCCGACCAAGCACCTATGCACCAATCATCAGCACGATCGTGGACCGCCAGTACGTCAACCGTGAGCGTGGAACGTTGAAGTCCACCAGGCTCGGGCAGGTGGTGTGTGAGCAGCTCACGACCCACTTCGCCAACATCATGGATCCTGACTTCACCGCGCAGCTTGAAGAGCATCTTGACGACGTGGCGAACGGGAAGCAGGAATGGGTACCGCTGCTTCGCGACTTCTACTCCCCGTTCTCTGAAGCGCTGGACCGGGCTCAGGAGGAGATGCCACGGGTCCGCGTCGAGGAACAGACCGACGAGATCTGTGACAAGTGCGGGAGCCCGATGGTCATCAAGCACGGACGCTTCGGCCCGTTCATGTCCTGTTCCGGGTTCCCCAACTGCCGCAACAGCAAGCCCATCCTCAAGAAGACAGGGGCGCATTGCCCGCAGTGCGGTGGCGACCTCGTGGAGCGCAGGGGCAAGGGGCGCACCTTCTTCGGGTGCACTAACTACCCTGAGTGCAACTTCACCGTCTCCCGGCGCCCGCTTCCCATGACGTGTCCCGAGTGCGAGGGGCTTCTCGTAACCGCGCGGAGCAACCAGGCGGAATGCACGAACTGCGCCTACCACGGAGCCATCCCCGAGGAGGAGGCCGTCGGCGCCTCCTAGGCGCGCAGATGGCGGCTCTCACCACATCAGGTCCTGCGCGCGAGCTCATAACACGGTATGAGCGACACCTGAACACGCGTCGTGGCCTGTCGCCGGCGACGGTGCGCAACTACGTGGCCGATCTCGCCCCGTTCGCCGAGTACGCGGAGCTGCAGGGTATCGCGCTCGATAACGACGTCTCCGCCATCCGTTCTTTCCTGAGTCGCGGCGGCCAGGAGCACGTCCATCAGGAGTACAGGAGCCTCGTCCGTGACTACGTGTCGTGGCTGCTCGAGGGGCGTCGCCTGCACAGCGGGCGCCGGGCGGGTCAGCGCGGCCACGAACGAAACAGCGTAATCCGGTCGCTGGCCGCGATTCGCTTATTCGTACGGTTCCTGATTGCCGACGGACTACTGCCGGATGCCCCCCTGTGGGCACCGGGCTCAACCCTCATGCGCCGCTTCACACCAAGGGCCGCCCGACGTCTGCCGGACGTGCTCAGCGCCCAGGAGGCAGGCAGGCTCGTCGAGGCACCCCTGCGCCGGCAGCCGACACAGGATACGAGGGAGGGTGCAGGAGCGTCGGGGGGCCGCTTGCGGGATCAGGCTCTGCTGGAGCTGCTGTACGGCGCGGGCCTGCGCGTTTCCGAAGCCGCAGGGCTAGACACGGACCACTTGGACTTCCCTGGGCGTCAGATCCGAGTCTGGGGCAAGGGCTCAAAGGCTCGAATGGTCCCCCTCGGCAGGAGCGCCCATAACGCGCTTCGGTCTTACGCGGAGAAGGGCCGCCGCAACCTGGTGCCGAAGGATGGCAACGCATCGACGGGTGGCACCGAGGCGTTGTTCCTCAACCGCCGGGGAGGCCGCCTCAGCCCGCGATCTATCCACCAGATCGTCCGACGCTACGCCATGCAGGCGGGTTTGCGTGATGACGTGCATCCGCATACGCTGCGGCACACCTTCGCTACGCACCTGCTGGATGGCGGAGCCGATCTGCGCGTGGTGCAAGAGCTGCTGGGCCACTCTACGCCGACGGCCACACAGGTGTACACTCATGTGAGCCAGACCGAGGCCCGCCGTGTGTATATGTCTGCGCATCCACTGGCGCGCCCTAAGCCATGACCATCCTCGTCATCAACGGTCCCAACCTCAACATGCTCGGCAGCCGGGAGCCGAGTATCTACGGTTTGGCAACGCTTGCCGACATCGAATCGAGCATCAGACAACGCGCTGCTGAGCTTGGAGTGGAAGTCGCTTTCTTCCACTCCAACGCCGAGGGTGAGCTGATCGACCACCTCCAGCAACACGGCCCTGGCAGCATGGGGATTATCATCAACGCAGGTGCACTCACCCACACGTCGATCGCACTGCGGGATTGCCTGGCGGCGATCGAGGCTCCTGCGGTCGAAGTGCACATATCCAACATCCACGCGCGCGAGGAGTTCCGGCACATCTCCCTCACGGCGGCCACGGTCCGTGGCTCCATCGTCGGGCTCGGCTGGCAAGGCTACCTACTCGCCCTGGAATACCTCGCGGCGCAGGGCAAAGCAGGGTGACCAAGGCGAACCGCATCGAGCGGCTGCGGGCCAAGCTCTTGGACGAGCAACTCGACAGCATCCTGATCTCGTCGTCCGAGAGTCGAGCCTACTTCTCCGGCTTCCGGGGCTCCGCGGGCTATCTGTGGCTCACCGCCAGCGACGCGGTTCTTGCCACTGATTTCCGGTATACGGAGCAGGCCGCCTCGCAGGCCACGGACTATCAGGTGGTGCGGATCGGCGGCGCGCTCGATTGGCTGAAAGAGATATTGCCGGGCTCGGGTGCTCGGCGGGTCGGGATCGAAGACGGCACCATGACCGTGTCGACGTACGACGCGCTCCTGAAGCTCCTCGGAGGAATCACCCCGGCGGTCCAGCTCGTGCCCACGGGCACCATGACGGCTCAGCTGCGCGCGGTGAAGGAGCCGAGTGAGCTCGCGCTGATCCAGACCGCCATCGACCAGGCCGACGGTGCGATGGAGGATGTTGGTGCGAGGCTGCGCCCCGGCATCACCGAACGCGAGGTCGCCTGGATGCTGGAGGTGGGCATGCGGGAACGTGGCGCGGACGCGCTCTCCTTCGAAACGATCGTGGCCAGCGGCCCCAACGGCGCCAAGGCACACCACCACCCCACCGACCGGCGGCTGGAGCTGGGCGACGGCATCGTCGTGGACATGGGCGCCCTCTACGACGGCTACTGCAGCGACATCACGCGCACGTTCGTGCTGGGCAGGGCAAGCGACCAGTTCCGCAAGGTGTACGACATCGTGCTCACGGCGCAGGAGACGTGCTCGGCAACGGCCCGGGCCGGCATGACCGGCGCCGACGTGGACGGCCTTGCGCGGGCCGTCATCGTGGAGGCAGGGTACGGCGATTCGTTCGGGCACAGCTTGGGCCACGGCATCGGCATCGCCGTGCACGAGCTCCCCGGGGTCGGACCGAACTCACAGGGCATGATTGAAGACGGGATGGTATTCAGTGTGGAGCCGGGCATCTACCTCTCCGGCTGGGGCGGTGTCCGTATCGAGGATTTGGTCGTCATGGAGAACGGGACCCCGCGGGTGCTCACCCACGCTCACAAGCGCGACATCGTAGAGCTGTAGGCGCTTGATCGGCACGCCAATGGCCGCGTACCCACACAGGAGAGTGAACGAATGGTGATGGAATTCGGCGACCTCCGCCGCGGCTCGACCATCGAGCTTGAGGGCATCCCCTACAAGGTGGAGGATTACCACCAGCAGAAGATGCAGCAGCGCGCCCCGGTGTACCACATCAAGATGCGCAACCTGCTGAACGGCCAGCTGATCGACAAGACCTACTCCGGGTACGGCATCAAGCTGCAGCGAGCGCCGGTCGAGAACCGCGAGTGCACGTTCCTCTACGAAGCCGAAGGGTTCTACAATTTCATGGACTCCACCTCCTACGACCAGTACGCGTTGGAGAAGGATGTGGTGGGAGATGCCGTCACCTACCTGATCGACCAGACCGAGTGCGAGGTGGTCTTCTTTCGCGACAAGGCGATCTCCGTGGAACTGCCCACCACCGTCGATCTTACTGTGACTGCAACGCCGCCCGGCTACAAGGGCGATACGGCATCCGGCAGTGGCAAGCCCGCGACGTTGGAAACAGGGATCGTGGTCACGGTGCCGATGTTCGTGAACCCCGGCGACACGATACGTGTGGACACACGCACCGGCGACTACGTAACCCGCGTCAACGGCTGACGCGCGACTCGCGCCAGCATGCAGGTTTACACCGTCACAGAGCTCGCCGACTCCATCCGAGCCGCCCTCGAGCGTGACCCGCAGCTTCGCGACGTCTGGGTCTCCGGTGAGGTATCAAGCCTGTTCGCATCGGCCGCGGGACATGCCTATTTCATAGTGAAGGATGCCGGCGCGGCCGTGAAAGCAGTGCTGTTCAGTGGCAACCACGGTGGGCAGCACCTGGCCAACGGTGCGCAGGTGAACGCCCACGGACGCGTCTCTTACTACCCCGTGCGTGGCGAGGCGCAGCTCTACGTCGACGCCATCGTACCGGCGGGACTGGGCGTGCTGGCCGCCGAGTTCGAGCGCCTGCGGGCCAAGCTCGAAGCCGAGGGATTGTTCGACGAGTCCCGCAAGCGGCCCCTGCCCGCGTTCCCGAACCGCGTTGGCGTCGTCACCTCTGAGCACGGCGCCGTCATCCATGACATCGTGACCGTGCTTGCAGACCGCTACCCGCTGGCCGAGTTGGTGCTGTGCCCGGCCACCGTGCAAGGGGACGACGCCCCGTACGAGATCGCTGACGGCATCAAGAGCCTTAATGCACTCGGTGGCATAGATGTGATCATCGTGGGGCGCGGTGGAGGATCCATGGAGGATCTCTGGGCCTTCAACACCGAGGAGGTGGCCCGCGCCATCCACGCTAGCCACGCCCCGGTGGTGAGCGCCGTCGGCCACGAGTCCGACGTGACCATCGCAGACTTCGTGGCGGACCTGCGAGCGCCAACGCCGTCCGCTGCAGCAGCAACCGTCTCGCCGGACGCTCGCACACTGTACCGCGAGACCCTTGGCCTCGCTCAGCGCGCCGGCGCCGCCACGTCAATGCTGGTGGCACAACGGGCCCACAGCGTTGATGGCCTCGTGGGGCAGATGCGGCAGCACCTACCGGACACCGTCTCGCACCGTCAGCGGGTTGACGACGTGCTGGAGCGTGGGCGTACCGCGCTGCTCACCACACTTGGCTACCGCCGCGAGCAAGCCAACGGTCTCTCAGCAGCTCTGTCGGCGCTGAATCCCGCCGCGGTCCTCGAGCGGGGCTTCTCCGTGCTCACCTATCCCGCTTCAGGACGCCCCGTGGCATCGGCCACGGCGGTGCACCCCGGTGATATGGTGCGAGCGCAGCTCAAGGACGGCTCGTTCGACGCCGAGGTCCGCTGAAAAGCTCATGGCAGACAAAGACAAAAAACCCACCTTCGAGGAGGCCTTCACCGCGCTCCGGGAGACGGTGCAGGCACTCGAAGCAGGCAACCTTTCGCTGGAGGAGGCCACGAATCTGTTCGACAGTGGCATGCGACTGGCGAAGACATGCAACGAGCTGCTGTCGGCAGCCGAGCTGCAGATCTCGCGCCTCCAGCGCAGCTTCGGGGAGCAGATGGCCATGATCCAGGCCGCGCCGGATGAGTTCCCCAACGACGACGACGAGGGCTAAGCCGGGATGCTCCGGGGCGATTTCCACATGCATACGCATTTCTCGGGCGATTGCCTGACGCCGCCCGAGGCGCTGGTGCGGCGTTGCGAACAGGTGGGCCTAAACTGCATCGCCGTGACGGACCACAACAGCATTGAAGGCGCCCGCGCAGTCCAAGCGATCGCGGCCTTCCACGTGATCTTGGGCGAGGAGATTAAGTCGACCGCGGGCGAGGTGACCGGGCTGTTCCTCACCGAGGAGATACCGCCAGGCCTGTCCCCGATCGAGACCGCTCGACGGATCAAGGCGCAGGGGGGGCTGGTGTCGGTGCCGCACCCGTTCACCGGCATGGGCCGATCGTCATTGAGCGAGGAGCCGCTGCTCGAGATCCTGGAGTACGTGGACATCGTCGAAGGGTTCAACGCGCGCACGGCGAGTTCGGCCGCGAACGACAAGGGGACCGCATTTGCCGCCGAGCACGGATTGCCAACGACGGCCGTAAGCGACGCGCACACCACACGCGAGCTGGGGCGAAGCTACACGGAGCTCCCCGAGTTCGACGGCACGCCCGAGGGCTTCAAGGTGGCGCTGCGCGACGCTCGACTTGAGAAACATCCTGCAGGCATGCTGGTGCACCTCTATACGACGTTCGCCAAGCTACGCCACACGATGACTCCACGCCGGTGACGCTGCGTCTGGGTTGGTTCACAGCAGGGCGAGGGCCCGGCTCGCGGGGCATGTTCGAGCATGCGCTCGCCGCCATCGAAGACCGCTCGCTCGACGCCACCATCGAGTTCGTGTTCATGCATCGCGAGCGTGGAGAGGGCGAGGGCAGCGACGGGTTCATGGATCTGGCCGCCTCGCGTGGTATCCCCGTCGCCACGCTCTCGTCACAACGATTCCGCCGCGAGCACGACGGCGACTTCGCCGGCCACCGCGAGGAGTTCGATGTACAGGCACTCGCGTTGATGGAGGGGTTCCAGCCGGACCTCTGCGTGCTGGCGGGATACCTGCTGATCCTCAGCCCCCATTTGACGGCGCACTTCCGTTTGCTGAACCTGCACCCCGCCCTTCCCGGTGGCCCCATAGGCCTCTGGCAGAAGGTTATCTGGGAGCTGATCGACCAGCGGGCCAGCGAGAGCGGCCTGATGACCTTCGCGGTCACCGACGACCTGGACGAGGGACCTCCTGCGAGCGTGGCGCGGTTCCCGTTGCGAGGCGCTGCGTACGACCGCCTGTGGGAGGCAGCCAAAGGCGACACCGCGGACGCCATCAAGGCGCAGGACGGGGAGGAGCATCCGCTGTTCCAGGCGATCCGGGCCGACGGAGTGAAGCGCGAGCCGATCTTGCTCACGGAGACGCTGCGTGCGGTGGCTCGGGGCGAGATCACGGTGGGCTCCAGCTATGGGCCGATGGATCTCAGCGATGCGGTGGAGGCCCGCCTGAGTCGTTAGACAACGGCCGCTGTCGCGGGGATCGACTCCACCGGGAACTCGGCACGCCACGCATCGGCGCCGCCGATGCCGAAGCCGACCAGTGCATCCAGCACCAGCAGCCGGCCGATGAGCTCCGCCCACTCCGTCAGTGAGCCCGCTTACCCCCGGCAACTGCGATCAGAATCAGGAGCGCCGGCAGCACGATGAGATCGTTGGTGCCCGCCTCGATCCGCAGCACCTAGCGCACCGACCGGGGGGTGCGTTCGTCCCACAGTATCTCGCGCAGCACCACCGGGTCCGTGGGGGCCAGGATTACGCCACCAATCAGCGCGACGGTCCACATGAAGTTCAGCAGCAGGACCAGTACCAGAGCGCCCAGGCCGATGATGATTAGCGTGCCCGGCCCGAGGATCAGGAACAACACGAGCGACAGCGTGATCGTGGCCACGATTTCCAGTATCTCTTCGTGCGGGCCAAGCTAGATCACGTCCAAGACGCCATCGCCAAGGATTAGGCCGAGCGAAAGAAGGATGGGTGGGAAGGGCACTGGGGAGCACTCTCGACAATCCCCGAAACGAGGGCCGTCACAATCGGCAAAAGCCTCACCAATGCGAAGCCCGGCAGGAAGTCCGGCACGGTTACGCGCTCTTGGCGCCGCCCAGATCCGAGATCTCCACTACCTGGCCGTTCGGCGTGAGAAGCCGGGGCCTTGACAGCTGCCCCTCGCTATCCGCGTCGATCACGCAACGGAGGACATGCTTCAGCGAAGGCAGCTCGAACATGACGTCGAGCAGCGCCTCTTCGATGATGGTTCGGAGCCCGCGCGCGCCCGTCTTGCGGGTCATGGCCTGTTCGGCGGCGGCCACGATCGCGGCAGGAGTGAAGGACAACTCCACGCCGTCCAGAGTAAAGAGATGTTCGAACTGCTTCACCACCGCATTCTTCGGCTCGGTGAGCACACGCACCATGTCGTCCTTGGTCAGGCCGTGCAAGCCGACGGCAACCGGGAGACGGCCGATCAACTCCGGGATGAAGCCATACTCGAGCAGGTCCTCCTGGGCGACCGCGTCGCGAATCTCGTCCTCGGTGCCGGAACCGGTCTCGCCGGCGTGGAAGCCCATGCGATGGCTTGACATCACGCGGCGCGCGATCACCTGCTCGATGCCATCGAAGGCGCCGCCGCATATAAACAGGATGTTGTCGGTCTTGATCTGCAGGAACTCCTGTTGGGGATGCTTGCGCCCACCCTGTGGCGGAACGTTCGCAATGCAACCCTCGATCAGTTTCAGCAACGCCTGCTGAACCCCCTCGCCGGACACATCACGTGTGATTGATGGGTTGGCACCCTTGCGTGCGAGTTTGTCAATCTCATCAATATAGATGATGCCGTGCTCGGCACGGGAGATGTCGTAGTCAGCCGCCTGGATCAACCGCAACAGTATGTTCTCGACATCCTCGCCGACATAACCTGCCTCGGTCAGGGAGGTAGCGTCAGCGATGGCGAAAGGTACGTCGAGAATCCGGGCCATGGTCTGCGCCAGCAGCGTCTTGCCGGAACCGGTGGGGCCTACCAACAGGATATTGGACTTGGATATCTCCACGTCGCCAGAGACCGCATTGGACCACACACGCTTGTAGTGGTTGTAGACCGCGACGCTCAGCACGCGCTTGGCGCGGTCCTGGCCTATCACGTACCCGTCGAGCCGATCCGCTATCTCCTTGGGGGAAAGCCCCTTGGAGGGAAGTGCAGGTTGCTCCGGTGCGATTGTGCCTTCCTCCGTGATGATCTGCTGGCACAGGCGCACGCACTCGTCGCAGATGAACACACGCCCGGGGCCCGCGATCAGCCGCTTTACCGAGGCCTGTGCCTTCCCGCAGAAGGAGCAAACGTGATCGCTACGAGTGGCGCTAGGGCCGGAGTTGCTCGGCATACAATGGGCCGTCCTTAGCTGGCTTTCGCTCCGTCGGGATCGGACGTGGCTCCAAGTACGTCGTCTATGAGACCGTATTCCTTGGCGTCCTCGGCTGCAAGGTAGTAGTCGCGATCGGAATCGCGGGCTATTTTCTCGTATGGTTGGCCGGTGTGGTTAGCGAGGATTGTCCTGATCTTGTCCTGCATGCGCAGAATCTCCCTCGCCGCGATCTCAATGTCCGAGGCCTGACCCGAGGCGCCGCCCATCGCTTGGTGCATGTGGATCGTGGAGTTCGGCAGTGCGAATCGCTTCCCGGCCTGCCCCGCGCACAGCAGAACGGTGCCCATGCTGGCGGCCATGCCCACGCATATGGTGGAAACGTCGGACTTGATGAGCTGCATGGTGTCGTAGATTGCAAGACCCGACGTAATCACGCCGCCTGGACTGTTGATGTAAAGATTGATGTCCTTGTCCGGATCCTCGCGCTCCAAGTACAGGAGTTGCGCGATGATCAGGTTGGACACGTGGTCGTTAATCGCGGAGCCCAGATAGACGATCCGCTCCTTGAGCAACATGGAGAAGATGTCGAACGCGCGCTCTCCGCGAGCGCCCGTCTCAACGACCATCGGGATAATGTTCTCCGGCGGAGAAACCTCGCGACCGCCGAGCGGCCCGTGGATTGGGTACTGTTGCATCATGACTCCCGCTTTCGGTTCACATACTGTTTTGATTATCGATCGTGCTAACTGTCGCTACCGGTGGGGTTTTTCGCCCGAGAGCGGCTTGGCTTCGCCGCGGTGGTGGACTTGGCGCGGGAAGCGCGCTTGGCTGGGGCTTTCTTCGCCGCGCCCTCGGCACCGGCGATCGTCGTCAGATGCTCGATCGCCTTGCGGTTGACCAGTATCCGGCGGATGGAATCGCGGCGCCCGGGCTCGCTGAAGAGCTGGCGGAGCGCGTCGGCTTGCTCGCCGGCGTCCCCGGTCATGCTCTCCACCTCGGCATCGATCTCTTCTTCGTTCGCCTCGAGGCTCTGCTGGCTCACCACCTCACGAAGAACGTGGGCACGCTTGAGCCGCTCTTCCACCTTGGACCGCGCGTCCTCGTGCACTTCTTCGTGACTCATGGCCTGCCATTGGAGATACTGCTGGTAGTCCTCCAGTGTCACCCGGCCCGCCTTCATGTTCTCTTCGCGTTCCTCGATGTAGTGCTCGATCTCGTGCTCCACGATCAGCGGCGACATCTCAATGACCGCGCCTTCGACCACCTTAGCCAGCGTGGCGTCCTGGTGGGCCGCATCGAGGGTCCGCTCCGCATGGGTCATCAGATCGGAGCGAACACGATCCCGCAATGTCGCGATCGACTCGTGGCCGTCGCCGACGCCTTTGGCAAACTCGTCGTCGAGCGCCGGCAGCGCCTTGCGCTTGACCTGATGGACCGTAGCCTGGTAGATCGTTTTTTTGCCTGCGAGATCCGCATTCTCGAAATCCTCAGGCACGTCGATGGTGAATTCCGACTGCTTGTTGGCAGACAGCCCGATGAGCCCGTCGTCGAAGTCGGGGACCGGGAAGCGGGTGCCTGGCCGGGGGATGTAGTCGGCGTTCTCGCTGCGCAGGATCTCGCGTCGGTCGTCGCCCTCGATCACCCAGCCGACGATGGTCATCGTAAGCAGGTCGTCCATGGCAACCGGTTCGTCGACCGGCTCCCAGACCGCCTGTTCGCGGCGGACCTGCTCGAGAACGCCGTCTACCTGCTCGTCGCTCACTTCGGCCTTCTCGCGCGGAACGCGGACCGAGGTGTAATCACCCAGATCAACGCTCGGCAGCAGCGGGACCGTGGCCTTGAAGCTGGGCGGGTCGAACTGCTCGATAGAGACCGACGGGATGCCGCCCATCTCGAGTTTCTCCTGCTCGACGGCCTGGGACGTGACCTCTTGCACCATCGAGTCGAGCGCCTCGTTCAAGAGGTAGTCGCGCCCGAACATGCGCTCGATAATGCGGCGTGGCGCCTTACCCTTGCGGAACCCAGGGATGTTCGCGCGGCGCACCACCTGGCGGTACGCGCGCTCCAGGTAGGGCTCGACATCTGACTCGTCGAGCTCCACGGTAAGGACCGCTTCGCGGGGAGGTTGTTGCTCTGAAGTGACCTTCACAAACCGTTCCGGTGCTTTGGTCGTGAATTTCTTTATAACACGTGGCCGCCACCCCGCAAAGGACTTGACAAGAGTTTCGCTCTTTCGGGTGAGAGTGACTCACTCAGAAGGACCGCGCTCCATGCCGGTTGGAAACGGCCCCGCCATTGAGATAGAGTTAGCTCGCTGGCCCGGCAATCGGGTGCTCGGTATCCAGAGGTTTCGGCTTGCTTGGTCTGATACGCCTCATCTTGCGCTTCATGTGGCTCACCCTGTTCATCCTCGGTGCGCGCCGCGCGTTGGAGATCATCCAGGGCGGCGCTGAGACGGTCGCCGACCGCATCGAGGAGGACGAGGCAGGCGGGCTCGAGAAGGCGCTCGTGCGGATCCACGAGGCCCTGCACCAGCGCGAGGCCCATCACCCCGGCGACACGGATCCCCTCGGCAAGATGTAGCCGGAGCGCTACACCCCTACCCGATCGACGCCAATTCCGCGGTGGCATCGGCATACCACAGCGGTGGAGTATCCCTTGCTGAAGACCATCGACTGCGGGGCACTGCGGTCCGAGCACGAAGGACAAACCGTCACCCTCGCGGGCTGGGTGCATCGGCGCCGAGACCATGGCGGCCTCATCTTTATCGACCTGCGCGACAGCACCGGGCTCGTGCAGGTCGTCTTCCAGCCGGACACGAGCGACTCCTTCGCCGCGGCCGAGCATTTCCGCGGCGAGTGGGTGGTACAGGTCACCGGAGTTGTACGCCCGCGCCCACCAGGGACCGAGAACTCGGCGCTCGCCACAGGTTCGGTCGAGGTCGTCGCGAAATTGACGACGGTCCTCAACCAGTCCAAAACGACCCCCTTCGACGTCACGCAGGACGGTCCGGTCGACGAGCTGCTGCGGCTGCGCTATCGCTATCTCGATCTGCGCCGCGAGTCCATGCGCGAGAACCTCCGTCTACGTCATCGCGTGGTCAAGTACATCCGCGACTACCTGGATGAGCGCGATTTCATGGAGATTGAGACGCCGATCCTCATCAAGAGCACGCCCGAGGGCGCTCGCGACTACCTCGTGCCTAGTCGCACGCAGCCGGGCAACTTCTACGCCCTGCCGCAGTCCCCTCAGCAACTCAAGCAACTGCTGATGGTGGCGGGCACGGACCGCTACTTTCAGATCGCCCGCTGCTTCCGCGACGAGGATCTGCGTGCGGACCGCCAACCCGAGTTCACCCAGCTTGACCTGGAGATGGCGTTCGTTGAGCCGGACGACGTGATCGGGCTGATGGTGGACCTCTACGTGGGGCTCACCCAGAGGCTGGCTCCCGAAAAGAAGCTCGTTCTTCCCGTGCCGCGCATCACCTATGCCGAGGCGATGGCCCGCTACGGCAGCGACAAGCCGGACCTGCGCTTTGAGCTTGAGCTGGTCGAGCTCACCCCACTGCTGGCGCACACGGACTTCCAGGTATTCGCCTCTGTGGTCGCAGGCGGCGGCGTGGTGAAGGGTTTCGCCGCGCCCGGGCTAGCAGATCTGCCTCGGAGGCAGACCGACGAGCTGATCGCACTCGCCAGGACGTACGGCGCGGGGGGGTTGGTGACCATCGCGATCGGCGCCGAGGCGGCTTCGCTTGACGCGCTCACGCTGGAGCAGGTCCGAACGCCGGCGAGGGCGCTTTCTCTGGAGGAGGTCAAGGCGATCGCGGCGGAAGCCGGTGCCGGTCCAGGCGATATGCTGCTGGTCGCTGCGGGGCCGCGCATGCAGACCGAGACGGTGCTCGGCCACCTCCGCCTGAACATCGCCCAGCGGCTCGGCCTCGCGGACCCTGACACTCTCGCGTTCTGCGTGGTCACCGACTTTCCTCTCCTGGAGTGGATCGAGGAGAGCGGGCGATGGCACGCCATGCACCATCCCTTCACCTCGCCCAAGGACGGCCAGTGGGACAACCTCGAGTCCGAACCTGGGTCGGTGCTGGCCAAGGCGTACGACCTCGCCGCCAACGGTAGCGAGCTTGCCGGCGGGAGCGTGCGCATCCATCGCCGCGACCTGCAGGAGCGCATGTTCCGTGTGCTTGGCTACAGCGCGGAGCAGGTAAACGAGCTGTTCGGCCACCTGTTGGAGGCGTTCGAGTTCGGGGCGCCGCCCCACGGCGGATTCGCCGGAGGGATTGACCGGCTCGTGGTCACGCTGTCCAAGAACGCCGAGTCGATCCGCGACGCCATCGCCTTCCCGAAGACGCAGGCGGGGGTGGACCCGCTGTTTGGCGCACCGTCTTCGGTGGAGGACGCGCAGCTGAAGGAGCTGCATCTGGCGCTGACGCCGGATGAGCAGGAGCCCAAGCGATAGACGCCCATGCTGCCTGAGCTGACCGCCGCACAATTCGCGATCCTCGCATCACTGGGCGTTGGCGTCGGCGCGGTGGGTGCCACGGTCGGCGTGGGCGGTGGGTTCCTGATGGTGCCAGCGCTCCTCGTCCTGTTCCCTGACGCCGACCCCGCTACAATCACCGCCATGTCGCTGACCGCCGTGGTGCTCAACGCACTGTCCGCTACGGTCGGCTACCGGCGCCGAAGGCGCCAGGACCTGCGAACGGGCGGGATCCTGATCGCCGCCGCCGTCCCCTCGGCGATGGTCGGGGCCTACGTCACTACAATCGTAGAGCGCGCTCAGTTCGACGTGGTATTCGGCGTGGCACTGCTGTTAGGCGCGGCATACCTAGCCATCCGTGGCGCCTCCCTTCCGGAGCAGATGGAGCCGGCGGCGAAGGGCAAAGAGCACCGCCTGGTTGATAGCGACGGCAACGTCTACGCGTATCGCGTGAATGAGCCGGCCGCCGGCGGCATCGCCGTGTGCGCAGGCTTCATCGCAGCTTTTTTCGGCATCGGTGGCGGGCCGATCAACGTGCCGGTGATGATGTTGGCGCTGCGCATACCGTCTCAGGTCGCCGTGGCCACGTCACAGCTCGAGCTGATGGTGGCATCGGCAGCCGCGGTTGCGGTTCACCTGGCGCTCAGCTCCGGCGAGACCGACCAGTGGATCCGCGCGCTAATCCTTGGCGGCGGCACGCTCGTCGGCGCCCAGATCGGCATCCAGTTGCTGGCAGGGAGGATCGGGGCAAAGACGGTGCTGCTGGCCATATCGGCGAGCCTTCTCATCGCCGGCGTCCGCCAGGTTGCCACGGGATTCGTCTAGCCAGCGCTACGTCACCTGCGACCCCTGCACGCGCTTCTCTCGTCCGGCCCACTCGCGCTCGCGCAGCACGTATTTCTGTATCTTGCCGGTGGCGGTTTTTGGCAGATCCCCGAACTCCACATGCTTCGGGGCTTTGAACCGGGCGATGCGCTCCTGACAGAAGGCGATGATCTCGTCCGCGGTCACCGTGGCACCAGCCTTGGGCACCACGAAGGCCTTGGGCACCTCGCCCCAGCGGTCATCCGGCACGCCGACCACGGAGACCTCCATCACGCCTGGGTGCTCCATGATTACCTTCTCGACCTGCTGGCTGGAGATGTTCTCGCCGCCCGAGATGATGATGTCCTTGGCCCGGTCCTGGATCTCGATATAGCCGTCGGGGTGCCATACGGCCAGGTCACCTGAATGGAACCAACCGCCCTTGAAGGCATTCTCCGTGGCCTCGGGGTCGGCGTAATAGCCCGACATGACGTTGTTGCCGCGCATGGCCACCTCGCCGATGGCGGTACCGTCGCGTGAAACGTCGTGCATCTCCCCGTCGACAACCCGCAGCCCAGTGTGGGCAATCACGTAAGGCACGCCCTGGCGGGCCTTCGCCTGCGCCAGTGCCTCGGGGCTCATCGCGTCCCACTCAGGCTGCGCCTCGCACATGGTGTGCGGGCCGTAAGTCTCAGTGAGACCGTAGGCGTGCAGCACCTGCGCGCCCATGGACTCCATCGACCGGACGACCATGGGCGCTGGAGGCGCGCCCGCCGTGACGATCGTCAGACCACGCAGATCCTGCCCTTCGGCTGCAGGAGAGGAGTACATGCCCGTCAGCACGGTGGGCGCGCCGCACATGTGCGTCACGCCGTGGTCCCGAATCAGCCGGTACACGTCGGTTGGGTCAACGCGCCGCAGGCACACGTGGGTGCCGCTCGCTGCGGTGACGCCCCACGTGTTACACCAGCCGTTGCAATGGAACATGGGCAGCGTCCACAGGTACACGCTGCGCCAGGTCATGCCCGACTCGATCAGCTCGCCGAGCGCGTTGAGGTAGGCCCCGCGCGCGTGGTACTGCACACCCTTGGGCATGCCGGTCGTGCCGGAGGTGTAGTTGATGGTGACCGTGTCCAGCTCGGAATCGAGCGCCTCGCGGTGCTCCCCATCCGGGGCCCCGGCCAAGAACTCTTCGTAGTCGGGTCCGGCAATGTCACTCGCCTTCCGTTCGGTGTCGACCACTTGCACGAAGGTGCCGACACCGGGTACCTGATCCCTGAGGGCGCGAACCACTTCGGCGTATTCCGAGTCGAAGACCAACACCTTCGCACCACAGTGGTTGAGGATCTGACCGATCTCAAGCGAGGAGAGCCTCGTGTTGATCGCCACCAGCACCGCGCCGATGCTCATAGGCCCGAAGTGGCCCTCGAGCATGGCGGGTATGTTCGGCACCAGGAACGCGACCCGATCGCCCTTGGTCACGCCGGCCTGCCTCAGCGCTCCGGCGAGGCGGTTCACCCGCTCGCGAAGCTGGGCGTAGGTGTAGGTGAGTCCGCCGTAGATCACGGCAGGCTTGTTGGGATACACAAAGGCGCTTCGCTCGAGGAATTTCAACGGAGTTAGGTGATCGAACCAGACGTGCTCCTGCATGACATCTCCAGCGGATCGTGGATGTATGGGCGCACTATACCGCCGCCGCCTGCCCACAGGGCGGCGAATGGCCCTATAATTAGCACTTCTGGTCACCAACCTTTGGAGGAGATGGAGGAGGTCCATGCCAACCGTCGAAGAACGCCTGAGCGAGCTTGGCCTGACCTTGCCCGCCGTCGCGGCTCCCGTCGCCAACTATGTGCCGGCGGTCCGCACCGGCAATCTGGTCTTCGTCGCCGGCCAGGTGCCGTGGAAGGAAGCAGGAGTGATGGTGACTGGGAAGGTTGGCGACACCATGGACGTCGAGACCGCTTACGGTGCGGCGCGGACTTGCGGCCTCTACGCGCTCGCCGCGCTCAAGGCCGAAATCGGCGATTTGGCCAACGTGGTGCGCGTTGTGAGGGTGATGGGGCTCGTGAATGGAACGCCCGACTTTGCCCAACAGCCACAGGTGATCAACGGCTTCTCGGACCTGATGGTGGCCGTATTTGGGGAGGCGGGCAAGCACGCACGTGTGGCGTACGGCGCGGGCTCGCTGCCCGGCGGCGCGGCGGTCGAGGTGGAGTCGCACTACGAAGTGAAAGGCTAGAGGCCATGCCAGCAGCGTGGACAAAGATCGCAGTCGACGGAGATGAGATGGAGGCGTACGTCGCCGTACCGACCGGGGACGGTCCGCACCCCGCCGTGATCGTCTCGCAAGAGATATGGGGTGTGAACGCCTACATCCAATCGATGGTCAACCGGCTCGCCGCGAACGGCTACGTGGGCATCGCGCCAGCGTTGTTCCACCGCGAGGGGCCCGGCACAGTTGGGCTGTTCGAGGAAACGGAGCTCGCTTTCGAGCGGCTTGGCCGGTACCGCGACGCCCAGATCCTGGCGGACCTAGGCGCGACCATGGGCTACCTGCAAGGGCGCGGCGACGTTGCCAGCGAACGTGTCGGCATCGTCGGATTCTGCGTCGGCGGCCGGGTCGCGTATATGGCAGCAGGGGCCGTGGAGGGCATCGCGTGTGCGGTCGATTTCTACGGCGGGCGATGTTTCGTCGCATTCGGGGACGGCCCCTCGCCATTCGACCGAACAGCAGACATCGCGGCGCCGCTGCTTGGCCTATTTGGCGAGGATGACCAGAATCCAACGCCGGAGGATGTAGCCAAGCTTGCATCTGCGCTCGATCAGCATGGGAAAACCTACGAGTTCCACGTGTACCCCGGCGCCGGGCACGGGTTCAACTGCGAAGAGCGCCCGGCCTACCGCAGGGAGGCATCGCTCCATGCATGGGGCAAAGCGCTGGAGTGGTTCGAGCGGTACCTCAAGGCCTAGGCTTATGCCGGTGGAGCCCAATCGCGGTACCCCCGCATGGCTGGGTTGGGTGTCGTCATGCGCTCTCGCCCGCCGCGAACCGCGCAGCCCGCAGTGTGTTCGTCAACAGCATGGCGATGGTCATGGGCCCGACCCCACCGGGCACGGGCGTGATCGCCGACGCTTTCTCAGCGACCGCGTCGAAGTCCACATCGCCGGCGAGCCGGTAGCCCGTCTTCTTCGTCGCATCCTCGACGCGATTCATACCCACGTCGATCACCACGGCTCCCTCGTGCACCATGTCAGCGGTGATCGCGTAGGGGCGCCCCATGGCGGCGACCAGGATGTCGGCCTGCCGCGTCAGCGCTCCGATGTCAGGGGTGCCTGTATGGCAGACCGTCACGGTCGCGTTCGCCCCCTCGGCCTTCTGCATCAGCAGCGCAGCAAGGGGCTTGCCCACGATGTTGGACCGACCCACGATCACCACGTGCTTGCCCGATGGGTCGTTCCCCGTGCGCATCAGCATCACCTGCACGCCCGCGGGGGTGGCGGGCAGGAATCGTGGTCGTCCCTCGAGGAGCCGTCCACCATTGGTGGGGTGCAACCCGTCGACGTCCTTGTCGGGGTCGATCGTCATGATCACGGCGCGCTCGTCGATCTGCGGAGGCAGGGGGAGCTGCACCAGGATGCCGTGGAAGCGGTCGTCGGCATTGAGCCGCTCTACGACCGCGAGAAGCTCGTCCTGCTTGGTGCTCGCGGGCATGTCGAACGTCTCGCTGAAGATGCCTGCCTCTTCGCATGCACGGCGCTTGTTGCGCACGTAGATCGCCGAGGCCGGGTCCTCGCCGACCAGCACCGCGGCGAGCCCGGGCTTGATGCCCGAGCGCTCGGCCAGCGCCGCCACGTCCCTCGCGATCTCGGCACGGATCTCCTCAGCCATCTGCTTCCCATCGATCAGCGTTGCCGTCACAGTTTCACCTCGCGGTTGGTGCGGGCCGATGATACCAGCGCACCGCCTGTGCTTCACCTATAATCTTAGGGTCTGTAGCGGGGGCGTGAGGCTGGCCATGATGCGATGGCTCGCGCCCGAGGCATACCCACCTTGAACGACCTGTCCGTCGGTGTGGACATCATCGAGATCGACCGCGTGGCCGCGACCCTCGCCCGCTTCGGCGACCGGTTCCTACAGCGTATATACACCACCGGCGAGATCGCCTATTGCCGCGGAAGGGCCCCGCAGCTCGCTGCCAGGTTCGCGGCGAAAGAGGCGGTGATGAAAGCGCTGGGCACCGGCACCCGCGGAGTTGGATGGCAGGAGGTCGAGGTCACCCGGAAACGCTCCGGCGAGCCAGGGATCGCCCTGCATGGCCGCGCCGCCACCCGGGCGGAGAAGCTGGGGATCGACCACCTGGCGCTCAGCCTCTCACATTCCAGGCACTACGCCGTGGCCTCTGTGGTCGGAGGAGTGGCCTAAGCACGCTCATGAAGATCGTCACCTGTGCCCAGATGCGCCAGCTCGAAGAGCGCGCCGTGGCAGCCGGCGTTCCCTTAGATACGCTCATGGAGAGCGCAGGCCTCGCGGTCGCCCGGCGCATCGTGCGGCTCCTCGACGGCGTCCGGGGCAAGCGTGTGGTGGTGCTGGTGGGGCCGGGGAACAACGGGGGTGACGGCATGGTTGCGGCGCGCTACCTTGCCGACTGGGGTGCCCTAATCACACTCTACATGACGTCCGGTCGACGGCGCGAGGACAAGTTCGAGGAGTGTCGCTCCCGGCAAGTGCGGGTCGTCGAGGCAGCCGATGACCCCGAGCAGATGCAGCTCGCCAGCTACGCGGCCCTCGCCGACTTGGTCGTGGACGCGGTGCTCGGCATCGGGGCAGGAGACGCAAGGCCACTCGGCGGGAGTATCGGGGCCGCGCTCACCGCCGTTGGTGACGTTCAGCGCCGACAGCCGGCGCTACGTGTCGTGGCCATCGACGTGCCCACGGGCCTGAACGCCGATTCGGGCGCCTGCGACGACGCGTGCATTGAGGCGGCGATCACCCTCACGCTTGGCGCGCCGAAGATCGGGCTCTTCCGCTTCCCGGGAGCGCGGGTTGCCGGAAAGATCGAAGCAATCAGTATCGGGCTCCCGGACGGCATCGACGGCGGTCTGGCCATCGATCTGGCCGACGACGCGTCCGTCAGCGCGGTGCTTCCTGCCAGGCGCATCGATGCCCACAAAGGCAGCCACGGCAGCTTGCTGGTGGTCGCGGGGTCACGAAGCTTCGTTGGCGCCCCGGTGCTCACGGCCGCGGCCGCGTATCGCGCCGGAGCCGGCCTGGTCACTTTGGCGGCACCGGAGACCGTGTACCGGATCGCGGCCACGGGGCTGCTGGAGCAGGTGCACCTGCCGCTGCCAGAAACGGAGAGAGGAAACCTCGGCCCCACCGCTGTGGGCACCACGCGCGCGGCCCTCGAAGCGGCCACGGCCGCAGTGGTGGGACCAGGTCTGGGAAGCGACGAGAGCGTGCGCCTATTCCTCGAGAGCTTGCTCTTGTCTGATCCGGACTCTCGAGGGGCGGCGCCGGAGACGCCCATCGTGCTCGATGCCGACGCGCTCAACGCGCTTGCCGTTACCTACGGATGGTGGAAACGGATGCGGGCTCCCGCGGTGCTCACGCCGCACCCCGGCGAGATGGCCCGCCTCACGGGCCGCGCTATCTCGGACGTGCAAGATTTTCGCATCGAGACCGCATCCGAGGCCGCCAGCACGTGGGGCCAGGTCGTGGTGCTGAAGGGCGCCCTCACGGTGATCGCTTCACCTGACGGCAGGGTGACGATCAGCCCGTTCTCGAACCCGGCGCTCTCCACCGCGGGTACCGGGGACGTGCTGGCGGGCATCATCGGAGCGCTCATGGCACAGGGCGCCGGTCCCTACGATGCGGCGGTTGCCGGTGTGTACGTGCACGCGAAGGCAGCCGAGACGCTTCGCGGGCGCTTGGGCGACGGCGGGATGCTCGCAAGCGACCTCCTGCTCGAGGTGCCGCCAGCCATGCAGGCGCTGCGTTCCACCTAGGCCGTCCTACTGGTGATCCGGGCGGGCGAAGCAGTCCACGGCCATGCGTATCGTATAATGGGGTCGCCATGCTGCTCGCGCTGGACATAGGCAACACGAACGTCACCGCCGGGGTGTTCGACGGCGAATCCCTCGTCGCGAGCTGGCGCCTGGCCACCGATGCGCACCGGATGACGGACGAATACGCCCTGCAACTCAGGGATCTCCTACCCATGAAGGGCGTGCTGCCATCGAGCGTGACGGAGGTCGCCATGTGCAGCGTGGTGCCTCCACTGACGGGTGTGTTCACGGACGTCGCCCAGACGCTGTTTAGGGTGGACCCGCTGATCGTGAGCGCAGGGACCAAGACGGGCGTGCGCATCCTGTACGATAACCCACGGGACGTGGGCGCCGACCGCGTGGTCGACGCTGCGGCCGCGTACTATCTCTACGGCGGTCCAACCATCGTCGTTGATTTCGGCACGGCGACCGTGTTCGACGCAATCTCGACGGACGGATCGTACCTCGGTGGCGCCATCGCACCGGGACTCAATGTGGCAGCGGAGTCGCTCTACCTGAACACCGCCCAGCTTCGCCGCATCGAGATGGCCGCTCCTGCGACGGTCATCGGCAAGAACACCGTGCACGCCATGCAATCGGGCTTCGTCTATGGCTATGTTGGGCTCGTGGAGGCCATGGTCCAACGCTTCAAGGAGGAGATGGAGGCGCCGGAGGCCACGGTTGTTGCGACCGGTGGATTGGCAGAGCTCATCGCCAAGGAGACTCCCGTGATTCAAATCGTGAACCAAGAGCTCACGCTACGGGGTCTCTGTCTGGTGCACGCGCTCAACGCCGTGGCCTCAGCCGCCTCCCAAGCTGGAGGTCGCTCGTGAGCACCCCGTTCGAAGGCAAGCGGGTCCTGCTCGGTGTCAGCGGCAGTATCGCGGCATACAAAGCCGCGGATCTGGCCAGTAAGCTCACGCAGGCGGGCGCCATTGTCGACGTGCTCATGACCGCATCTGCCGGCCAGTTCGTCACCCCGATGACCTTTCGCACACTCACCCACCGTGCCGTCGTCACCGATCTATTCGACATCGGCTCGCCAGAGGCAGTTGAGCACGTGGCGCTGGCCACTGCGGCCGATGTACTGGTCGTGGCACCTGCCACTGCGCACATGATCGCGAAGCTGGCCCTCGGATTGGCCGACGACCCTATCAGCGTGATTACGCTTGCCACCACCGCACCGCTGGTCGTGGCGCCCGCTATGGACGCAAACATGTGGGAGAATCTCGCGGTCCAGGCCAACGTCGCGACGCTCACGGAGCGTGGAGTCATGGTCGTGGGGCCGGGCAGCGGGCGGCTCGCCTCCGGCCTTCAGGGCTGGGGACGCCTCGCCGAAACCGCCGAGATCATGGGCATGATGGCCCAGGTGCTCGGGCGCGACGGAGACCTCCGTGGCCGCTCGATCGTCGTTTCGGCGGGCGGAACGCGAGAGCCCATCGACCCCGTGCGCGTTATCGCCAACCGCTCCTCCGGCAAGATGGGCTATGCCGTCGCCGAAGCCGCACGCGATCGCGGGGCCTGCGTAACGCTGGTAACGGCCTCCGCGCTCCCCGCGCCGGCGGGCGTGGGCGTGGTCACGGTCGAGACCACGGAGGAGATGCGGGCCGCCGTGTTCGAGGCCTGCGCTCAAGCCGATGCACTCGTGATGGCGGCGGCCGTCGCCGACTACCGCCCGGCCGCGCCCAGCTCGCAAAAGATCAAGAAAGGGCCCGCAGGCTCAAGCGGGCCTAGCTCCATCGAGCTTGCGCAGACCGCGGACATACTCGCAGAGGCGCCGAAGGGCATCGTGCGCGTGGGATTCGCCGCCGAAAGCGGCGACCTGTTGACGAACGCCCGAGCGAAGCTCGAGGGCAAGCGGCTGGACCTGATCGCGGCCAACGACATCACGCAGGAGGACGCCGGATTCGGCTCGGACACGAACCGCGTCACGCTGCTGGATGCCACAAGCGCCGAAGAGTTACCCGTACTGCCGAAGTACGACGTTGCCATGCGGATCCTCGACCGGGTCGCGGGGCTGCTGGCGCCGCGCTCGATGCCCACGAGGGCCTAGCCTGGGGAGTGCCGTTCCCCCTCCGTCGGGCGTCTTGTCTTGGCCGAGGCCAGCAGAACGGCCGCGAGGACGGAGACCGTCGCAAGCAGGCCGACGTTCACCACGAACACGCTGCGCAGCCCGAAGGTGACCGCCGCCGCGCCTCCGGCCAAGGGCCCGAGCGCCATGCCCAAGGAGTGGCTCACCTGCGCGGCCCCAAATGCTGCGCCTTGCTGTGCGGGTGGCGCACGCAACGCGATCAGGCCGTTTGCCAAACCCGCCAACCCACCCTGAAACAGGCTCACGAATCCGACCGTAAAGGCCAGTGTCACGAGCGAGCCTGCGAACAGGGGGCCGATGCCCGCCAGCGCCGCCAGCGCCGCGCCCACGACGAAAACACGCTGCGGGCCGAACCTGCCCGCAACCCAGCCCATGCCCGCCGCCGACGCAGCAGCGGCACCGCCCATGGCCATGAACACATAACTG